>OGIV01001494.1_pt1 | contig 13618 bp, 7 predicted proteins | sample 1571861 | NCBI WGS metagenome assembly OGIV01 (sample SAMEA2582099, study PRJEB24529) | metagenome | biome: Human gut stool | place: China | collected 2011 | reverse complement strand
CGAGCGACACGTAGCGAGAGCGTGTCTTGAATGTTTTTGTTAATTTTGAACAATTGAAAGAAGATTATGAGGGGGTTCGCAATTGCCTAATATAAAATAACAGGAAAAGAGGAAAAACATGAACGATTATATTGTAAGAGCAACTGCGGCAGATCATTCCATCCGCGCATTTGCAATCACATCCAAAAACATTGTGGAAGAGGCAAGAAAAGACCATAACACAAGTCCGGTGATCACAGCAGCTCTGGGTAGATTATTATCTGGTGCGGCCATGATGGGAACCATGATGAAGGGTGAGAAGGATCTTCTCACAGTACAGATCCAGTGTCAGGGACCGGCGCAGGGACTGACCGTGACAGCGGATTCCGCAGGACATGTCAAGGGATTTCCGAGAGTGGCAGATGTGGAACTGCCACCGAATGCATTGGGAAAACTAGACGTAGGCGGGGCACTTGGACTTGGTGTCATGAGCGTCATCAAGGATATGGGCTTAAAAGAGCCTTATGTGGGACAGATCGCACTTCAGACCGGAGAGATCGCAGAGGATTTAACCTATTATTTTGCAACTTCGGAACAGGTTCCTTCCGCAGTAGGACTGGGCGTTTTAGTAGATGTGGACGGTTCTGTAAAGCAGGCAGGCGGATTTATCATTCAGCTGATGCCGTTTACCCCGGATGAAGTTGTGGATGCATTGGAGAAAAAAATCAGCGAGATCGCGTCTGTGACTGAGATGTTGGAAGAGGGGAACACACCGGAGCAGATTTTAGAGATCATTCTGGGTGATTTTGGACTTGAGATCACGGATACACTCCCGGCAGCATTCCAGTGTGACTGCTCCAAAGAGCGCGTTTCCCGTGCAATTTCAACCTTGAGCAAAAAAGATTTAGACGATATTATCAACGATGGTGAAGCGATTGAAGTAAAATGCCAGTTCTGTAACAAGGCATATCATTTTGAAGTGGACGAACTGAAGGAGATGAGAAAGTAGTGAGACAGGGATTTGTCAAGGTGGCAGCCGTCACCCCGAAAATTGTAGTTGCGGATACGAAAGAGAACACTGCGTTAATCTGCGCAGAGATCAAAAAGGCAGAGCAGGAGGGGGCAAAGATCATTGTGCTCCCGGAACTCTGCATTACGGGTTATACGTGCAGTGACCTTTTTTTACAGGAAAAAATGCTGCGTGAAGCAAAAAAGTCGCTCCTTGAGATCGCAGCTTTTACATTTGCATTGGACTGTATCGTGTTTGTGGGACTTCCATTTGAATACAACGGAAAGCTTTATAATGTGGCTGCCGCTGTAAGCAATGGAAAAGTGCTTGGTTTTGTGCCGAAAACATATCTGCCAAATTACAATGAATTTTACGAGGCGAGACATTTTACAAGAGGAATGGATGAAACGGTGCAGGTAAATCTTGGAGAAGAAATGGTTCCAATGGGCAAAAAGTTATTATTTACCTGCCAGACCATGCCGGAACTGAAAATCGGTGTGGAACTCTGCGAGGATCTCTGGACACCGGAACCGCCGAGTATCCGTCATGCGTTAAACGGCGCGGATGTCATTGTCAATCTGTCAGCTTCGGATGAGACGACCGGAAAAGACATTTACCGCGAGGAGCTGGTTGGCGGACAGTCCGCAAGGCTTCTGTGCGGCTATATTTATGCGAGTGCCGGAGATGGGGAATCCACGCAGGATGTCGTCTATTCCGCACACAATATCATTGCGGAAAATGGAAGGGTTTTAAAGAAAGCAAAGCGGTTTGCAAATGAAACGGTTTATTCGGAGATTGATGTTCTGCGTCTGAATGCAGAGCGCCGCAGAATGACTACATTTGAAACCAGAATGGACGGTTACACGGAAATTCCGTTTGCATTGAAAATAGAAGATACGGAACTGACCCGATACATCGATCCAATGCCGTTTGTTCCGGGCAGCAAGGCAGACAGAGAGCGCCGCTGTGATGAGATTTTATCCATTCAGGCGATGGGACTGAAAAAACGACTGGAGCACACGCACTGCAGATCTGCCGTGATCGGTATTTCCGGCGGACTGGATTCTACGCTGGCGCTGCTTGTGACGGTGCGCGCATTTGATCTGCTTGGCATGGACCATAAAAATATTAAGGCTGTGACAATGCCGGGATTTGGAACGACTGACCGGACTTACGATAATGCGGTCAGCCTCATCAAATGTCTCAATGCGGATTTTATGGAAGTCAGTATCAAGGATGCGGTCAATATCCATTTCCGGGATATCGGACAGGATCCGAAAGTGCACGATGTGACTTACGAGAATGGACAGGCACGTGAGAGAACCCAGATTCTTATGGACATTGCAAATAAGACCGGTGGTATGGTCATCGGCACAGGCGATCTGTCGGAGCTGGCACTCGGCTGGGCGACTTACAACGGAGATCATATGTCCATGTATGCGGTGAATGCGTCTGTGCCAAAGACACTGGTCCGCCATCTTGTCCGGTATTACGCGGATACCTGTGGCGATGAAGCGTTAGAAGCGGTTCTTCTCGATGTTTTGGATACACCGGTTTCACCGGAACTTTTACCGCCGGAGGATGGGAAGATTTCCCAGAAGACCGAAGATTTGGTCGGACCTTACGAATTACATGATTTTTATCTGTATCATATGCTTCGTCTTGGCTATGCGCCGGCAAAGATTTACCGTCTGGCGAAAGTTGCTTTTGCGGGAACTTATGATGATGAAACCATTTTGAAATGGTTAAAAACTTTTTACCGCAGATTTTTTGCACAGCAGTTCAAACGTTCCTGCCTGCCGGATGGACCAAAAGTCGGAAGCGTTGCTGTCTCTCCGCGTGGAGATCTGCGTATGCCTTCGGATGCGTCTGCACGGATCTGGATGGAAGAACTGGAGGCATTAAACACCGAGAGGAGATAGCAGCATGCAATATCGGAAAGATAAATATGGAAACGATATTTCTGCGCTGGGCTACGGCTGTATGCGTTTTACGAAAAAGGGGAACAGCGCAGACCTTGACAAAGCAGAAAAAGAAGTGATGGCGGCAATCGGGGCGGGAGTCAATTATTTTGACACTGCCTACGTATATGCCGGAAATGAAGTGGCAGTGGGAGAAATTTTACACCGGAATCATTGCAGGGAGAAAATCAACCTTGCCACAAAGCTTCCGCATTATCTGATCAAGTCGATCGATGGCGTGGAAAAAATGTTTCAGGAGGAACTGCGCCGCCTGCAGACCGATTACATTGATTATTACCTCATGCATATGCTGACGGACATTCCAACCTGGGAGAAATTGAAAAAACTGGGGATGGAAGAGTGGATCAGGGAGAAGAAAGCGTCCGGGCAGATTCGGCAGATCGGATTTTCCTATCACGGTAATTCCGCGATGTTCTGTCAGTTAGTAGATGCTTACGACTGGGATTTCTGTCAGATCCAGTACAATTATATGGATGAACATTCTCAGGCTGGTGTGGAAGGACTGCGTTATGCGAACCGGAAAGGACTTCCGGTCATTATCATGGAGCCGCTTCGTGGCGGACGTCTGGTGAACCTTCTCCCGGAATCTGCGAAAGAGTTATTCCGCAGGGATGAAAAACATCGCACTCCGGCAGAACTTGCGTTGAAATGGCTTTACGACCAGCCGGAAGTGACCTGTGTGCTCTCCGGCATGAATTCCATGGAGATGGTGGAACAGAATGTAAAAACTGCCAGCGAGTCACTGGTGGGATGTCTCACACCATCCGACCGGGAGCTGATCGAAAAGGTAAAAGATGAGATTAAGAAAAATGTAAAAGTGGGATGTACAGGATGTGGTTACTGCATGCCATGCCCAAAAGGAGTGGATATTCCGGGTACATTCCGCTGTTATAATGCGATGTATTCCGAAGGAAAAAAATCGGGAAGAAGAGATTACCTGCAGTGTACTGCATTTCGAAAAGATACGAGCAGTGCATCCCAGTGTATTTCCTGTGGAAAGTGTGAGAAGCATTGCCCGCAGCATATTGAAATCCGCAAGGAGCTGAAAAATGCTGCAGCAGAACTTGAGGATGTGAAGTATAAAGTTATGAAAACAGGAATCCAGCTACTGAAATTGTGGTAAAAACATAGTTAGATCTGTCCTGGCTTGCGCACCGGTTTTGCAACGGTGACAGCAGCCCAGTTGGTTGTGTATACAACGGAGTACATAAATACGGCAAGTACCATACCGGTGACAACGTCGAAAACGGAGTGCTGTTTCAAAAACATTGTGGATAAGATAATGAGTACCATCAAAACAGCGGAACCATAGCGTACAGCTTTGTTCTTTTTGAAATTGTCACTGTGCCATACGGCAATATTCACGGCGATGGAGTTAAAGACATGTACGCTTGGAAACAGGTTTGTCGGTGTATCCGTTGCATACAGCCATTTTACCATCTGGATAAAAATATTATTATGTTCAAAATAAGCTGGTCTCAGATAGTGACCATTCGGATAGATCGTTGAGATCACAAGGAAAACGGTCATTCCGGTAAAAAGCATTGCACAGAGTTTAAAATATTCATCTTTATTTTTGAGATAAAAATATCCGACTGCCCATGCGACATATCCAAACCATAAAAGATAAGGAACAATAAAGTATTCACAGAATGGGATCATGTCATCCAATGCGGTATGGATCACATGAAAATGTGTGGTCACAGTTCGTTCCAGATGATGAAACCATGGAAAATAGATACAAAAATAAAGAAGCAAAAAACCATGTCTGTTTTTCTCGATAAAAGCATTGAGTCTGCTTTTCATATCTGTCTTCAAAATATCACCTTCCTAACACATTTTTATAAAAAATAAATTCTTTTTCCTTACATTGTGCGATTATAGCATAGTGATTTTTAGGAAACAATTCCCTTTCTCTTTTTTTAAGAAAGATTATTGAATATTTAAAGATTTCTTAAGGTAAATGTCTGGTTTTTGTGCAACCTTACAAACAATTTCAGAAGAAAAATTTTACCATCATTGTTACGAATTGAAACAAATTCATTACGCAAATATTACGATTGCCGCAAATTGTTGACAAAGCCCTTTTTCTACCTATAATAGAGTATGGTTTTGCTGAAAATAGGCGCATATTGATACGTCTTTTTGAATAAGCTACAAAAGAGTGAGAGGAAAAATTATGAAAAAAGAAAAAAAGGATCTGACACAGGCAAATACGGCAGTAAAATCCAGAGACAAAAAGAAGATTTTTATGACGATTGGAATTGTCGTGGCATGTCTGGCTGTTGTTTATGTTGGATTTGGAATCTTTTTCCAGAGCCATTTCTGCTTTGGTACGACCATCGATGGAATAAAAGCCGGTGGTAAGTCGGTAGAAAAGATGGAGCAGCTCATCACAGAGGAGATTGACAGCTATGTGCTGAATCTCGTGGAACGTGAGGAGGGACAGGAAAGCATTGCAGGAGATGCTATTCAAATTGCACCGGTGTTCAATGGCGAAGTGGAAGAATTATTGAATGGACAGAATGGTTTCGCATGGGTGGTTACACTGTTTAAACATGAGAATCTGGAACTGGCTAAGGTTGTGACATTTGATGAGAATGCATTGGACAGCGAGCTTCAGGCGTTAAACTGTATGCAGGCTGGTGCACAGCGTGAACCCGTGGATGCAACGGTTTCAGCGTACACAGCAGATGGATATTCTTTAGTTCCGGCAGATTATGGTACGACCATTGATAAAAGTGCATTCAAAAAAGCGGTGGAGGATTCCATTTTAGTTCTCGCAGATGAACTTGATCTGGATGAGGCAGACTGTTATGTGAAGCCGAAGGTTGAAGACGATAATGAAAAACTGTTGGCAGTCATTGATGAGATGAACAGCTATGTGGGAACTACGATCACTTATGATTTTGACGTTGCAAAAGAAGTGCTGGATGGGGAGCGTATTTCCGAGTGGCTTTCCGTGGACGATGATTTAAATCTTGTGGTGGACGAGGAAGGTGTTCTTTCCTTTGTAAAGGAGCTTGCAAGTAAATATAATACCTGTTATAAACCGAAAGAGTTGAAAACATCTTATGGTTCCACTGTGACGATCTCCAATGGACCTTATGGATGGAAAATCAACAATTCCGAGGAAGTGGCACAGATTTTAGATGATCTGAAAGCCGGAAAAAAAGTGGAACGTGAACCGGTTTATTCCCAGACTGCGAACAGCCATGGCGAAAATGATTACGGTAATTCCTATGTGGAGATTAACCTTACTGCACAGCATTTGTTCCTTTATAAAGATGGTGTGCTTGTGACAGAGTCTGATTTTGTATCCGGAAACGTGGCAAAAGGGCACGCAACACCAGGCGGAGCATTTATGCTTACCTATAAAACATTGAATGCTGTTTTACGTGGACCGGATTATGAAACTCCTGTTACATATTGGATGCCATTTAACGGCGACATCGGAATGCATGACCTGACTTCCAGAAAAGCTTTTGGAGGAGATATTTATAAGACCAGAGGTTCTCATGGATGTATCAACCTTCCATATTCGGCAGCCAAGAAAATCTATGAGACAATCGACAAGGGATACTGCGTCCTTGTTTATAACCTTCCGGGAACGGAAAGCGACAGTGTGAAACAGAAAGAGGCAGCTGCGGTTGTAAATACGATCAACAGTATCGGAACTGTTACATTAGAAAGCGAACCTGTTATCGTGGCTGCAAGAACAGCATACGATGCGTTATCGGATACAGCAAAAAGTTATGTTACCAATTATCAGACACTTGTGGATGATGAGGCAGCGCTGGCAGCCTTAAAGAGTGGCGCTGCAGCGGCTACACAGCAGCCTGCGGCAGACCAAACAGCCCCTGCAGATGGCTCAACAGTTGCTCCTGCAGATCCTGCAGCGCAGACGCCGGATGGAACTGTGGCACAGTAGACAATAATATTTTCGAAAAAACAGAACCAGAATTCAGAGAAAACTTTGAATGATGGTTCTATTTTTTTACCTGAAAATGGAATACTGTGCAATTTTGCAATTTAATTGGTTAAAATTCACAAAAATTTGGACGAGATTTCGGGATTTATTACGTATAGAATAATACAATATTTTAGAATACAATAAAAATGCGAAAAAAAACGAAAACATGTGAAGAGGGGGATTGTTATAGAATCACATGCAAGTAGGGGAGAAAAAGGAGAAGGAAGAATGAGAAAGTTAACGAAAAGCTTTCAAAAGAGGCAAAGCATTGCAAGCAGAGTACTGTGTTTTCTGCTAGTGCTTGCAATGGTAGTAACAATGGTTCCGGCGCTTGGCGGCGGAAACAGTACGGTTCAGGCAGCGGAGAAAGAAAAGAATCTGACGATCCACTTTATGATGCCGTCAAATTGGGGTTGGACAACACCAGCGGTACAGTTCTGGGGAGGCACTTATGCAGTAAGTGGAAATACCAATATTGAGAATACAGATGGAACAGAGATACCGGGCTGGGGTGGAGCCAAGGGCTTTTTTATGAGTAAAGGAAATGTTGTGGGTGATACAACAGAGTACACGCTTAGTGTGAAGGGAACTTTTACAGGATTTCAATTTCTGGATTTTGCTAATCCCGGAAATAATATAAATCCCGGATATGATTCAAAATTATCACAGTATACAGAAGATAAACCGACCGATGTTTATTATATTCAGAAAGATGGACAAGGGGATTATTATCTAGATGCAGCTGGAACAACATCTGTTCCGGATTTACCGAAGACAGAAACAACATTTCTTTTAGTAGGAAATATTCCGGGAATGGCATGGGATCCAAGTGCGAAGCCAAATTTTGTAAAATCATCAGAAAACGAAAATATTTATAGCATTACATTGAATGCCGTTCCGGCAGGAAAGTATCAATATAAAATTTTAGAGGATGCGGCAACCGAAGGATGGAATAAATATTGGGCGCAAAATGATGGCAATTTGAGTTTGAACCTTAATGCACCGGCAGATGTCACATTATCTTTGGATAAAACAGATAAGACAAAGGAAACGAAGGTAAATATCGCATATATAAAAGATCTTGTGGTAGAAGTACCTGCGCAGATTCAAAAAGGTGTTACGATGGAACTTCCGGCAACAGGAACTTATTATGGTGACGATGGAAATGTTCAGAATGGAGTGAGTGTTACATATACAGCAAAAACAGAGGGAATTACTTTAACTGGTAACGAAATTTCGGTTCCTATATCTTATGAGGGAACGGAAGTTACGGTTGTAGCTGCTTATGATGGAATTGAAAAAGAGATAATAATTCCAGTGGTAGAGGTAGTTTATCATTACACCATTTACTATTACGATTTCGATGCAACACATATGTCAGAAAATGCATCTGATTTATGGATCTGGCAGAAATCCGGTGCGGGTGCAACAGCAGGAACTCTTTTCACTGCAAAGGAAAAACTTTCCGATGGAAATGAGTGGCTGCGTGCAGATGTGACACTCCCATATACCGACGTCCAGATAATTCCAAGATCTAAAGACGAGTGGACATGGCAGGGAGATACGGTTTTATACAATAACAGCGCAACAGCCGAAAACGTCACACTTTACATTGTATCCAACAGCAATCAGGCGTACACGACACTTCCGGAACTGGTTAAGCCAAAATCACGCAGCATCATGATCGAGTACAACAGACCGGCAAAGGATTATGAGGGCTGGAACATTTTTACATGGAACAGTGGATTCGGCTCTGATGTATCTGTAGCATTTGCAGACATCAATGGAAAAATGGTTGCCAAAATTCCGGTAAAAGATTCGCAGGCAGATCTGATGTTATCTTTCTGTATGAGACAAAGTACTGCTGACAATGAGTGGGCAAACAAAGACGGCGGAGATCATTATGTGACGATTCCGGCAGGACAGTCATTGGTCAAAGCAGTGTTTACGCAGGGAGAGGGAATCACAGAGGTATTGCCATACAATGCAGGTTACGAGATGGATGGAGCTAATGATACGATCCATTTTTACTTCAGAAACGATGCACTGGCAGCAGAAAACAATCTTGCTTCTTTAGACGGCAAAGTCAGTGTTGTTGTCAACGGACAGACCTGCCCGATGACTTATGATGCAGCAAATGACCGCTTTGGATACGATTTTACTGGCGTTTCCACTGGTGATTACTATTATTATTATGTGGTAAATGGAAAAGAGGAATTAGATGCATTTAATGATGTAACTGCAAACGACAGCAATGGAAAAGAATGCAGCGTATGCCATTTCAAAAAAGCAAATGTGAGCGTAGCGACTTCTTTATCACAGTATGCAATGGATTACAATGACAACAATGTGTTATCCGTAAAATTGACTGCAAAAGACGGAGAAGGTCTTGAAACATCTGAAATTGCTGCAATCACAGCCGATTTGAGTGAATTAGGATTAAACAGGGAATTTGCGATTGATCCGACACTCATGGAAGGAACAATCTCCTGCCTGAATACGGTAGCCGCAGGAGAAAAAACGATTCCTGTCACAGTGAAAGATATTTATGGAAATGTATATACAACAGCGACAAATGTTACCGTCACAGAGCGCAAAAAAAGTGCCGGAGATTTTGACTGGGATGAGGCAGTGATTTATTTTGCAGTGACAGACCGTTTCTTTGACGGAGATGCAAGCAACAATGATGCATACGGAGTTGGAGATTATAACACAGGCGAAAAAGGCGGATCCAGCTATCACGGTGGAGATTTTGCCGGATTAAACCAGAAACTGGATTATTTAAAAGATCTGGGTGTGAACACAATCTGGATCACTCCAATCGTAGAAAATATCACAGAAGATCAGCATGATAATAAGACAGATACCGCTACCTATGGCTATCATGGTTACTGGGCAAGCGATTTCACAAAGTTAAACAAACATCTTGGAACAGAGCAGCAGTTCAAAGCATTACTGGATGCCGCTCACAGCAAGGGAATGAAAATCATGGTGGACGTTGTGTTAAACCATGCAGGTTACGGTACAGAAAAATACTTCAACAGTATTTTAACAGATGCAGATGGAAACCGTATTTCCATGATCCGTGACTCCAACAACACGATCAGCGGTGATGATAAATATGATTCATTGTCAGATCTGCCTGATTTTGTGACAGAAAACAAAGCAGTGACAGACCAGCTTGTTACATGGCAGACCGAGTGGATGTCAAAATACAGTATTGACTATTATCGTGTGGATACTGTAAAACATGTAGAGACAACGACATGGGCAGCATTTAAAAATTCCCTGACCAAAGTAAATCCTGATTTTAAAATGATAGGAGAGTATTCCGGTGCAGGATATGCCAATAATGCGGGAGAACTTGGAACCGGAAGCATGGATGCACTGTTAGATTTTGATTTCAATGATTTTGCGCAGAAATTCGTAACCGGAGATATTTCTGGTGTGGAAAGTTCTTTACAGAAACGAAATGGTGCGATCAATAACACTGCTACAATGGGAAGCTTTTTGAGCAGTCATGATGAGGACACTCTGCAGTATAAACTTGTAAATGAGAGCAAAATCAGCGAAGAAGAAGCTTACAACCTGATGAAAGTGGCAGCAACACTTCAGATTACCGCAAAAGGTCAGCCGGTGCTCTATTATGGAGAGGAGATCGGACAGGGTGGAGCCAACAACTGGCCGCTCCAGACAAACCGCCGAGACTTTGACTGGACAGAGCTGGAAAAACAGAAAGCAGACAGCAACAGTATTTACAACCACTACAAGACAATGCTTGCAATCCGCAATGCGTACACAGATGTATTTGCAAGAGGAAACAGAAGCACAGCTGCAGTTTCTGACGCAGATGGCTATGAAGTGATCAGCAGAAGTTATGGAAACAGCACTTTATATGTAGGAATGAATGTGAAAGAGGCAGAGAAAGAAGTAGTGATCCCGGTAGCAGAGAGTGCCGGAACAGTTCTTAAAAACCTTTATGATGGAAAAACTTACACTGTTTCTGCTGACCAGAACGTTTCTGTTACCATTCCGGCAGCAAAAGATGGTGGAACAATTGTTTTGACTGCGGAGACAAAAACAGAACCGGCTCCGGATAATACAACAGATGATAAAAAGCCAGATGGAAAAACAACAGAGGATCATAACGGAAATCAGCAGACATCAGGAAACAATTCCAGTCAGAGCACTTCTGCAAATAAGACAGCTCCAAAACAGGAAGAACAGGCTGTAGCAGAAGTAACCGTGCAGGAGGAGAGTTTTGCAAATGTGATCGAGGCAGTGAATAAGGCAAAGGCAGGAAGTACTATCCGTGTCAATCTGAAAAAGACAACAAAGATTCCGGCAAATGTATTTGAGAATATCAAAGGAAAAGATGTGACAGTTACCTTCAAAGTGAGTGATCAGGCCAGCTGGATCATCAATGGAAAAGATATCACCGGTAATGTGACAGCGCCAATCGATCTTGGTCTGGTTGTGGGAACAAGTGATATTCCAAAACAGAAAGTGACAGCGCTGGCAGACGGAAATGAAACCATCCAGCTCTCCTTAAATTATGACGGAGTATTTGGCTTTGAGGGAATATTGAGACTTTCCGTTGGCAAGGACTACAGTGGAAAAATAGCAAATCTTTATTACTATAATGAGACAACCGGTAAGTTTGAGTATTATCAGGCAGTACAGGTAAAAGAAGATGGTACTGTAGACTTCAAGTTCTCACACGCATCCGATTATGTCATCGTCTTAAATGAAACAGATATGAGCCAGACAACAGGCAGCGTGATCGCAAGTCCGAAGACATCGGATAACACACCGGTTGCAGCAGCAGTGATATTATTACTGTTTGGCTGTGCACTGATGGGAACCGCATACAGAAAAAATAAAAAATTCTAAATGAAATTCATAAGATGTCACTAAAAAATATGCCGCACGAAAAATTACCCTTTCGTGCGGCATATCTTGTGTATGTGAAGGGAAAATTAATTTTCTTCCACGATCACCACGCCCCATGGTTCCAGCGAAAGCGTTTCCTGTTCCATTATTTTTCTGCCGGACAATAATTCCGTGCCAGAGATTCCTTTGCAGATGGCGGTCTGTTTTTCATCGGAATAATTGAAGTAAAATCTTACCCGTTTTCCAAAATCATTGACGCCTTCCCTGATGATCAATGGGAAGTGGCATTCCGGATGTGCTAAAAGTGTTTCCGGAAGCGAAGTAAAGTAGTGGACCAGAACTTTTTCCAGAAGTACGCCATCAAACATGCTGGAGAGATACAGTGCTGACCCTTTTCCAAACTGATTGACTGTGGCAGCCGCATATTTTTCCCAGACCGGGTGATCGTAGAAAAAGAGCGGTGTGGCGGTATCGCAGATCACAAGATCCATCCAGTGCAGACATTTGCTACTGTTCGTGCAGGATTCATCGGAATATGACGAGCCGGCATTGGAAGCCGCATTTTCATGACCGGAGCAGGATGGATGAGCCATAAAATCAGGCAGTGTTACCGAAACATCCACCGGGTAGGTATATTGGTCATAGTGGATACCAAGACATTCCTGTAAAATGTGAGGCTGTGTATCCGCATAAATTTTTAACTGTTCATCTGAAAAACCGGAACGGAACGTCGTGATCAGATGTCCGCCGTTTTTTACATAATCAGAAATTGCGGTGAGCAGATCTTCGGAAGCACTGTAAAGTGCAGGCACGATCAGGCACTCGTAGGAAGAAAAATCACGTTCCGCAGAGGAGATCATGTCGTACTCGATATTTAAATGGTACAGAGCATCGCCAAGCCAGCGGGCAACGGTGTTATAACTGTAATTGCCGAGGTCTTTCAATGGGAAAAGACGCAGTCCGGTCAGGGAGTTATTGTCGAGCAGGATGGCAGCACGGTTTTTCTTTTGCAGGTTTTTAAGGTGGGTGCCGATCCGCTTCCAGTCTGCGCCGATGGATGCAGCTTCCCGGTAAGTCTCATTTTCGGAAAAATCGTGTGACAGGATGCCCTTCCAATAGCTCTCGATCGCATTGTGGATCGAGTGCCAGTGCCAATACATGACACTGTTGGAGCCGTTTGCAATGTGGCTGTAGGCCTGAAGCCTGAGCTGCCCCGGATATGGAAGCCATGCAATATTTCCCTGAGCCTGTGTCTCTAAAACAAGATAATTGTCTTTCTTTAAGCTGCGCGAGATGTTGCCGCAGAAGGTGATCTCCTCTCCGGTAAGAAGTGACTGGGAAGGATGATAAATGTCACATCCGGCAACGGTCATGCATCTGGCAGCTTCGTACTGGTTGACCTCCGGCTGATAGCCGATGGAATGGTCTGTCCAGTCGAAGTCAAAATTCTGTGTGATGAACTGATCCGGGCGCTTGTATCCGGAAACGATCGAAGCCTGCCATGTTAAAAATCTGGTTACAAGCAGACGCTGGAATTTGGCAAATTCAGCGGCAAGACTTTCATTGATCGTGCCACGCACATCCGGGAAATCTTCCCATGTGTTGACGCGGTTGCTCCAGTAGTCCAGTCCGAACTCGCGATTGAATTCATTGATATCCGGGTATTTTTCCTTTAAATAATCGACAAACATTGCCTGGACACGCAGACCGGCAGTGCCGTAGCTTTTTGTCTCATTGTCCAGCTGAAATCCGATGATATGCGGAACATCTTTGATATGTTCC
>OGIV01001491.1_pt1 | contig 13624 bp, 13 predicted proteins | sample 1571861 | NCBI WGS metagenome assembly OGIV01 (sample SAMEA2582099, study PRJEB24529) | metagenome | biome: Human gut stool | place: China | collected 2011 | reverse complement strand
ATGCTTCTAGCGAAGACGCTATGAAAACAGCTTTTGCTGATCAAATGGGTGTTGATGCGGTTGGTTTCCGTAAATATATGGATTACCTAAGCGCTACTGTTACAATCTCCCCACTATTAGGCTTACTTGGTACTGTTACAGGTATGATTGGTTCCTTTAGTATTCTCGATGCTGGTGCTGGTGCATCCGCTATTACTGGTGGCGTTGGTGAAGCCCTTATTGCCACAGCTTCTGGTTTGTGTGTAGCCATCATGGCATTTATTGTGTACACATTCTTTAGCCATCGTTTAGATTCCATTATTAATCAAATCGAAGGTATGTGTGTGAACATCGTTAGTGCTAAGCGAGAAGGGTGGAATTAATTATGAACCTACAAAGCTTTCGTATGAAAACAAAGCCTGAATTCATGATTATCCCAATGATTGATATTATTTTCTTCTTGTTGGTATTCTTCATGATGAACAGCTTGCAAACAGTTGCTCAAAAAGCGTTATCCGTGCAATTACCACAAGCTACTAGTGCCTCTGCACCAGCTCAATTACCTGTAGTACTTACATTAGATGCAGAAGGACATATTACAATTGATAATAAGCCAATGAGCATTGATGATGCTGAAGCCATGGTTAAACAGCGTATTCAAGAAAATCCGAATGCTAGCGTTATTTTACAAGCTGACAAACGCGCTGCTCATGGTCAAGTTGTAGCGATTATGGATATGTTAAAACAATCTGGCGTTAAACGCTTGGCTATTGCAGCCGAACAGAAAGGATAACTATGGGACTAGGCATATCATGGAAAAAAGCAGCCATTATATCCGCCATAGTTCATCTCATTGCTCTCTTTGTTGCCGTAATCTTTTTCGTAGTTGTTCCAGCAATTCAAGATATGGAAACGTATGAGATCGACCTCACACAAAGTGTACTCGATGATGGCGGCAGCGGTCATGCTGGTGGAGGTGGCGGGAACAGGTCTGACCTATTCCCAAAACCGTTGTCAGCAGATGAAGTGGCGGCAAGAACAAAGGCTGTTGTAGCGAATATAGATCCATCTACTGTAACAGATATTCCTGATGCAGTAGATGTACCCCAAAAAGGCGGCGAACATAAAGGTAATACCTTTGGTGATAATTCCGCAGGTGGTTCCGGCCCCGGAAATGGTGGCGGCTCTGGCGGTGGTAACGGTACAGGTGTTGGCACTGGTAATGGCGATGGTCAAGGTCAGGGGAATGGTAACGGTGACGGCCCTGGTAAAGGTGATGGTCATGGTACGGTGAAAGCTGCCTTTGATACGGAAGGATTCCGTGTAAGAGTGCAAAATAATGCACAAATGCCTTCAATGGCTTTAAAAAGAAAGTTACAAGGTGATGTAACTGTACAAGTTACATTAGATACAAATGGCAACCTTATTGGTCAAAGTATTGTATCGTCTACCAATGAAATCTTTAATGATGCGGCTATGTCTGCAGTGGTAGCGGCAACACCATATCAAAATCTAACTGGTGAAGATATAGATATCAATGTACCAGTTGAGTTTAGAGGTCATGAATCATCTGATGATGAAGATGAATAGAAGTATCTATGTGATAGACCTATCTATGAATTAAAGGAGATAATTATGAAATCCATTATTTTATATTCATCCCTCACGGGAAATACTAAAAGCGTAGCAGAAGCAATGGCTTCCGTCATGCCTGAAGGTACGCCTTGCGTCCCTGTAAAAGAGGCGCCTGAGAATTTAGGAGATTATGATACTGTGTTCGTAGGTTTCTGGGTAGATCGCGGTACAGCGAATAAAGAGGCTGCCAAATTGATTGAAACCTTAACAAATCCTAATATTGTATTCTTTGCTACCTTAGGCATGTATGCAGATTCCGATCATGCTCGTGAAAGTATCGAAAAAGCATCCGAGTTATTACAAAACAAGGAATCCCTTGTAGATGGCTTCGTATGCCAAGGTAAAATCGATCCTAAAGTCATCGAAATGATGTATAAAATGTTCCCACCTGGATCGGCTCATGGTCAAAGTCCTGAACGCGATGCGTTACATAAAGCGGCTGAGACACATCCAGATGAACAAGACTTTGCAAATGCAAAAGAATTTACAAAATCTGTACTTGCAAAGTTGCAAGCCTAAACTGAAAGGGGATTGGAGTATGAGTTTAGCAAGTTTCTTTGAGTCCATTCCGGAGAAGCAACGGAATCTACAACTAGGTTTAGAATGCGATAATCCGATGAGTGGTGCATTCCCTCATAAACGCGTTGTTCATGCTGGTCTCAATGGTATTTTGGTTTCTCCAAAGGAAACACAAGCTGTTTGGGATACCTTAATGAATGGCACACCTAAAAAAGGTGAAATGCAATGCGCCTATATTCACATTCCGTTTTGTAAGACCAAATGCACATACTGTGGCTTCTTCCAAAATGGTACGAGTCAAAGCGTAGAAGACCAATATATTGATGGTCTTATTAGCGAATTAAAACTGGCTAGTGAACGTCCTAGATTAAAAGATGGTTTGATTCATGCTGTGTTTATTGGCGGTGGCACGCCAACATCATTATCTCCAGCAAACTCTAAAAGATTGTTGAAAGCCATTAAAGAGTATTTGCCACTAGCTAATGATTATGAATTGACTTTAGAAGGTCGTATTCACGATTTGATTCCTGAAAATCTCGACGTATGGATGACAAATGGCGTTAACCGTATGTCCATTGGTGTACAATCTTTCAACACAGAGGTACGCCAAATGGTGGGACGTTTAGATACAAAAGAAACCGTATTAGAACGGTTAGCTGCATTAAAAGCCTATGGACAATGTTCCGTTGTTATCGATTTAATTTACGGTTTACCAGGTCAAACGATGGAGGTTTGGGAACAAGATTTGGCAGATCTTGTAAGCTCTGGCGTAGACGGTGCAGACCTTTACCAATTAAATGTATTTGATGGTAGTGATCTTAATAAAGATATTGAAAAAGGCAAGGTGCCCGCAGCAGCCACAACAGCTATGCAAGGGGATATGTTCGAGTTTGGACGCAAATACTTAGACGAGCGTTCCTATCGTCGATTGAGCGCGGCTCACTGGAGTGCGAATAACCGTGAACGTAGCTTGTATAATATCTTAGCTAAAGCTGGTGTTCCGATGTTCCCATTCGGAAGTGGTGCCGGTGGTAATGTCGATGGGTACGGCATGATGTTACATCGTGCATTAAAACCATACGAAGATATGCTTAGTCGCGGTGAAAAACCATTTATGGCGCTCATGAAGCAAAGCGATTTACAACCTATCGTAAATCAGGTGGTAAGCCAGCTTGAACAAGGTTTCCTCAATATTAAGAGCTTAACTGAATTAGATGCAAAACTAGATGAATTAAACTGGCTTTATAAATTATGGGAAAAACGTGGTCTCGTAGCTTACAATGGTTTGCTTTATAAGTTGACTGCAGCCGGTGAATTCTGGACAGTAAATCTTACACAAAGTACATTAGAGGCTGTAGAGTATATCATGACAGGTAAAAACTCCTTCGCTATGGAGGCTGTGGCTGCTCAAGATACTAAGACAACGTCTAAAGATAATCCTAATCAAGAGGTACGTGGCATTGGCCAAGGTAAAGCTAATATTTCGGTACCAACTGATGAGGATTCAGAAGCGCAACGCAAGGAAGCTCTCATTGCAAAAGCAAAAGCAGAAATCGCTAAAAGCGGTGCTTCTGGTGAGTCAGCAAATCGAATGGTACAAGCTATGTACAATTTGAGTGCTGACGAAATTGAATATATGATGGAACGTATGATGTCTTAAATTTATATTACACCTTGAATCTAACAACCCTTTCCAATAACAACATATACTAAACGAGACATAGTACGTGACATATAGTACTCTTTGTAGTACAGAGAAACCCTAGACATTAGTCTGGGGTTTACTTTTTATAGAACGAAATGTATTCTGTAATTATATGAATCACTAATAAGAAAATTGGCTATCTTATGGATATGCCTTTGGGAGGTTAGTATGAGTATGTTTCCTCAAAAAAATATAGATATCGTAGGCATTGGGGCTAGTACGCTAGATCGATTTATCGTAGTGGATCATTATCCAACAGGCCGCGAGGTACAGCAAGTGGTTTCATCTACTACAGATGGTGGTGGTCCTGTAGCAACAGCGTTAGCAGTAGCCGGTAAATATGGTGCCAGTACTGCTATGATTGATAGCATTGGCGATGATATGGTAGGCCGTCATATTTTAGATGACTTTGAAAAATACAATGTAAATACAGATGCAATCCAAGTTGAAAGCGGTGCTAGAAGTGGTGTTGCTACCATTCTTGTAAAATATAGCACAGGGGAACGGGCCGTGTTTTTTGAACGCTCTACAGCTGTGGAACCAGAATTTTTAGATTCTCATAAACGGTTAATTAATGATTCTATGATTTTGCATATTAATGGACGTCATAGAATACTCATGTGCGCTGCTATGGATGTAGCAAAGGATGTGGGTACCATTATTTCCCTTGACGGTGGTGCACAGCGCTACGATGAAGGGATGAAGCCAATCACGGAAGATAGTCATATTGTTATCGTTGCTCGTGATTATGCTGAAAAATATACGGGTACTACCAATCTAGAAGAGGCGTGTCGTATCATTCACAACCGAGGCGCTCTCATTGCTGGCGTTACAGATGGAGCAAATGGTAGTTATTTTGTGTGGCCTGATGGCACTGCTTATCGTTGTGAGTCGTTTCCTCAAGACTCTGTCGTTGATACAACAGGGGCAGGGGATAGTTTCCATGGTGCCTTTTTAGCTAAACTTTCTAATATTTTACATAGTGAGAGTGCTAAATTAAGTTCGACGAATGCGGTTCAAGGTGATACCTCTTTATGTGCTATTGAGTTACTTAAAGGCTGTGCCCATAGTGACTTGGAAAAAGCGGCTACCTTTGCGTCTGCCGTAGCGTCTTTAAATACACAAGGTATTGGCGGGCGCAGTCCTTTGCCGAGCCTAGAACTAGTTCATAAACTAATGGGATTGGAGTAAGGTCGTATGTGGCATGATATTTCACATTCTCATTCTCATGTACAACGATATATGCAACAAAATCCCTATCGATTATTAGCGCTTAGCTTTTTAGGGGTTATGTTTATAGGCACGATGTTGCTTATGTTGCCTATTTCAAGTGCTCATGGGCAAACAACAGCACTTGTAGATGCAGCTTTTACAGCGGTATCCTGTGTTTCCGTAACTGGACTTGCTACAGTAGATACGTATTATCATTGGTCTCTATTTGGCAAAATTGTTATGGTCATACTGATTCAGCTCGGTGGACTGGGGATTGTCTCTTTTACAACTATCATTGCCTTGCTTTTAGGTAAACGGGTAGGCCTAAAAAATCGGTTGCTATTGTCAGAAGATGTGGGACAAGAGGGAATGACAGGGCTATTACATATTACGAAAAAATTAACCTTGTATACCTTTGCCATTGAAATTATTGGCGGCATAATTTATACGATTCAGCTATATCCCTATATTGGGCACGCTGCATTGTATACAGGAATTATGCAAGCCATCTCTACCTTCTGCAATGCAGGCTTTGTATTTTTTGACAATGATCTACCATATGCCATGGTAGGGGATGTATTATTTAATATTAATACAATGGCTCTTATTGTTATCGGTGGTTTTGGGTACCTAGCAGCCTTTGATATATGGTCACATCGAAAGGTACGACGATTTGTGGATTTAAAATTACATACCAAAATCATGCTTGTTGGTACCATATTCTTAATTTTCTTAGGTGCCATCATTTTCTTAGGTGTTGAATGGTCTAACCCTAAAACCTTTGGACCGTTACCTATATGGAACAAAATCATGGCTTCTTTGTTCCAAGCCATTACACCTCGTACAGCAGGTATTGCAACGGTTGATTATAATGCATTGCATCCTATTACCCTGTTTGTTACCATCATTCTTATGTTTATCGGGGCAGGCCCAAACTCTACTGGTGGGGGCGTAAAAATTAGTACGGTAGCGGTAGCGATTCTTTCATCCTGTACATTGTTTAACAACCGACCAGATACAGAGATTTTTGAACGGCGCATTTCGTTAGTAACTGTGCTAAAAGCAAATGGGATCATCTTTTTATCCATTCTTCTCGTATTACTAGCCACATGTTACCTTGCTTGGGATGAACCTTACGATTTTATTCGTCTACTATTCGAGGTTACATCTGCCTTTGGTACTGTAGGACTTACAACGGGGATTACGCCTAATTTATCTGAAAGTAGCAAATGGGTCTTAATGCTTGTCATGTTTACAGGACGTGTAGGTGTTATGACTGTCATAGGTACATGGGCTCTTAGAACAGCACCAACTAAACCGATTAGTTATGCGGAAGAGAATGTACTCTTATAGCTGAAAATAATTGCTATTTTATAGAGGAGATATAGTATGAAATACAAAACAATTGCTGTCATTGGTCTTGGTCGATTTGGAACAACTGTGGCTAAGATGTTAGCATCCATGAAACATGAAGTGTTAGGTGTAGATATTAATCCTGAAATCGTACAAAAGGTTTCACCTTATGTAACACATGCCATTGTGGCAGATACGACTGATGAAGAGGCCATTAAAGCATTGGCCTTAAGTCAGTTTGATATGATTATCGTTGCTATTGGTGATAATCTTCAAGCTAATCTTATGACTTCTATGTTGTTGAAAGAAATGAACATGCCATATGTAGTTTCAAAAGCTGAGAATAGCTTACAAGGTAAGATGCTTAAGAAGATTGGTGTAGATTTGGTTATTTATCCGGAGTATGATGTAGCACAACGATTAGTACAATCATTAACACGAGAGCATGTGATGGATTATTTACAGCTTTCTAAAAATATTAGTCTCATTGAGGTGGTTATGCCTCAATTTATGGTTGGATCTTGCTTAAAGGACTCTAATTTGCGTGAGAAATACAATCTTAATGCAGTAGGAATTAGACGAGGTGAGGAATTAGAAGTTCCGCCAAATCCGACTACAATTCTTTCAGCATCGGATAAATTATTAGTAATTGGGAATAATTCTGATTTAGATGCGTTAACGGTGTAGTAAGTATACGAAAGAAATATAATTATATCGAAAAAATGTGATACAATAAAAATAGAATTCAGTATAGGTCATACGTGTTCGTATGGCCTTTTTAAATAGAAATGAAGGTTAGTATGACAGAAGAACAATATATAACGGCGCTGACCAATAATCCACATGGAATTAGGAATATTCCTAATCCTACAGAAGCAATGCAACTTACTTGCGTAGCCCAAAATGGCATGTTGTTGCAATATATTAAAGAACCTACTAGAAAGGTTATTGAAACGGCGCTTTCACAATCACCACGAGCCATACAATTCGTGGAAAATCCTACAGAAGATTTATTACAGACACTGGTAGAAAAGGACTGGGCTGTTTTAGAATATATCGATAATCCATCTGATACGATTGTTAAGCAAGCACTCGCTCAATCTGGATGGGCTATACGCTATATCTCAAATCCATCAGAAGCACTGCAGTTGGAAGCCGTAAAGGCCAACTATGATGCATTGCAATATATTAAGGATCCTAGCGAATCCGTACAATTGCAAGCAGTTAAAGAAAATTACTTGGCCTTGCGTTATATTGATGAGCCTAGCGTAGCGGTTCTAGAAGCAGCAGTAAAACAAGATCCACAGGCAATGCGACAAATCACAAAGCTTACTAAAGATTTGGCATTACACCTATTCAGTGTAAGTGCTGCTACACTAGGATATATACCAAATAATTTAGGCGTCACTGTAGACGAAATTAAATCAATCATTATTAGCGCTATCACTAGTGATACAGTTGATAAGGACTATATTCGTGAATTGATCAACAATAAAGCTATCGGAGGTCGTCAATCTAAATGGCCTATCGATCTATTGTCACTTATAGATGCTTATGGAACTCGGGCTGTTAAGAAGATTGCAGTTAGTGAATATTTGAAATATTAGAACGGAGATACAATGAACTTTATAGATACAATGGCAAGCGTAGAGTTAGTGCTTGCTGCTAATCAAGTACCTTTGCTCGTTGGTGAAACGGGGATTGGTAAAACATCTCTTGCGGCGCGTGTAGCCGCTGAGCATGACTGGGAATTGGTAACAATTGACGGTAACCTCTTAAAAGAAGGTGAAATTGGTGGTTTGCCAACTGTAGAGTCTGTAACACATACAGATGGTCATGGTAATACGCATTCCGTAAAGACTACGGTGTATGCTGTGCATCATACATTGGAACATGTAGCACAAGCTGTAGATAAAGGGCGCCAAGTATTGCTATTTATCGACGAAATTAACCGTGCAGAACATGCGGTGCAACAAGAGTTAATGAACCTTATTTTGAATCGTGAAATCAATGGCTTCTCTTTAAGCGACCAAGTGCGTATCATCGCTGCAATGAACCCTGAGGATTCCTTTGATTATCAAACCATCGATATGGACCCAGCACAACAAAACCGTTTTGTATGGCTCTATATGAATGCCGATTACATGCAATGGATTGACTGGGCTATTGGTGCGGGGATTGAGGAGAAGGTTATCGAATTTATTTCTTCCTATCCAGAATACTTAAATCAACGCCATGAAGATGACATTGATGCTACACCACGTTCCTTTGAACGCGTATCTGGCTTGTATGCGATTTATAAAAATCAAGAAGGATCAGCATATAGTCGCGAAGTATTCATGAACGTTATCCGCGGTAACGTTGGTAAACTCATTGCGGAGGCTTTCGTAAACTTTGTTGAGTCCGATCAAGAACCACTTATTACCTTTGATGATGTATTGGCGGCGGTTCAAAAACCAGGTGCTATTATGTCTATGGCTGAACAGGTTAAAAGTGAAAGCCCAACTCGTTTATATGTAGCAGCTAAAAACATGTTGCATCGTTTAAATCGAAATAGTAATGCTGAAGAAGTTCATCATTTCATTGAATTTCTTACATTGTATCCTGGTGATTTACGCGTAGCAGTTATGAAAGACTTGCGTAACACTTACGAACGTGTTTACTCTTATGCCATTGAAGATGACTTATTCGTAGATACTTTCTTTGAAGCACAAAAGTAAGGCTATTTAGATAGGTAATAATAGTTTTACATAATGATGTATAAATAACATAAGGTAATTAACATATAGTTTGGAAAGAAAAAGGAGGTGGAATGATGCAACGAAATTTAGATAAGGATGATATTCGCGATGCCTCTGATTTACTCACCCATATAGACGGGTGGGAAAAAACAGGGTCCTATGATGAAAAGGCTATCGCGGCTCTTGATCGATGGCATGCAAAGCGAGAGCGCATTCATCGTGAGTCAGAGGCGTTATATACGCAAATCTATGCCGCTTACGAAGCTTATGTGGATAGTTATGAAGCGCAACATCATAGCATGGAACCACAACGCATAGCAGCAGATATGATGAATCACAATATGTCAGATAGTCATATAGGGACCATAGGCCGTGCCCTAGATGAGATGCAGGTAGAAGGTACAGACCTTGCTGTTATGCAACAAGCTGTCATGACACCTGCTTATGAGCAACGGTTGTGGAATATTCTACATGATGTGAATAGCTTGTTACTTGAGGAGGATCAATTCTTTGGTTACTTCTATTTGCAAATGGCCCATCGCATTCGCTTTGATATGACCAGTGCCTTTGGTATTAACCTAAAGCAAGGTGGCTATGTATTATATGTCAATCCGTTCATCTTATTACGCCAACCGCCAGATGTAATGAAGGATGGTATTAAACGTGAAATTCTTCATATCATTTCTGCACATTTGATGCGGGTAAAAGCGTTGAGTCAAAGCTTCAATAAAACTGCGGTACATATGGCTATGGACATGGTAGTAAACGACTATTTAGAACATGTGGATCGTGATGCGGTTACTGTAGCCAATGTGAATGAACGTTTTGGATTGATGCTCAAACGATTCCGCACCATTGAGTACTATGCGAAAGCCATCGATAAGGCGATGAAGGAAAAACCTGAACTTTTTTTGCCTGTAGATAACTCTGATACGGCAGTAGCTATGGAGTTTGATCCTCAAACGAGTCATGATATTTGGGATGAATCCGATTCCATTGATACAGATACGATGGACCAAATTACAGAACGTTATATCAATGAGGCCTCAAAAGGGGACATGGAAGGGTATGTTAAAAGTCTTATCGATACATTCCAAAAGACACGTCGTGCTCTGCCATGGTATTTTTATCTTAAAAAGCTGATGGGCAAGGTCGCTAGTGGGTACAAAAAAACGACGATGCGTCGCAATCGTCGTCAGCCTGAACGATTGGAATTATCTGGTACCTTGCGTCAACATAAGGCAAATGTATGGGTGGCTCTTGATATGAGTGGTAGTATTACAGATGCAGAGTTTACGAATGCATTAGAACAAGTACTGCAAATTGTACATGCCTATAATCATCGTATTACTGTTGTAGAATGTGATAATGAGGTGCGCCGTACGTATACGATGGAATCTGTAAAAGATGTAAAGCCTCGCCTTGATGTACGCGGTGCTACAGCATTTTCTCCAGTGTTTGCATTAGCTAATCAGAATCGTGTAGATTTGCTAGTATACTTCACGGATGGCAAAGGAGAGGAGCGTCTGCGTGAAACTCCTAGGGGCTATAAGGTTTTGTGGGTCCTTACCGGTGAAAACCCTCAATTATCTTTGCATAATCCATACGGTATGGTTCGCGAGCTAGGCTATGTAGGTGTGGATGAAACACAGGATATAGACGAATTTGTACGCATGTCCAATCGTGGGGGCTTCTCCATGGCAAACCAAGAGATATAGACCTTATTTTCGATATGAATATGGATATATCTTGGATTTGTAATAGGGCTTGTCTGTAAAAGAATATAAAAAATGACGCAATTCATTGGAATTGCGTCATTTCTATGTAATCAAAATTCTATTACATTAGCTATTAAGTTCGATAGAAGAACCTGGATCGATGATAAGTGCTGTTTGGTTGTATTTACCTTCTACTAAGCTTGTAAATACGCCTGGTTCACGGTCGATAACAGGCCATGTTTTGTAGTGAATTGGAATGGAGATACGAGCTTTTACATAAGAAGCAGCTAGAGCAGCATCTTCAACGCCCATTGTGAAGTTATCACCGATAGGGAGCAAAGCATAGTCGATATCGCCAAAGCGATTTAATAATTTCATATCGCTAAAGAGTGCTGTATCACCTGCGAAGTATACAATATCTCCGTAGAAGTCTACGATACAACCGGCTGCATGGCCGCCAGGAATACCAGCACCATGGAAGGCTGGAACTATGCGAACAGAACCGAATTCAAAGTCAAATTTACCGCCTAAATGCATAGCGTGTGTACGACAACCAGCAGCTGCTGCTTTACCTGCTACCTCAGCCGTAGAGATAACGAGCGCATCATTTGCTTTAGCAATGAAATCTGTATCGCCATAGTGGTCATCGTGACCATGGCTGACAAAGATATATTGGCATTTGATATCTTCTTTTTTTGCGGTATCCCATGTATTACCTGTTAAGAATGGGTCGAAAATCATGGACACATCACCGCGTGTTAGCATAAAGCAAGCATGACCGAAATAAGTTAGTTTTGTTTTCATAGGAACACTTCCTTCCTTATACATATAAATCTTAATTCTATTGTATAATATAACTAATGAAAATAAAACTATTGATGATAATTTATGCATAATTAGTAAGGATATAGTATGGATTTAACACATTTTGATCAAGATGGTAATGCTTGGATGGTGGACGTATCCGATAAGGATATCACATCTCGCACAGCCATCGCAGAAGGATTCATAGCAATCAATGATGCAATTTATGAGCGCATTGCTGCAGGTACTATAAAAAAGGGCGATGTCCTTAGTGTTGCGCAACTAGCTGCTATTATGGGGGCTAAGCAAACGAGCAATCTCATTCCTCTTTGTCATCCATTAGCGCTCACAAAGGTTGAGGTTCACTGCTCTTTAGTAGATGGTGAAAGCCCTGCTTGCACTGATGAAAATCATAACAAGGCCGTCAAGGTACGTGCCATCGTTAAGACTACTGGAAAAACGGGCGTTGAAATGGAGGCCCTTACAGCTGTACAAGTGGGCTTGCTCACCGTATACGATATGTGTAAGGCCATTGATAAAGGCATGATTATGGGGCCTACGTATCTCGTTGAAAAAGATGGGGGCAAGAGCGGCCATTTTATTCGAAGTAGCAGTAAATAATCTTAGTGCTGTAGGGCTATTTGTGTCCCACCTAGGAAAAATAGAATTCACTACTTGAATACGTACTTTAGATTAGGTAGAATAATATAGATATAAGAATAGAGGGAATAATATGGAAATTGTATTATATGAACCGGAGATTCCTGGTAATACCGGTAATATTGCACGCCTTTGTGCGGCAAACCATATGACCTTGCATCTCATCAAGCCATTGGGGTTTTCCATTGATGACAAGCACGTTAAACGAGCGGGCCTTGATTATTGGCATTTGGTAGATGTACAGGTACATGAAAATATAGAAGAACTATATGCGAAATATCCTGATCGTCGTTATTTTTATGCTACTACAAAGGCAAAACATGTGCATTCTGATGTGAAATTTGAAATCGGTGATATGCTCGTATTTGGTCCTGAAACTAGAGGCTTACCTGAAAGTTTATTAGAAGGTAATGAAGAAACGTGCATTCGTATTCCTATGGTGGAAGAGGCGCGGTCTTTAAACCTTTCTAATTCTGTGGCTATTATTGCCTATGAGGCTATGCGTCAATTGGATTATCCAGATTTGAAAGAAGTTGGCAATTGGATCAGCCATAAGTAAAATAATGTATGATGTTCGTGAGACTTAGCTTTCACAAAGAATAGTGTATGCAATAGGGGGAATGAATATGAATTACGATAAAGCTCATGATTTAGCACACGCAATGCGTGAATCTGAAGAGTATAAAGAGTTGATGCAAGCGCAAGAGGCTGTAAAAGCTGACGCAGAAGCAACTGCATTGGTGCGCACATTTATGGCTCAACAAATGCAATGGGAATATGCTAAGTTATCTGGCGCGCCTGAAGCAGATGATTTGCAAAAGAAACAAGAGGAATTGATGCCTCAAATTCAAGAAAATGCTGCAGCGACTTCTTATTTGCAAGCGCAAATGCGTTGGAGCCAGATTTCTAATGATATTTATAAAAAGCCCTCCGATCTAGCAATTTCTGAGGGCTTCTTTTTTTGGCGATTGAGGATCTAAACTGAAAAATAAATTTTTTGAATTTAAATTTAGATTATAATTCTTGTAATTTAAAATACAGGAGGCTTCTATGTCCATCTCAACTAATTTCTTCCGTCTCCCAAATATGCCCATCACCTCCGCAGTTCTAACCCAACTTGCAGAGCAACACTACCACGCATATTTATCTGCTGAGCAGGTCAAAGCTCTTTGTGGGCAATTTCAACTTTCTCAAATTGACTTTGCTTTAGCTTGTTTGCCCATTGCAGCCTGTTATTCCAAAGCGCCAATTTCTGAATTTTATGTAGGGGCGATTGCCATTGGTGAATCAGGCAATTT
>OGIV01001484.1_pt1 | contig 13668 bp, 10 predicted proteins | sample 1571861 | NCBI WGS metagenome assembly OGIV01 (sample SAMEA2582099, study PRJEB24529) | metagenome | biome: Human gut stool | place: China | collected 2011 | reverse complement strand
CTATATCGGGTTTGCAAAATTCGTGTTTTGCGCTTCCTTCTGCCTGATTTGTTAAACAAAATGGAGAGAAATGAAATATATTCTTAACAAATTACTTTTTTTTTGGATTTTTCGATAATAAATAGTACCTTTGTGCGCAGTTAAAACGTTATTACATATAAAAGAGATAAAATGGCGAAAGATAAGATTGCTTTTGTGTGCAGCAATTGCGGACAGGAAAGTGCCAAATGGATGGGCAAATGTCCTAGCTGCGGACAATGGAATACATTTAAGGAAATTCGTATTGCTGCCGATTCCGGATCGCAGGCTGCGAAGAATGCCGGAATGACCATGCGTCATGGTGGGGCTGCCACGATGTTTGGCGGGCAGCACAGCGAGCATGACGCTGCGCCGATGAAGCTTCGCGATATTTCTGCGATTGATGAACCGCGCATCGATATGAGGGACGAGGAGCTGAACCGTGTGCTGGGTGGCGGAATGGTTCCTGGCAGCATTACGCTCCTGGGCGGTGAACCGGGAATCGGTAAGAGTACGCTCACCTTGCAGACTATTCTGAACATGACTGACCGCCGCATCCTGTATGTGAGTGGAGAGGAGAGTGCCCATCAGATTAAACTCCGTGCCGACCGGTTGGCTAAAGGACAGGCGATGCTCAGAGAGGGTTCATCTGCGGACACACAGAAAACGGCTTCTCTTTCATCAGAAGAAGCCTTTGATCATATTACGGTTCTCTGCGAAACACAGTTGGAGAAAATCTTCAGTCATATTCAGGAAGTGGCTCCACAGCTGATAGTTATAGATTCTATCCAAACTATCGCTACAGAAGAAGTAGACAGTTCGCCGGGTTCTGTTTCCCAAGTTCGTGAGTGTGCAGCCTCCCTGCTCCGTTTTGCCAAGACGAGTGGCATTCCGGTTATTCTGATAGGACATATTAATAAGGAGGGAACGCTTGCCGGACCAAAGATTCTAGAGCACATCGTAGATACGGTGATTCAGTTTGAGGGCGACCAGCATTACATGTACCGCATCTTGAGAAGCATCAAAAACCGATTCGGAAGTACTTCTGAGTTGGGAATCTACGAGATGATGCAAGGCGGACTCCGACAGGTGAGCAATCCTTCAGAGTTGCTTCTTACCGAAGATCATGACGGGCTTTCGGGTGTTGCCATCAGCGCAGCCATCGAGGGTGTTCGTCCGTTCCTGGTAGAGACGCAGGCTTTGGTTTCAACAGCAGCCTATGGAACTCCGCAGCGTTCGGCAACGGGTTTTGACCAGCGCCGTTTGAACATGCTCCTGGCGGTTCTAGAGAAACGTGTGGGGTTCAAACTGATGCAGAAGGATGTGTTCCTGAATATTGCCGGAGGATTGAGAGTAACCGATCCTGCCATGGACTTGAGTGTGTTGGCAGCCGTATTGAGCAGCAATGTTGACACACCTATCGAGCAAGGCTGGTGTATGGCGGGCGAGGTAGGTCTGAGCGGTGAAGTCCGTCCGGTGAGCCGTATCGAGCAGCGTATTGCTGAGGCCGAGAAACTCGGATTCCAGCACATCATCATTCCGAAATACAACAATCATGGTTTCGACCATAAGAAATATAAGATAGAAATTCATCCCGTAAGGAAGGTGGAAGAAGCATTCCGCTGCCTGTTCGGGTGAAGTAAAAAGTAATCATACAGTTCAAAGTTCAAAATTCAAAATTCAAAGTAAAATGAAGGATTCAGTAATCATTGTGAGTGGCGGCATGGATAGCATCACGCTGCTCTACGATAAGAAAGACGAGATTGCACTCGGCATTAGTTTTAACTATGGAAGTAATCATAACGAGCGTGAAATTCCTTTCGCCAAGATGCATTGTGAGCGTTTGGGAATCAAGCATATTACGATAGATTTGGGTTTCATGCATCAGTATTTCAAGAGTTCTCTTCTTGAAGGTGCCGATGCAATTCCTGAGGGTCATTATGCTGCTGATAATATGAAGAGTACGGTGGTTCCTTTCCGTAATGGAATCATGCTGAGCATTGCCATCGGCATTGCAGAGAGTAATAAACTGAAGAAAGTTTTCATCGCGAACCATGGTGGCGATCATACGATTTATCCTGACTGCCGTCCGGAGTTTATCAAGGCGATTGATGAGGCTGCTGAAGCAGGAACGTTCGTTGATGTGCGCGTAGTGGCTCCTTATACGAATATTACCAAAGGGCAGATTGCTGAGATAGGTAAGAAGTTGGGCATTGACTATGCTGAAACCTGGAGCTGCTATAAGGGCGGTGAGAAGCATTGTGGCAAATGCGGAACCTGCGTAGAGCGCAAGGAGGCTTTGGCCGAGGCGGGTATTGAGGATACTACCGAGTATGAAGAATAAGGATGAAGATGAACCAGACGTTCTTCGTTCCCTATATATAATAAGGTGTAATCAGAATAAATATAATAAAAGAAAAATGAAAACAGCGATTTTATCTGCGGCGTTGATGCTTGCATCAACTGTTGCGATGGCTCAGAAGAGCAACTTCCAGTTGAAGGTGGATTTGAAGAATTTCAATTCCGATTCTGTACTTGTTTACAAGGGTAGAAATGTTAAGATGGATACGGTTTTGGTGAAGAATGGCAAGTTTACCTATTCTGCAAACCTTGATAAGGCTGCCGGATACGTTTTCCTCTCACCTGAAACTTATCGTGGTGCTGGTCAGTTTATGTTCAACCTGCCTTGTGTTCCTGGCGAGAAGGCTGAAGTTAAGGGCGATACAAAGAACCGCTTCGATATTTCGGGTTCTAAGTTCTATCAGCAGTATCATGAAGTAGATGTTCTGCTGGAGACTGCTAATAAGGAGTTGAGAGATTACGAAGCTTCCCTGAACCAGAGAATCAAGAATGGTGAGACCCAGCAGAGCATCATGGCAGAATATGAGCAGAAGGCTCCTGCCCTGCAAAAGGCAAAGGACGATAAGATTTTCGATTTCGTAAAGCAGCATCCTGATTATGAGGCTTGTGCTACTATCATAGAGCAGTTTGATGATGTCAGCAAGATGGAGAAACTGCTGGGCTTGCTCTCTGAGAATGTGAAAAACGGCAGAATGAAGGCTTTCTACCAGCCAATGATTGATATGGCTAAGAAGCGTGCTGAGGCTGAGGAGAAGGCTAAGAAGGTGCAGGCTGCTGGTGTTGAGGCTCCTGACTTCACGCTGAAGGATATTAAAGGAAATGATTTCAAGCTTTCCAGCCTTCGCGGCAAGATTGTAGTTCTCGACTTTTGGGGTTCATGGTGCGGATGGTGCATCAAGGGAATGCCTAAGATGAAGGAGTATTACGAAAAGTACAAGGGTAAGTTTGAAATTCTTGGTGTAGATTGTAATGATACAGAGGCTAAGTGGAAGGCTGCTGTTGAGAAGCACCAGCTGCCATGGATTCATGTTTACAATCCGAAGGACAGCAAGGTTCTCAGCGATTACGCTGTTCAGGGCTTCCCTACAAAGATTGTGATAGATGCTAATGGTAAGATTATCAAGACTATTGTTGGTGAGGATCCAGCTTTCTACACATTGCTTGATGAAGTGTTGGGCAAGTAATATTACATAAAACAATGTCGCCCTGTAAGTGCAAAATTACATTTGCTCTTACAGGGCGATTTTTTGTTTGTTCAGTATTTTACTTCTTTTTCTTTTTCAATTCCAGTTTCGGAATCTTGATTTTCTGTCCGGCTTTTACGGTGCTTGTACCATTCAGGGCTTCTACGTAGCATTCCATGCCCGAACCTAGATAGCGGGTGCTGATTTGTTCGAGGGTCTGACCGGCGCCAACCGTAACGGTCTGGGCAACTCCTATGATTCGGTAAGCTCCCGTGCGTACGCGAGCATCCTTATCATACTGGGATGATGCTATTTTCGAAGTAGCCTTTTCTTCGACTTTATCTTTAGCCTTTTCTTTCGCTTCAGCCTTAGCTTTTGCTTCAGTCTGCTTAGCTTTTACAGCGTTAGCACTTTCCTCATCCGAATTTTCGGCCAGTTTTACTGCTTCTGCAGTTTTAGCCATACGGATACTATCTTCCATCGCTTTCTGGCGGAGTTTCTGTTCCTGAGAGAGTGGGGCGGCAGCTGGTTTGGCTGGGACTTTCTTGGCTGGAGCCTGATGATACTGGTTTAGCTGCATGGCTAGATGATCGCGCTGGGCAGTCATCTGACCATAGTTGAAGGCAAACCATCCCATTCCGCCAATCAAAGCTACTACGATGAGACAGACTGCAACGACCAGATAGCGAGGAATAACAATATGATGAGAATTGGAAGATTCTTCTTCCTCCTCTTCTTCTTCAGATTCATCTGATGCAGGTACTGCAGGTTCAACAACTGCTTTCAGGGCTTGCTGTTGCTGGGCTAATTCAAGCTTCTCCTGCTCCAGTCTTTCCTGCTCCAGTCTTTCCTGCTCCAGTCTTTCCTGCTTCAGTCTATCCTGCTCAAGCCTTTCCTGCTCCAGTCTTTCCTGCTCCAGTCTTTCCTGCTCCAGTCTTTCTTGCTCAAGTTTTTCCTGTTCCAGTCTTTCCTGCTCTTGCTTTTCTTTTTCAAGCTTTTCTTTCTGTATTCTTTCCTGCTCCAGTTGGGCTTGTTTTAATCTTTCCAGTTTAGCTTGTTCAATAGCAATTTGCTTTGCCAGTTCGTCTTCGGCTTCTTTTTCCTTTTCCTTTTCAGATCCGATTACGACAACCTCCGGATTTGGAGTTGCAGTTTTTTCTTCGTCCAGAAAATCGATTACTTGTGCAGGAGCATCTTCTGTCTGTTCTTCTCCAAACTTCTCATCTATTTCATCGAAATCTACGCCGTCATTTACCACCACCGTTTCAAATTGGGCGAATGGCTTGTTCACGATTTCTTTCAGGATGTTGTCAGGCGTGAAGGTGAGTTTGTCTCTGCCTTCAATGGTGAAGCGCTCGCCCGTGTTCACATTGATGCTTTCACGGTCTTTCGTGGCCTGTACCTTAAAGGTGCCCAGCCATTTTATCTTCACCTGCTTGTCGGCATCGAGTCCCTGGTTGCACACATCAAACATCTTCCGGATGAAGAGTTCTGCTTCCACCTGGCTCAGACCGCTCTTATCAGCAAGCAGTTTTCCGAGTGTATTTAAACTGAATTTGCTCATTGCTCATCCCCTCCATTCTTTAGTTTTTCCTTGACCGAAGCAACCGGTCGGAAACCCAACACCAACTTAGGCGGCACCAGCTGGCGCTTCTTGGTAGTAGGATTAACCACCACTCGCTCCATGCGCTTCTTCACTTCGAAGGTGCCAAAATTGGGGATAGAGACTGCTTCTCCATCCTCAAACTCGGCAATCATAGCGTCTATCGCCTTGCGCACCAACTTCTGGGTGTCTTCCTGCGAATAGCCGGTTTGCTGAGCCAGTTCAGCGATGTATTCCTTATTGTTCATATTTATTTAATATGTAGTCAAATTTTCTAAAACTCCAGGCTATGGGAGAGAGAAAGATTATTTCACCACCTTGCCATAGAGGTCAAATTCCTCGCTTGCAGTAATTTCTACCTGATAGAAACAACCCACGCGCAGACGCTTCTCATCGGCACGGATCAGAACCTCAGGGTCTACTTCCGGAGAGCAGAACTCTGTTCGTCCGATGTAGTAATCGCCTTCCTTGCGGTCGATGATAACGGTCATGGTTTTGCCCACCTTATCTGCCTCAATCTCAGAGCTGATGTCTTGCTGCAGAATCATCAGTTCGTCCAGCCGGCGCTGCTTTACCTCGGCAGGCACGTTGTCTTCGTAGTGGGTGGCGCTGTAGGTTCCTTCTTCCTCAGAGTAGGCAAAGGCGCCCATGCGCTCAAATCTCTGTTCGCGTACAAAGTCGAGGAGCTCGTGGAAATCCTCATCTGTCTCGCCTGGGAAACCAACCATCAGCGTAGTGCGGATGTGAATGCCTGGCACGCGTTCGCGGATGGCCTTCAGCAGATTGATGGTTTCCTGCTTCGTTACGTGGCGATGCATGCTGGTGAGCATGTGGTCGCTGATGTGCTGGAGGGCAATGTCGAGATATTTGCATACGTTTGGCTTCTCGCGCATCACGTCCAGAAGATCCATAGGGAACTGGTTCGGATAAGCATAATGCAGGCGAATCCATTTCACGCCCGGAATATCAGCCATCTCGCTGATGAGTTCGGTAATATGATGCTTGCCGTCAATATCTACGCCGTAGTAGGTGAGTTCCTGAGCGATAATCTGAAACTCCTTCACGCCTTCTGCCACCAGTTCGCGCACCTCCTGCAGAATCTCTTCCTTCGGACGGGAAACGTGCTTGCCGGTGATGATAGGAATGGCGCAGTAGGCACAGTGGCGGTTGCAGCCCTCAGCTATCTTGATGTAGGCATAATGGCGCGGAGTGGTGAGATGACGCTGGCCGTTGCAGGATGAAACTTCCGCCTTGCCGAGTTCCTGCAGAAGCTGCTTGTAGTTGAATTTGCCGTAGAACTTATCCACTTCGGGCATTTCTTCTTCCAGTTCCTTCTGGTAGCGCTGCGAGAGGCAGCCCATTACGTAGAGCTTTCTGAGTCGGCCTTCTTCCTTAGCCTGGATAAACTCCAGGATGGTGTCGATGCTTTCCTGCTTTGCATCCTCGATGAATCCGCACGTATTGATGACGGCTATCTCGCCCTGAGGGCGCTTGGAATCGTGAACACAATGGTAGCCGTTTGCCTCAAACTGCTTCATCAGCAACTCGCTGTCTACGAGATTCTTCGAGCAGCCCAGGGTAATAATATCTATCTGATTTTTCTTCATTTTCTAATTTTTAAAGAGCGAGTCTACGAATTCTGTCTTGTTGAAGAGCTGCAGATCTTCCATACCTTCGCCCAGTCCGATGTATTTTACAGGCACCTTGAGTTGGTCGCTGATGCCGATGACAACGCCGCCCTTAGCGGTTCCGTCGAGCTTGGTGATGGCGAGCGAGGAGATGTTGGTAACTGCAGAGAACTGCTTAGCCTGCTCGAATGCATTCTGTCCGGTACTTCCGTCGAGCACGAGCATTACCTCGTCTGGTGCCTCAGGCATTACCTTCTTCATCACTTCCTTTATTTTCTTGAGCTCATTCATCAGGTTCACCTTGTTGTGCAGTCGGCCTGCCGTATCGATGAGCACTACGTCGGCGCCGTTTGCCTTGGCGCTCTGCAGGGTGTCGAACGCCACGCTTGCCGGGTCGCTTCCCATCTGCTGTTTCACTACAGGCACACCCACGCGCTCGCCCCAGATGCAAATCTGCTCTACGGCAGCGGCACGGAAGGTGTCGGCAGCTCCCAGCATAACCTTCTTGCCTGCCTTCTTAAACTGGTAAGCCAGTTTGCCGATGGTGGTTGTCTTGCCCACGCCGTTTACGCCTACTACGAGGATAACGTAAGGCTTATGGTCGGCAGGGAGATCCCAGTCTGCCAGGTCATCGCTGTGATTCTCGGAGAGGAGAATGGCGATTTCCTCGCGCAGAATGCGGTTGAGCTCGCTGGTTGAAACATATTTATCGCGGGCCACACGTTCTTCGATGCGGCGGATAATCTTGACCGTGGTTTCTACACCTACGTCTGAAGTGATGAGTACCTCTTCGAGATCGTCGAGCACATCATCATCGACGGTAGACTTTCCGGCAACGGCGCGCGCCAGTTTGCCAAACACACTCTCCTTGGTTTTTTCAAGTCCCTTATCGAGAGTTTCTTTCTTTTTGTTGCTGAATAATCCGAATAATCCCATAATCTTGTTTTTTATCTTCTGCAAAGATACTCATTTTTTTTTATTTTATGGCTTTTTCACTTGCTTTTTCGCCCTTTTCAAGAAAAAAAGTAAAGATTTAGAGGGTTTTATGTCATGACAGAAGGGTTTTCGCCGATATTGTGGGTTAATAAGGTTTAATAAATAATGTTGTCAGATACAAAAACAATTCGCCCTGCAAAGGGACAGAAGCGGTTTGGCTTCTGGACCCTTGCAGGGCGTTCTGTTTATTTCTTCATCATTTCCTTTACGGCTCTTTCGAGCTGGGTATCATGGCCATTGATGAAATCTTCCGGACTGTTGTAAACCTCGATGTCTGGGTTCAGCTGGTTGTTCTCGCCGAACACGCCACGCATGTCGCGGCAGCCTACCTGAGGAATACCGAATACCAGCGTGTTGTCCATCAGCGTTTCCCACCATACGGCTGTCATGGTTCCTGCTACAGGAGCACCAATCAGCTTGCCGATTCCGAGTTCCTTGTAAACCCATGGGAAACCATGACCATTGCTGTAATCATTCTCGCAGATCATGACGCAAGATGGCTTCACCCATTTGTTGAACGGATCGCGGCCAACGACCTTACCGTGAGGCACAAACTCCTGATACTGCTTGCCGTTGAGCAGGGTGCAGAGATCATCGTGCAACCAGCCGCCACCATTATGGCGCTCGTCTACGATTACAGCGTCTCTGTTGCGGTTTTTGTCGCTCAGCAGTTCGCTGTAAACGGTGCGGAAACTCTCCGAATTCATTGCCTTAACGTGAACATAAGCGATGCGTCCGCCCGAAATGCTGTCAACGAAAGCACGGTTGCGGTCTACCCATCGCTTGTAGAGCAGGTTGTTGAGTTTGCCCTGAGAGATAGCCTTCACCGTAACCTCCATCTTCTTGCCCTTGGCGTTTCTGATGCCGAGTCGTACATTCTTGCCAACCTTTCCGTCGAGCAATGGGAAGTAGTCCATTCCGGCTTTAATCTCCTCGCCGTCGATGCTCTCGATGATGCTGCCGGCTGTAACGCCTGTATTCTTCACATCGAAAGGACCACGCTTGATAATCTCCTGAATCTTCAGGCCGTCGCCCTGATACTGAGAATCGAAGAATACACCCAGGTTGGCGGTGGTAAGCGCGCTGTTCGAAGCGTAGTAGCGGGCTCCTGTATGCGAAGCGTTCAGCTCGCCAAGCATTTCGCTCAACATCTCCTGGAAGTCGAAATTGTTGTTGATGTAAGGCAGGAACTTCTCATAGGTCTTGCGGTAACCTTCCCAGTCAACACCATGAATCTTAGGGTCGTAGAACTTGTCTTTCACCTGTCGCCATACGTGGTCGAAGAGATACTGGCGCTCCTCGGCTGGCTTATAGTTGAAGTTAGCCTCAAAGCTGATGTTCTTGGTGCTGAAACCGCTCAGATCCACCTTCTTGATGCTGCTTCCGTTGCAGATGAAGAGGTTCTTCACATCCTTGTCGGTCTGCAGGTTGCCCTGGCCTACGCCCTTCATCACGAGCTTGGTAGAGCCGTCCTTCAGGTCGTGCAGCCAGAGGTCGTAATCATCCTCGAAGGCTGCCTGGTAGTAGAGCTTGTCGCCGTCTTTAGAGAGCACGGCATCACCCATGTGCGAAGAGTTTGCGGTGAGGCGTACGATTCTATCGCGGCAGTTTTCGATGTCCAGCTCCAGTGGCTTCACTTTTTCCACCTCTATCTTTCCGGTCTTCTTCTGCTTTTCGTCAGCCTTCTTTTTAGCCTCTTCCTTCTTCTCGTCTTCCTTCTTCTCCTTTTCGTCCTTGTTGGCGTCAGCCAGTTCTATTTCTTCCTTGCTCATGTTGAAGCGGTTGTAGGCGTCCAGGTCGAAGAACATGATGTAGGCGTCGTCTTCAGCTCCCCAGCTTCCATGACTGCGGTAACCGGCTCTGTCGCTTTGGAAGAGCATTGCCTTGCCGTCGAGCACCCATTTGCCGTTGCTGTCGCTGTAGCCGGAATTGGTCAGGTTGTGAACCTCTTTGCCGTCAGCCTTTACCAGCGCAATATCCTGGTTGTTCCAGCCGCCGTTGCCGATATAGGTTGAAAGGAGCCATTTGCTGTCAGGCGACCATTCGAAAGCGATGTCTCCATCGCTGTAAGAGTAGACGTATTTGCCATCGAGCACGGTGCGGATTTCCTTCGATTTCAGATTGACGATGCGGAGTGCAGCGCGGTCTTCGAAGAAAGCCACTTCCTTGCCGTCAGGAGAGTATTGAGGATACTGCGATGTAATGCCTGTTTTCACCAGCTGCTCTTCCTCGATATCGGTAGCGTAGGTGAAGTTCTTTTCTTTCTCGTTCTTGATCTTAGACTGGTAAATCTGCCATACGCCGTTGCGCTCGGCTGCATAGACCAGGGCTCTGCCGTCTGGCGAGAAGCTCAGGTCGCGCTCCTGCTGCGGTGTGTCGGTAATGCGCTTGGTAGTGGTGTATTCCACAGAAGTTACGTATACGTCGCCATGCATTACGAAAGCCACTTCCTTGGCGTCTGGCGAAACGGAAATCTCTGTTGCTCCCCAACTTTTAATCTGACGTACGAGGCTTGGAGCATCGTTATCTGTTGTAATGGAGATGTTCACCTTCTGAGGCTCTCCACCTTCTTTTACGGTGTAGATTTCGCCATCATATCCGTAGCAGAGCAGGTCGGTGCTGGATGCAGTGAGGAATCTTACCGGATTGCCTTTGTGGTGGGTAATCTGCTTGTCGCTTGAACTGTTGAGGCTGCGGCGGTAGATATTGAATGTGCCGTCCTGCTCGCTCAGGTAGAAGAATGATTTCTCGTCTGATGTCCATACTGGCGAGCGGTCTTCACCGGCAAAGGTAGTCTGCTTGGCAAACTTTCCGTTACTCTTCAGCCAGATGTCGCGTGCGATAGGTGATTTCTGGTGTTTGCGCCAAGGGTCTTCGTATCCCTTTTTGTCGTGGTAGAGAATGTCGCCGTTCTTGGCGATGCTGATATTCTCCATGGTGAGGGTAGAGAAGAGTTCCGGTCTTCCGCCCTTGGTGCTTACCTTATATACTTGTGGAAATGTGTTGTCGCCGAAGATGATGCTCTGGGCTGTAGGCTGCAGACTGGCTGAGTAGAGCACATGGTCGTTGTCAGCAAAGGCGATAGGTGTTTCGCTGCCGCTGTTGGTAGTGAGTCGGGTAGGAGCACCGCCTTTTGCATCGATTACGAAGATGTCGAGACTTCCTTCGCGGTTAGACTGAAAGGCAATTTTCTTGCTGTCAGGGCTCCATACAGGATGCGAATCGAAGGCTGCATGGGTTGTGAGCTGTCGTGATTCACCGCCGTTGACAGAAACACTGTAGAGGTCGCCCTTATAAGCGAAGGCAATAGTTGTGCCATCGGGCGAGATGGCAGGGTAGCGCATCCAGAGCGGATGTTCTTCTGCGCTGGCAGAGAGTGCTGCTGAGAGCAGGGCTACTGAAAAGATTAACTTTTTCATTTGCGTATGTTTTATGTTTCAATATGCGTTATAAAAATCTCTTCTCTTTCGGGGTCAGAATGCTGTTTCTTGCTCCTAACGGATGCAAAGGTAGTTATTTTTTGCGATATTTAAGCATAAAAAAAGAAAAAAGTGAGAAAAAGTTTGGCGTATTCAAAAAATATATGTACCTTTGCAGCCGCAAATAAGAAAAGTGGCTGATTGCGTTATTGGTTAGCTGTTTTGCGATTTGAAAAGTGTTGGTTCCGTAGCTCAGTTGGATTAGAGCAACAGCCTTCTAAGCTGTGGGTCTTGGGTTCGAACCCCAACGGAATCACTATAATAGGCAAAATGAAACTTATTTGTACAAAATAGCGTGAGAGAACAATAGTAGTAAGTTGCTTATTCATAGGTGCTTATCTCTGTTGTTCTTTTTTGTTTTTAAATATATTTTATCACTTATTCCTCTTTTATGTGCTCTTTTCGTAAATAACTGTTAATCAATATGTTACGAATTTGATGTGCTGAGAAATCATCCATGTGTGTTACAAATGTGTTATCAAAAAGCGCTAATGTCGGCTCTCGAATAAACACTACCATGTGAAGTGATAACGTTTTACAGCCGCCCGGCGCAAGTCCATAGGAGGTGATCATCGTGATAAGTACCTCGGTGCCTGTTTCCCTGATGATAATGTGCCTGACATGCGTCCGACATTCGAAGAAATTCGGAAAGTGGATGATAACGGGAAAGAATACTGGAGTTCACGCGAACTTTGTAATGCGATGGGCTATTCGGGATATTGGAAATTCCAGAATGTAATAGACAAAGCAATCAAGGTTGCCAGTGAAAAAGGTATGGATATAGATGACCATTTCAACCACGTGGTTGAAATGGTTAAGCTGGGTAGTGGATCGTTTCGTAAGGTCGAAGCTTTCCATCTATCACGTATGGCGTGTATGATCATTTCTGAGAATGCTGATTCAAGGAAGCTGTTAGTGAAGCAGGCAAGAACCTATTTTTCTCAATCCGTATCTACAACAGAACTTATGCAGAACTCGCTGGAATCCAATATCTTACTGTATAAGACTGCACAAGGTGAAACTCGCATTGAAGTGATTTTCAACAACGAAACTTTTTGGATGTCACAGAAAAAGATGGCTGCTTTATTTGGTGTTGACGTAAGAACAATCAGCTATCATATTGGGCAGATTTACGAGACTGGAGAATTGGATAAAATGGCAACTATCCGAAAAATTGGGATAGTTCAAACCGAAGGAGAGCGTGATGTTGAGCGTGCTCCATTGTTCTACAATCTTGATGTTATCATCGCTGTTGGTTATCGAGTGAACAGCTATCAGGCAACCCAATTCCGTATATGGGCAACCTCTGTATTGAAGGAGTTCATCATTAAGGGTTATGTCTTGGATGATGAACGTCTGAAGCAAGGTAAGCACTTCGGCAAGGATTATTTTGACGATTTGCTGGAACGCATCCGTGAAATCCGCACTTCTGAACGCAGATACTACCAGAAGATAACTGATATTTATGCAGAGTGTAGTGCAGATTATGATGCAAAGGCTGAAAGTACCAAACTCTTCTATAAGATGGTGCAGAATATGATGCACCTGGCGGTTACCAATCATACGGCAGCCGAGATCGTCTATGAGCGAGCTGATGCGGAAATGCCTCACATGGGCTTGACTACATGGAAGAAAGCACCGGATGGAAGAGGTCAGAAATCTGATACGATAGTGGCAAAGAACTATCTTTCTGATGAAGAATTGTCTCAGCTCAACGCAATAACAACAAGTTTCCTGGATCTCGCAGAATCTCGTGCAAGACGACACATTGTTACTACGATGGAGGATTGGAAGAATCGCCTGAAGCTGTTGCTTGAAACTATGGACTATGATGCTAAGAGTAGTGCAGGTAAGGTTTCGCAAGAAGAAGCCAGAGAAAAGGCTTATTCTGAGTATGAGAAATATAAGGTTATTCAAGACCGTTTCTATATCTCGGATTTCGACCGATTCAATAGTGGAAATGATGATGATACTCCATTGCTTCCATTTGACATTGATCCAAAAGAATAGGGGTTGAGTATGGCGCTTGAATTATGTCATAGTAGTACTGTCTTATCTTATATAAGAAAATTAACGCAATGAAATGCTCCAAAAAACATATAATATAAGATGAAAATGTAAAAAGTTACGGAAAATGTGAATTATCTCCGTAACTTTTTACATAAACCACTCACTTTTGGTGTTATTGAGTTTCCCTCAGTTCTTCTATGAGATTTTCAAGAATATAATCATCGCTCATAAGCTGTAAACCATATTTGGGGTCAGACATTTTGAATAACCGGAAATCCTTAATGACCTTAATGACCGTGACCTTAATGACCGGAAAACGCCCCTAAACATTTATTTGTTTTTCTGATGAAACTCCTTCCTTGTCTTAGCCATTGCTTCCGTAGCCCTAT
>OGIV01001483.1_pt1 | contig 13671 bp, 9 predicted proteins | sample 1571861 | NCBI WGS metagenome assembly OGIV01 (sample SAMEA2582099, study PRJEB24529) | metagenome | biome: Human gut stool | place: China | collected 2011 | reverse complement strand
AGGTACGGTTCGTATAAAGTATTTTGGACAGTTCTTTTATGGTAAGTCCCTGCTGGACATATCCGTCTGTCTTTATCCAGTTGTCCACCTTCTCTATAAATTCTGTATAGGACACTGGAACTTCCTCATCTGAAACCATTTCGGGGGCAGTTCCCGAATTTGTCAGAAGTTCTTCTTCAGATTGTATATTCTGCTCAAACGCATTTTCTACCTGTTCATAGAACAGGAGGTAGTTCTGATAGCTGTAGAAAAGATAACAGTAGAACGGAATTGACGACAAAATCCAGATAAAAACATATTCGTCTGGCAGGAATGTCAGCAATCCGCATCCGACACCGAAGATAACAGCCCAATAAGTGAATATGGAAAGCCATTCGATATATGTGCCTATATCATCCGCCTGAGTTTCATTGAAAACTCGAATAGCTCTACGATATGCAATTATGACTCTGCGAGCTAAAACGACTCCAAAAACGATTAACCAGACAGCTAAAGCAAATAAAGAGATTTTTTGCATGATTCCGCTTGGCAACAGGAACAACACAACTCCGGAAAGAGTTGAAAATATAATCCATAAAATGATATGTGTCCACACACGCCGTTTGGTAATGTAAAAACGATCAAGCAACATTATCAATGCCGAACTGAACAGAGAATAGCACAGGAAGTATGTGGACATGTTCATCAATATGGCAGAATCCGCATTTTTGAATCGGATACCAAAGAAGAAATGTACCATATAGTTTGCCGAAAGCAGCAGCATAGCTATACCCATAATCTGTCGGGAGCGGAGATAATTCTTGAAAATTGCCTTTTCAGGAGTCTTTGCAAACAAAAAATAAAAGCCGAAGAATAACATTAACGGCAGTGCGGTACAAAGTGAAAAACTGTATATAGATGGTTCCATTGTTATGCTTATTTGATTTTGATACAATTTCCGAATTATAAGCCAGTTGGGATAAAAAACAGAATAGCGCAGTGGAAAATGTTCGTGGCGCAGCCTAACCGAAGATACGACTGACACGAAACATGAAGAACCATTTTTTCAATGTTCAAGGCTAATTCTGATATGTATAGTATAGCATTCTCGATAGAAAAAATGAAAGTCTTTTAGGGGTGTGAAACTTGGGCTGAGTATAAAATAATTTTGAACACCTACTTAGCATTGTCCGGTTTATGCCGCTTCAGCAGTTTTCTTAGGTTGAGGCTTGGGCACGAACCCCAAAATAGCTACCAGGCAGCTCATGATGGGGCTGATAATATTGAAGAAACAGAAAGGCAGATACACCAGTGTGGGAATGCCCAACACCGTGCTCTGCGTCATGCCGCAGGCCGTCCAAGGCACCAATACGGAAGTCACCGTGGCCGAGTCCTCTGTGGAACGGCTGAGCAACTCCGGACGGTAACCACGTTCGGCATACTCGTCGTGATAGATAGACACGTTCATGATGATAGACAGGAACTGGTCGCCCATCACAAGGTTGAGCAACACGCCCGATGCCACAGTGGAGCACACCAGCGAGGCCGTGCCCTTGATGCCTTTCAGTATGATGCGTGTAATGCTCCTCAACATGCCGCTCGCCACCATGCACGAACCAAAGCACATGGCACAAAGAATGAGCCACACCGTGCTGAGCATGCCCACCATGCCCCGTGTGGCCACCAGAGAGTTGATGGCCTCAAATCCCGTGTCGATGTTGGTCTTGGTATAACATGTGAGCATCAGCCCCTCAAACAGGCTCAGTGCATTGACCTGCTTTTCGCCCGCAATGTGCATCAAGGCTTCGGGCTGGAGCACTACGGCGCACAAGCATGCCGCCAATGACGAGAGCAACAGCGTGATGAGCGAGGGCATCTTTTTATAAATAAGCAAGGCCGTAAAGAGCGGTACGACCATGGTCCATAGCGATATGTTGAAACCATTGTTCAGTCCTGTAAGGTACTGATTAACCTCCACCTCCTGTCCGTTGTAGAACAATCCGATTACCAAGTAGAGCACTAAGGATATAACAATGCTCGGCACAGTGGTGTAGAGCATATAGCGAATGTGGCTAAACAAGTCGGCGCCCGCCATTGACGAGGCCAACACGGTGGTGTCGCTCATGGGCGACATTTTGTCGCCAAAGTAAGCACCCGATATGATGGCCCCCGCCGTGTAGGGTTGTGGAATGCCTAAGGCGTCGCCAATGCCCATAAGGGCAATGCCGATGGTGGCAATCGTAGTCCACGAAGTGCCTGTGATGACCGATATAAACGAGGAAATAATGCAAGCGCAGGGCAGAAAGAGCCATGGCGACATCAGTTGCACGCCATAGTAAATCATGGTGGGCACCACGCCGCTCACCATCCATGTGGCCGACATCATGCCGATGAGCAGCAGAATGAGTATCGACACGCCAGCGTCGCCCACAGTCTTTTTAATCATCTCCTCAAACACGGTCCACTTTGTTTTGTACACCAGCATCGACAGGGCCACGCACACCGACGAGGCCACCATCAGTGCCACCTGTGAGGCTCCGCTCAGCGCATCGTCGGGAAAAATCCGGAGTACCAGAGCAATCAGTGCAATCAACACAGCCAGCGGAAGCAGGCTAATCAAGGGGTGAGGGTGTAGAGCTTTTGTGTTCATAGTTTTATTGTCGGGGCAGTCATACAACATTGCCCGTTGAAATGTTTAAGTAAATACAGTTAAGTTTTGTCTTAGCATTTGCGAAGGTAATAAATAATTGTGAATTTTCTTTCTAGAGTGGTGCTTTTAATTCTGATGCTAGGCTTGCGTGGTAATGTAAGAGTGTGCTTCTCGATAGTAAATGAATGAGTATAGAGAGGAGTATGTGACTGAATATACGATTATCCAAAAAAGCGTTTTCAATAGCTTACAAATCCACACATTGAATAAGGCTATTCATTTTCCAGAATGAATAGTTTCCTCTATAGAGAACGAATTAGAGTGAACTTGTCAGAGGAAAAAGTTAATCTTCGCCTCATTCCCTGTGAATAACAACAGGGTGGGGCGAAGACTGTAAATGGAGAGATAATAAAACTCAAGTTTCGGATTTAACTTGAACGGGCTGAATCCGAAACTTGAATTATTTATCATTTCGTATTTCGTTTACTCTTTTGCGTCCAATCCAAAGAATAGACAACGCTCAGCATAAAATAGCGTGGCAAAATGTCGGTGTAAGATTCTACACGACTTGTGGCATTGATGCTTGAATAAATGTTGTTTTTCGGAGTAAGTATGCCATTGGCTATCAGTTTAACAGACAATTGGTCTGACAAGAAACGGCGTGCCAAAGAAGCGTTCCACTGACAATGCGCCTTGTTAATAGAGGCATCAGCAAAGCCATTGTAGATGTTGGCGCAGAAGTCTGAAGCCAATTGGAGTTTCCAAGGCAAATCCCAACTAAAGTCGGCTGCCAACCTCGTTTCGCGATAGTGTGTGTCCATACTACTTTGCTTAATAGTGCTAAACGCTGTATTCCATCTGCTTGAGAAGCGGAATTTATTGCCTACTGTTCCACGAAGTATCGCATTGGGGGTTACTCCGTATTGCTGCAATAAGCCACCCTTTTCGGTTGCTGCACTAAGTTGTGACATATCTGCGTTCTGACGATAGTTGCCGCGCACCGAAAGGGTGATATAGAATCTCTGATTCTTATCGAGAGGCAAACTATACCCTACATCGCCATGGGCTTCATGAGTGCGGTTGGTGTTAACCATTTCGTAGATGCGTCCACCATTCTCTGTATTGTAGATAGAAGATGCAACGATGTTGTTATGCGTGCGAGTGTACTGTAACGAAATATACATATCGTGTCGAGTCTTACGTTGGCTCATGCCATAGCGTAAAGCTAACCGATGAGCGTACTCGCCCTGAAGTGAAGCATTACCACGGAAGAGGTTGAGCGGGTCGGCATAGTCTTCAATCTGAAGCATGTTGAGCAGGTTGGGCAGTTGCTGCTTGCCTGTGTAGTTGAGTCGAAGCTCGGGCGACCACTTGTGTTTTCCATTCGACCGATACTCCATGGTGAGCGTGGGACGGAATGAATAGGCATGGCGATCTATATCGTAAGATTGCTCGTTACGCTGATAGTCCAAATGCTTGTATTGAAGCACGGCACCCAAGTCGGCATCGAATTGAATATTGCCACGCTTTAGTCCTGTCAGTTTGTGCGAAAGACGCATACCGACACTACCCGTTTGCTTCTTTTCTTTGCTATAATAGCTGTTTTCATTGTCAAAACAAATGGCTTGCCATTCGCCATCGGGCAATATGCCTAACGAACCTTTTGTCCAATCCAATGCGTCTGACCACTCTTGCATGCGTTCCAAACGATAGTAAGGGTGTGATAAGTTGCCGTAGGTATGGTTAAAGGCTACGTAAGGGGTTAACACACCATCATATTGATCGTTTTTGAAGTACTTGTAGCCATAATCTATCGTGGCATCAACCATTGTGTTGTGTTCCGTATGATTATTGTAAATACGACGATGGTCATTATCTTGCGTACTGATATAGTCTAACTTATAATTATTATATAAGTCGTTTTGTACATTGTTGTGATTTACTTGCAAGTCTATATTAAAGGGATTGCCACCTAAAACCAATGATGTTTTCCACTCGGGCTTGTACGTAAACGTTCTTTGCTTTTGTAGTGTGGGATTGAGCAGCGTGTAAAGCATGTCGTCTGACGACAAGCGCGTTACATTATTCCAAATGCTATCTACCTCCCAAGCATGCCAATCCTGATTTCCCCTTTTCCAAAAGGCAAGTGTAAGGGCATCTTGTGCATGGCGCATATTGTCAAAAGTAAAGTCAAACTTCAGTTCGCTCTGCCACTTCTTCGTTTGTCTGGCGCGAAGGGCGGCATAAGCGTTAATGCGCGTGTTTTTATCCGAGACGAAGGTTTTGTTCTTCGCCATGAGGTTATTGGGTGCAAGGAATGTTTCGGTGTTCGTCCATGAATGAGTCTTTTGCTCTTTTTGTTGTACGGAGGCGTTGCTGCTAAATCGCCAAGTATTGTTGGGTTCAAAATAATACTCAATATTAGCTACTTTATTTTTATGTCTTCCCGTTGGATAGCTATTAACCATGTTGCCTATATCTATCATTTTACGTTCTTCATTGAAGTTATTGACGTCTGCATCAATGCTAAGCATTTGTCTGTCATCCATACGCATCAAGAAGCCTTGTCCGCCCCACAACTTTTCGGTAGCAACGTCAGCTTCGAGTTTAGCCATCCAGGTGCCAAGGTATTCACGCTTCAAATGCACGTCCATCACATATTGCTTATCGTGCATATCACGTCCCGTCAGTTCGCTCAGTTCCCCTTGTTTGTCGTATACCTTTACCTTGCTCACAATGTAGGCTGGCAGGCGGTCAAGCGCAGCATCAATGTTGCCATTGAAAAAGTCTTTTCCACTGAATAGCAAACTCTCAATGGCTTTGCCGTTGACATAAATCACACCTTCTTCAATCTTGGTATTAGGTAGTTGCTGCACCAATTTGCGAAGTGATTCATTCTTGAGTATATTAAAGGCATCAGCATTATACACCAACGTATCCCCCTTATAATACATTTTAATCTTCGTCGCCGTAACCGTAGCTTCGTTAAGATTACGCTGCTTCATAACGGGAAGGAGGTTAATCGTTCCCACATCGATGCGTTTCTTTTCCGAATCTATATGTATGTTTTTCTTTACGCTATCGTAGCCCAATGCGCTAACTATTAGCACTACGTCTTGAAAATTTGAAGAGATTTTGAGATTAAAAACGGCACCACTATTCTTGTCGAGATATCCCGTTGAGTTTCCATTTCTTTCCTCCACAATCATGTTGAGCTTAGCCTTGGTTGATGCCAAAACGCTATCGTTGGCTGCATTCATTACCTTTACGGTGGCATCATGTAGTCCTTCGTTGGTAATTGGATTGATTACTTCACCCGTCAACACTATATTCTGAGCGGAGGATACTGAGAAAAATGTAGACATTAGCAAAATAAAGAGTATTTTATACATGGCAGAAAACGTTTTAAGAAAGCGAGTGTGTAACCTTATTGCAGCTGCACACTCGCATACGTAATCCCTTAATGGGATGAGATCATTAGATAAACGTGAAGTTCCTCTCTAGTCGTCCAGATAGACCTCAAGCATGAAGTAACAGGGTGAGGAAGTCTCTTCAGCTTTCTTTCGGCATTCGGCGTCGCCGTGTTCTGTCCAAGTGACGCAGAACACGTTGAGTTTAGGATAAATGTTGGCTAGCTTGGAAAGGGGCATATACTCCTTGTCGCGCTGGTTGCGAATAATGCAGGCATAATAGCCTGGCACATCATTGAAAGTGTGGAAAAGAGTGACATATTGCGAGGCATCGAGCTTGAGTTGCAGCGTGTTAATGAGGTACTTGTTGATGTTGACAGAGAGCAACTCTTGAGCCTCTTTCCACAGGTCGGACCAGTGGGTGAGTTTTTGGAGTATTTTGATGTTGGTGTCGAACACGGTATACGAACTTGCAAAGTTAATAGAGAGTGTGTTGCTGAGGCTCTTTCCCATGAGACCATGAAGGATGAATACTTTGAATCTCACTTCTTCTTTTCGTCCCTCTTTGTAGAGCCACCATTCCATGCCCTCGGCGGTGCGATACGAGGGATTACCTGTATCTTGACAACGCATGGACATGTAGCAATGTCCCGGGCCGCCAATAATAAACTCTTGTTCGTCTTTTTTGAAGAAGTGGGCCACGCGGCGCGATTTTATTTGACACCCATTGTTTAGTGGAGCTATGGAGCTGTAGGAATTCAAATTCTTGCTAGCGCTTTCGAACTGCGATTGGATGCGCTCTATCAGCTTGTCGATTTTGTTTTTATCGCTTTTGCTAGAATAAGGCATACGGAATGTATATGCGCGTAAATAGCATAGGGAGTCGAGGTCGTCGTGTCCTTGAATCTCTTCCGTGTTGATGAGTTGGGCTTGTGGGGCAGAACTTAGTTCCTGGTACGCCTTGTGGAAAAACTGTGCCCGAAGTTGCATGGCTGATGCGCATGCAAGGGCGAGGAGGATGAGAATGCGTTTCATAATGTATTGATGTCTTGATAAGTTAATGCATAGTTGATTACGGTATCAATGAGTTGCAACTCAAATAGGGCGTTTTCTATTTGTTCTTGAATTTGTTGTCTTTCGTTGGAGGGTATGGAGTCAGTGCTGGCAGTCATTTCGAGCGGTTGCTCCTTGACTATGGACACCTCATTGGCTTCTTTCGGGGGAGTTACTTTAATTACTGTTTGTTTGCGCTGGGGCGAGGGCGCCTTTTGCGGTGGTAGTTGCGGGGCTTCGGAAGTAGTCAAAGAAACCTTTTGAACTACTGCAGGGGAAAGTTTCCTCGGTACACTTAGATTCATGACGGTAGTGGACTCTTGAGACATATCGTTTGTAAAATGCCACGCAGCCCATGTACCACAGATCACGCATACCACGCAAGCCGCTGCATAACGAGCGATGGCAGGCCAGCATCGACGACGTTGGGCGTGACGATGTTGCGCGAGCAAGCGATCATATTCGCGTGCGCCAGGTGTAAGCTCTTTCAGCATCTGCTGGTATAGCGCTTCGTCGCTGAGTAGAGTTCTTTTATTTTTCATTGTCAATCAATCTTTTAAGTTTGGCTTTTGCCATGGATATCATGCTCTTTACCGAGGGCTTGGGCAGATGTGCTTCGGCTGCAATCTCGTCCACGCTCTTATCGTCAATGTGGCGTGCTTTGAAAAGCGACTGTTCGCGAGGCGAGAGCTGGCGCATGGCATGGTCGATACGTTGCATCGCCTCTTGGGCTAGAAGTGGAGCATCGGCTTCAGTGGTGCATGGTGCGAGCGATTCTTCCAGAGGCGAGGTGGGTATTTGCTCAAGTTTGTGATAGCGTTCCACGCAGACGTTCTTGGCCACCATGACTGCTAGTGCCTCCAGGTTGCGCTGAGCGTTGAGCTTCTCGCAGTAAGTCCACAATCGAATCAGACTATCTTGTGCCACATCCTCGGCATCCTCTGCATTGCCAAAGAAGTCGCGTCCCACTCTGACCATGAGTGGACGAAGATGGGGAATTGTATGTTCAAACTCTGCGTGTGTCATATCTACCTAATATACTGCTCAGCGAGGAAAAAGTTAAGTGCGAGGGTGCCACTTTTATAGTGATTATTCCTTTTCTAATTCTTTCCTCCCTCCAGTGCTGCGTGAGAATAGCTTTCTTACTTCACCTTTTCGGCGCGAAGATACAGTCTTTCTTTTGGGCACGCAAATTATTCTCTCTGTGTAGATAGAATCCCCCCCCTGCGAACAGATAAATACATACGTTGCAAGAGCTAACGAGAATACTGTGTACTCTCTATCAGATACAATGCAGAAGTGAGACGCGTCGCCCGCAAAGCTATTTGCGGACGACGCGTTACGCATCTCTATATATGTGTGTTATTTTTTCATAGCCTTACATTTCCGTTAGCTCCTTACATATTAAGCAGAGCACTCACTTCGGCTGGGTTGAGCGCCCATTCGTAGGTGTAGGCTTCATCAGCCTCATCAGGAGAAGGTGCAGGTGAAAGATGCTGAGCTTCAGCCTTTATCTCGAGTAGCTGACCTATTGACAGTTTATTGCGCAAACGCTGCAACAAGGCATTAACGGCAGTGAAGTCGCAGCCTTGAATGTTTTGGGAGATGAATGGCATCTCAAGCCACGTAATTTCACGCTCGTCAACATCAAGAACTCCGAACACAAGACCACGTGAAAGGTTGCTCTCGCTGATACGTACCATGTGCTGCACACACGATGGGTCGTAGGCCACCCCCGTTTTTTCAGACACTTTCATGGGGTATGCCGAATTCATCCAGCCCACCACAAGGTTGGGCGAAAGTGCACCACAGCTATAAGCATTGGCTGTGAAGGTGACGTATTTGGCACCAGCCTCGGCAAGTTCGGGTAGCGATAGTTCTATATACTCCGCTGTGCCCACCATCTCGGGAATAGCGCGTATGTCACCTCCGTGTTTGGCTCCAGTAGCCTTCAAACGGTAGTAGGCACAGTCTTCGGTTTTCCCATTTTCGAAAGCAATGTGGCAGCTGATGTCCATGTCAAGGGGTTGAGCGTGTAAGCCCTTTCCCCATTGCAAGAACAAGCGTACGGCATCACCCTCTACGGGGAAACGGGTGCCCATGAGTGCACACGATGTGTCCTGTATCGTGGCAGACCTGTCGCCTACGCTAATGGGTATGTCGAACAGCGAGGGGTCAATATAGATGCTTTTCGCCTTTGTGGCTTGGGCTGCAAAGCTATGTTTGAGGGATAGAATGTAGCATTGCTTTACCCTTGCCACCATAGCCCTTAGGTCGGCAGGGCTATAAAGTGATAGCAATTTGTTTTTAGAAATAGAGATTGTGTAGCCCGTGATGGGGTGTGCTGTGCGCGTAGCATCAGGGTCAAAGTATTTTTCTGCGGCATTACCCAGTGACAGGAGCAAACGAGAAGGCATTTGGTCGGCCACCGGTTCAAAGGCCTCCATCGTCTCTTCGTACCCAAAGCGCAGCATGGTAGCAAAGAGGCTGCGGGCAAACAGTCCTGGGCGTTGCTTGAGCATTTGCAACACGGTTTGCGTATCGCGATTGTTGCGCGCCTGCTGCAAAGTACCCAACCAAGTGGGCTGCTCTTGATGATAGAATGCGTCAAGAATATCAGCCAAATGTTCGTAACCTTTCCTGCGTGAATATTCTCCAAGTCGCAAGGCGCGAATCATGCGCACCCACATTCCGCGTTTGGTATTCATATTCTCTGTGGCTTGTTGGGGCGATAATGCAAGGTTGTTGATCCACGAAGCCACGCATTGGCAGTGCTTGCGGTCGTATTTTAATTTGAGTTTCTCCTTCATCTCCTTTCCTGCATATTCGCTCTGATCAAGAGGGCCAAACATGTGGTAATAGAATCGGCGGGCTTGCGCTATCAATGTCCTTGGCTCAATAATTTGCACATACCCAGTCTTTTCATACCACAAATAGCGTAATATGTCGGTAGGAGTTTTCAGTAAAGCTTGAGCTTGGACTTGTTGACCATTTGCCACAAGGTGTTTCACTGCAAGCATTGCTGTTTCCTTCATACTAATCTCAACGTTGTCGGGCAGTCCGTAAATGTCAATCAATTTTTCGAACGAATCCTTTTGCGTAGCGTCAAGTGGAGTGGGGGAGGCAAGAAGAGAGAGGTATACTTGTTTCAGATCTTCCTCGGTAAACAATCGGAGTTCTTTCAGTTTCGATGCTTGACCTTTGTATACGAAGTTAGCCGTAGTGAAAGGCGTTCCACAGAAAGGGCAGCCTGTATATCGTTCGAGGGGAAATGTGCCTTCGGGAATGAAGCAACCACAGGGCAGCGTGCAGCCTTCCAATCCAGCTTTTGCCCCGCCTATAAGGTTGGCAAAGAAGGTTATTAAATGGTCGGCTCGCGTTTCGCCAGTGGGTGCATTCCAACCCTTGACAAGTGTTGCCCAATTAAGTTTCACCCCCATCATGTCATCAATCACGGCGGTAATGCCGGCCAATTCTGTGGCGCTCACCATGCATAGCGCGTGAAGCAAATCTTCGTTTACGCTGAAGCCATTCTCCCTCAGCCGGGCCACGAAGGCCAACACGGCAGGGGTAGGCTTTGTTTCAAGATCTATTTCTTTAGGGTCAATGTCCAAGTATATGGCCCGGTAGCGCAAGGCAATTCTTAGCAGTTCTTTGTCTCTCATTTGTATGAAATATAAAAGGTAATGGAACGACACGTACATTCCAGCTCCAAGCTTCAAGCTGAATTCAAAATCAGGAGTATGTCGTTCTTAGACCTGTTCAACTTATTTGTTCTGAAAAGATGTATTCTCAAGGCATTTAGAAGGCTTACCCTGGTTGGCGAAGGCACGGGATAAAGTGCTTCATCAGATGTTATGCCACCTTTGTGCTTTTGAGAACTCAGGTTTCAGATTTAACTTGAACGGGCTGAAGGCCCAATGAATTCCATATCCCAAGGCAGCGCCTTGGGATATCATCAAGAGGAAAAGTGACGCCCTGTAAGGGCAAAAGTATGATGAAGTGTTTCTACTTCTGCCCTTACAGGGCGTCACAACCTTGTTCAATTTTACCCAGGGCGTTGCCCTGGGCTAAGTAAATGCTTGGGCCTTCAGCCCGCGCTTGCTAAATCCGAAAGTTGAAAAATAGTGTGCCGCGAGCAGGAATCGAACCTGCGACACATTGTAGGAGTATGTGATGGTTGGTCCTGTTTAAGTGAGAAAATTCTATCACACTTTTAGGGCGGTTCTAATAATTCTGAAATAGGGATTTGTGCGCTATCAGAAGCGTATTTTTGAAAGTTTGTGAGGGAGCATAGCGGGCTATGTGACCGAACTAACTTTCAAAAAGACACTTCTGAGAGCGTGCAAATCACATTTCAGAATAGCAGGACTCTAAAAACAGAATTTTTAGAACCGCCCTTAATAACAATCGCTCTACCAACTGAGCTATCGCGGCGGTACAAGATGGTAATTGGCAGACTATAAAGGGTCAAGTTTAGCAAACTGATGTTGAAGTAAGTCAGCCTTGGACCATCTTGCTTTTAATTGTAACAGAGGAGGAAATGGCTAATCATGGTTTCCCCATCAGCGGGGAGTCACTATGTATTATTAGTAAATGGAGTATGATATAGCTTGGTCCTCCTTTATATTTATGTGCAGAGGAAATAGTGTTTCCTCATGTCCCGATTGCGAGTGCAAAGTAATAAGTGTGCTCCGCAATGTTTTTGCGTAATGAAAGAAAAGTGATAAGAATTAAAGAAAAAAGCGCATTTTCTTTCGTCTGCGCAGAAACATTGCGCAGATTGTGCTACATTTGTCCTTGTATAACCAAAACCTTGAAGCTATGCCAGCCAACAAAAATGCTTTAATACGCTATAAAACTATTGATAATTGTCTTCGCAATCGTTATCGCCGATGGACCATTGACGATTTAGTAGAGGCTTGTAGTGATGCGCTCTACGACTGCGAGGGTATAAGCAAAGGTGTTAGTTTGCGTACGGTACAGAACGATTTACAGATAATGCGTTCCGATAAATTGGGCTATAATGCTCCTATTGAGGTGTACGACCATAAGTATTATCGGTATGCCGACACCGAATATTCCATTACCAACATGCCCCTTTCGCAAGGTGACTTCGAGGTGATGCAAGAAGCTGTAGACCTGCTGCGACAGTTGGAGGACTTTGATCAGTTTGTCGAAATATCCGATGTGGTAAGCCGTTTGCAAGACAAACTCTCTATCACGCAGAAGCGTCGCAAGCCCATTATCCATTTCGATAGTGTACCCAATCTTCGGGGACTTCGTTTGCTCAGTCCGTTATACAACTATATAGCTCATAAACAAACGCTACGTATTAGTTATCAGTCGTTCTCGGCACGCAAACCTGTTGAATATGTGCTCTTTCCCTACTTGCTCAAGGAGTTTCGCAATCGTTGGTTCCTTTTCGGATCCAAAGCCAAGGATCTCGTACTCTACAATCTTGCCCTTGATCGCATTCAATCCATAGAACCCTGCGATGTGCCTTTTCGTGAGAATCCGCAGTTTGATGCCTCGCATTTCTTCGACGACGTGATAGGAGTGAGCAAGAACATTGGCAATCGTCCTATTTTCATCTCCTTTTGGGCTAACGCAGAGCAGAGCCAATACATCAAGACCAAACCTATTCATCCCTCGCAGCAGCTTGTCAGCACCAATCCCGCCGACCATAGTTGCATTTTCAGCATTCGTGTGATAACCAATTTCGAAATGTATTCCGTGTTTATGAGCTATGGCCCAGGCATTCGCATACTCTCGCCTCGTTTTGTCGTGGCTTTTATGCGTGACAAGATGTGCGAAGCTGCCGATATGTACGATCAAGAGACAAATGATTTTTTGCAAGGCCAAAAGTGATACCCGCATGCAGCAATCAGCCGCAAAATAGTGCATTCCTGGCTTCGTCAATGCGTCACCCAATCAAATGACGCAACTCATCGTTTTTCAATATGCGCTATGTGATGGCGCGGGAAAGTGACGAAGTCAGAATATTGTGGATTTTGCCGCAATATCCTGATTTCATCACTTTCTGCGCCGTTGAATGGCGCGTATTGAAAATCAGTGCCCCTCGTCATGTTTGCGCCTCATGCCCCAGAGCCACGGCAGTGAACTTCTGTCCCATACCGCGCACGGCACGCTTTATTTGACTCCACAATGCGGTCTGCGTCGTTGTTCCACAACATGCAACCCCGTTTGTGCAAGTCAATCACCACGGTGTTGCGCACCAGTTTGCTCACGGACACAGACCCTTTGTCCGCCTGGCTGCGCCGTTGCACCTCGGGCGTGCGGTCAAGTACATTATAGCTAATGTAGCACTGTTCGTCCATAGGGGTAATAGTCTGTTCTGTCAGACCGCAGTCTGTGGTGTGGCCAGTTGTTTGCGGTGCGCGGTCAGTGTCGTTGCGCATGCGTTTTTGCGGCTGGGGTGTTTCTGTGTTTTCAGTTTGTGGTTCTGCGCTATGTCCGATAGCGTCTATCAGTTTGTCAACGCCACGTTTCACAATGGCATTGGCATAGCGCAGCATTCTGTTAAGCATTCGTTTCATGGTAGTCAATACAATTTGG
>OGIV01001480.1_pt1 | contig 13688 bp, 14 predicted proteins | sample 1571861 | NCBI WGS metagenome assembly OGIV01 (sample SAMEA2582099, study PRJEB24529) | metagenome | biome: Human gut stool | place: China | collected 2011 | reverse complement strand
CTCGGTCAACGAATTGTAAGTAGAAGTGGGGTAAAACCTGAGCTAATATCCCATATATTCAGATTGTAACAGGGCTAGTTGGATTCGAACCAACGAATGCAGGAATCAAAATCCTGTGCCTTACCGCTTGGCGATAGCCCTTGAGTAACACTCGTGCGCCGCACGGATACGCATATAATGCGCACGACACTTTTGCAATAATGCAAAGGGTGGATACAGGGATTCGAACCCTGGGCCTCCAGAGCCACAATCTGGCGCGCTAACCAACTGCGCTATACCCACCATAAAAGACTGCAAGCAACTCTGTTGCCGATGCCTAAATCCTTGTGTCTTCTTATTCCTAAAAAGGAAATGTGCTCGAAGGGATTCGAACCCCCGACCCACGGCTTAGAAGGCCGTTGCTCTATCCAGCTGAGCTACGAACACATATCTGTCTGTTAGCTACATCAGCGAACCGACGAAGCATATTGTAACTTATCCGACATCATTTGTCAACAGTTTTGTGCTAATTTTTAGAAAAATAAATACAAAATCCAAGTTACACGTCGGGGTGACAGGATTCGAACCTGCGACCCCCTGGTCCCAAACCAGGTGCTCTAGCCAAGCTGAGCCACACCCCGAAGCTGCGTTATCGCGGATTTCCGCAACGCAGATGTTATTATAACCCAGAGATTTTCTATCTGTCAAGAGAGAAGTTTGAAACATCACTGGCGAAGATAAGCAATCGTAAAATGCACCTTTCCCTCTCTGTCAATCTCCATGATCGCATAGGAAGGCTGGCGTCCCTCCTGTCTCGGATAGGACAGACTTCCCGGGTTCACGGCAATGATGTCATCATCAATATCGATCACCGGCCGATGGGTATGTCCGTACAGCACGATATCAACACCCCGGTCAATGGCCTCTTTTTTGATGGTCTCATTTCCCATGGATACATAATAATTGTGTCCGTGGGTCACCCATACTTTGTAGGATCCGATATCCAGTGTGATCTCTCTGGGGAGATCCGAGAAAAAGTCATTGTTGCCCAGAACGATATAAACCGGGCATTCTGCCGCAGAAGAAAGTGCATACTCACTGCCCTCCGCATCTCCGCAGTGGATCACCATGTCCGGATGGTGCATCTCCAGTACTTTGAAGTAATTCTCATTCTTTTTATGGGTATCACTTACGATCAGTATCTTCATATTTCTTCAGTTCCTCTTTCATCAGCTCCAGGGCCTTACCTCTGTGACTGACCTGGTTCTTCTCTTCTTCTGTCAACTCCGCCGTGGTCTTACCGAATTCCGGTACGTAAAAAATAGGATCGTAACCGAATCCGTTGGTCCCCTTCTCTTCATATCCGATCCGCCCTTCAATGGTAGCTCTTGTGGTAAGTTCTCTGCCGTCCGGGAGCACTGCTGCAATGGCACAGACGAATCTGGCAGTACGCTTTTCCTCCGGCACTCCTTCCAGTCTCTGGATCAGATTTGCATTTTTTATGGAATACGGCGTATCCTCTCCCAGATATCTGGCAGAATAGATTCCAGGTTCCTTATTCAGGGCATCGATCTCCAGTCCGGAGTCATCCGCCATCACGATATCTTTCGTAAAAGCAGCCACCGCACGGGCCTTGATCAGTGCATTCTCTTCGTAGGTCTTACCGTTTTCTTCAATATCTGCTTTAATGCCCGCATCTTTCATGGATACGACTTCCAGACCGGTATCCTCCATGATCATGCGGATCTCTTTGATTTTTCCGGCATTGCCGGTCGCGAATACGATTCTTCCCTGCATATTAACTCCTTGCCGCATTTGTGTTCTTATATAGTCATCATTGCGTATTAGTATAAACCTCGGAAATAGCTTCTGCAATACCTTCCGCCAGCTTTTTTTGATAACTTTCCTGTTCCAGCAGCTGTCTCTCGCTGCTGTTGGTCACATATCCGAGAGAAATTCTGGCTGCCGGGATCTTCAGCTGCCACAGAATGTCATCTTCCTCCGCCGGGAACAATCCAATGGCCCGGTTGCTGGAAGCCACCGTCACTTGTCTGGTCACGCAGTCGGCCCATTGTACATTTCCGAAATCCGGCAGATAATACTCATCATTGTATTCTGCCCGGATGCCGTAGGTACTCTCCTGTGCATCATCTGCTGACAGTCCGATCTCCAGATACAGATCTGCATCCACCCAGTCAGCGAAGCTACGCCTTACTTCCTGTGCGACCTCTGTATCTTCTGTACGGGTAAGATATATTTTTACCATGCTTCCTTCCAACAGCTGTGCCGTCTGTCTTGCCACCTCCAGAGCGATGTTCTTCTCCTCACATCCGGAATCGGCAACGCCTCTGTCCCTTCCGCCTCCCACGGGATCCAGCACTACGATCCGGTCGTAAGATTCTCTGGGATTGACAAAATCGATCTTCAGAGTTCCCTCTTCCAGAGTACTGTGATACTCCAGGATCTCCTTCATGGACAATCTGAGCAATACGCCCTCGTTCTGTGCTTCACAGATGCCGTTTCCCACCAGACTGAAATCTCCGGTAAGCTGATGTTCCCGGTAAAAAGATTTTCTGCCGTTCTGCACATAGATCCAGAGTTCCCTTTCCATGTAATGATTTTCCACCACTACATTTTCCGCTTTCGTACCGGTCTCCAATGGTATACAGATCTCCCGTTCTGCCTTCCTGTCTTCCGCCATAGCCAGCTGCATTTCATGGGACCGTTCCGCCTGATTCTCTGTGACCAGACCGCCCTGTTCCTGACTTAACGCGGAGATCACCACCGTCTTATGCGCTGCCGTCCAGAGCATGATGCCCATAGACATACTTCCCAGCAGGAGCCAGAGGATCAATGTAATGCGTCTATTCTGTTGTTGATCCCTGATCTGCAGTAAATTTTTCATTTCTTCTAAACGTCTCTTCTCTTCGGAGGCTTCGGTCCCAGAAACTGATAATAATAAGTCTTCATCATTCCGTTGTATATCTTGCGGTTCTTGTCCGCTTTCCTGCCGATATCCTTCTCTGCCTGCTCATAGGCAGTGATCAGATACATACTCCAGGAATCCAGTTCCCGGAATCGTTCTCCGATGGTACGGTACAACTGCGGCATCTGGCTCTTATCCTGCAAACGCTCTCCATAGGGAGGATTGGTGATAATAAAGCCGTATTTCTTCGGGTGATGAAGCTCTTCCACACCACGACGCTGGAAATGGATCAGCTTGTCCACACCCGCCATCCGTGCATTTTCTCTGGCGATCTTCACCATATCCTCGTCAATATCATAGCCCTGAATATCTGTCTCCACTGACAGATTGATCATCTCTTCCGCCTCATCCATTGTATCATACCATACCTTTTTTCCTATGATATGGGGCCATTCTTCCGCCGTAAAACTGCGGTTCCTGCCGGGTGCCATATTGGCCGCCATCATGGCTGCCTCAATAGGGAAGGTGCCGCTTCCGCAGAAGGGATCCACCAGGATCCTGCCCGCATTCCAGGGAGTCAGTTCGATCAGTGCAGCAGCCAGATTCTCCGCAATGGGGGCTTTTGCCGTCAGCTTACGATATCCTCTCTTATGTAAGGACTCTCCGGTGCTGTCCAGTCCCACGGTCACTTCATCCTTCATCAGGAATACCCGGACAGGGAAATTTTCTCCATCTTCAGGGAACCAGCTGATCTCATACTGGGCCTTCAGCCGCTCCACCATTGCTTTTTTCATAATGGACTGAATATCCGAGGGGCTGAACAATTTGGACTTTACACTAGCTGCCTTGGCCACCCAGAATTTGCCGTCCTTCGGAATGTATTCTTCCCAGGGAAGATTTTTCGTGCCCTGAAACAGTTCTTCAAAAGTCTCCGCATGAAAACTTCCGATTTTGATAAGGATTCTTTCTGCCGTCCGCAGAAAAATATTTGCTCTGCACAAAGCCTCCTCATCTCCGAAAAAGGTGACACGACCATCCGCCACTTCTGTAATATCATATCCCAGATCTGTGATCTCTCTTTTTAATACTGATTCCATACCGAAATGGCAGGGAGCAATCAATTCAAAACGTCTCATTCGTTCCTCCGGATCTTAGTCATCAATTATTGCACATATAAAGTTATTATATATGGATTCTGAAAATATGTAAATAGGGCTGCCTTGCGGCAGCCCCTGAAAAATTATGCACCCGATTAGCAGCTCTTGTTCTGCTCCCTGTTGTTGCTCTGGTTCTTATTCTGATTCTGGCTGTTCTGCTTATTCTGGGAGTTCTTACTGTTCTCGCTCTCGTCATAAGAGTTGTTATACTTGTTCTGATTGTTCTGATTGTTCTGATTGTTCTGTTCATAATTGTTAGACATATTTGTGACCTCCTGATAGGAAATATCTTTTTTAGTTACAGGAGTAGTATGTCTATTTCGCACAAAAATATGCCCAAAAATTATGGTACTTTAGAACTAAATTTCTTCTTGCATTTTTATATCATTAGTACTATAATCATAATTGTAAATAGAAACCCCTTCATGATTCTATTTGCACCCTTATGTATTATTTATACTCCCCTCATGAGAGCCACCAGCTTCCCCCTGGTGGCTCTTTACGTTGGAACTATTCAGAGTCAATAAATATAATCGGAGCAACCGTCAGATGCTCGCATCTGTAAGGTACTCCGATTATATTTATTTGACGAAGTAACCTCAATGAGCAAAAAGTAAGCCTCGCAGAGGCGTTTTGCGAATTGAGGGACTATGAATAGCTGATTTATATAGTTGCTAGTTAAGCCAGTCCCGAAATAATTTCACCAGGAACAATACTACCACAATCGGAATCAGTACCGGTGCCAGAAAAGACAATACGGAAAATACCGCACCGAAGATCAATACTACCACCAGAATCCCAAGGATCAGCCACACCCAGCCCGGAAACTTTGCCAGAACATTTCCCACCTTACTCTGGTGTGTTCCGTAGCCATCCTCTTCCTCTGTATAACTACGATGGACATTCTGTCCGGCAGCCTCCCGATACTCTCCGTTGCCGTAGACCGTGTTCCGGTATCCGGAACGGTTGTCTCCACCGTTGGTCTGAATGATTGTGCGGGCGATCAGTCTGGGATCTCCCAGACTCTCTAAGACTTCCTCTTCTGTCCTGCCCTTGCGGATCTCTGTATTTATATAATCCTGGTAATAATTTACATTATCCATGACCAGACCGGGAGAAACACGCCCATTCAGCGCCATCCGCAGTCGGTCCACAAATTCCTGTTTGTTCATACTTTCACGACTTCCTCCATTTACATCATCATTTTAGCATGACATAAGTACCACGTAAATATACGGATTGGGAAGTATTTCTAAAACTTTTCTAAAATGCAAAACTATGAGAAACACGCTTTGCGAGTTTCTCAAGTTATCGCGGCAGTCGCCAAGGTCTCGTGCAAGCACGGACTTTGGCTCGTTGCTCGCGTAAATAAAAACCCCGGAGACATCATCTCCGGGGCCTTAGATGTACGTGACAGGATTCGAACCCACGACCTTCTGGTCCGTAGCCAGACGCTCTATCCAGCTGAGCTACACGTACATTTCATTTACAGGTTTTCGCCTGCAACAGTATGTATTGTAACTGCTGCGGGCGAAAATGTCAATAGAATTTTTCAATTTTTTCAAACAATTTTATCTTCTGCCTGCTTTTCCGTAGCCTGTACGACTTTTACGTCGTATTTTTCCAGGATGGCCTGCTTGAATTCTTCGTAATTGTCTTCATCATCATAGCAGGCATATTCGATCTCCAGCGGTTCCTCCGTCTTCATCAGGAGCATTCCCAAAAGTGACTTTGCATCCATTGCCATCTTCTGAATACGGATGTCGATTGCATCGTCGAATTCGTTGCAGGTATCTACAAAATGTCTGATATCATCCTCCGAGTGGAAGGTAATATATAACTTTTCTTTCATCCTCTGTTCTCCCATCTGTCCGCTTGTGGACACCCCATACATTTATAACTATTCAGAGCCAAAAGCAAAGTCTCAAAGAGACGATTTTGCGAATGAGACTCTGAATAGTAGCTGTCTTCTGCCTAGCGTGCTGCCAGCGCCTGTGCGATATCTTCACGCATATCCAGTACTGCCGCGCGGGAAGCATCTGCATAATTCTGCTCGCCAAACTGTGCGTATTTCTCCTGCTGGTATGCAGCAATGATGCCACGGGAAGAGTTGATAATGGCACCCAGTCCGTCCTCATTGAAAAAATGTACCAGATCTGCGCCTTTACCGCCCTGCGCACCGTAACCGGGCACCAGAATAAATGCCTTGGGCATTACCTTACGCAGTACCTTTCCCTGCTCAGGATAGGTTGCTCCTACGACGGCTCCTACATAGCTGTAGGAATCACCCATACAGTCAGCTCCCCAGGCTGCTACCTTTTCTCCTACCAGCTCATACAGAGGTCTGCCGTTCACCAGCTGATCCTGGAACTCGCCGCTGCTGGGATTGGAAGTCTTCACCAGTACGAAAATACCTTTTTTCTCTTCCTTACAGATCTTCACAAAAGGATTTACACCGTCGGATCCCAGATAAGGGTTCACGGTTACAAAATCTTCATCAAAACCGTAATAGCTCTTGCTGCCTACCTGTACTTTGCCCAGATGTCCTACCGCGTATGCTTCGGAAGTGGATCCGATATCGCCGCGCTTGATATCGCCGATGACGATCAGGCCTTTTTCCTTACAATAATCCACAGTCTTCTTAAATGCCACCATGCCGGGAATACCGAACTGCTCATACATTGCCACCTGAGGCTTCACAGCGGGTACTAAATCATAAATAGCATCCACAATCCCCTTATTGTACTGCCAGATGGCCTCTGCAGCACCTTCCAGTGTCTCACCGTATTCGGTGAATGCTGCTTTCTTAATATATTCCGGCACGAATTTCATCATAGGATCCAGTCCTACCACGATCGGTGCGTTGGTTTCTTTGATTCGAGTGATCAGTTTGTTGATCATATTTCCTCCGTTCTGCAATAGATCTGCCTTTGAATTTATATTATTACACAGCAAAGGCACCGCCTTCGGGCGATGCCTCCTGACCTGTTTCTATTCTACCCCAACTAATGTCAGTTGGTCAACGTACTTCTTGATATTTGAAGCATTTACATACTTTTTATGGCTGTCACCGTTTACCACCACCAGAGTCGGTGCCTGCATTACACCGTAACGTCTTGCCAGCTCCATATTCTCCTCCGCATCGATGGTCACGTAGGGTACATTTTTCAGATATTCCTTCACCAGCTTACAGTTGGGACAGGTCTTGGTGGTGAACAGATACTTGATGTTCTGCGGCTGCTCCACTTTTACATCCACCTCTTCTGCAAAATTGGACAAGGTCACCACGCTTCTGGTGGGACGCTTCAGGGAAGAATGTGCAATATCATACTCTGTTCTGTTGGCGTATTCCTGTAGCTTACCATCATTCCAGTTCTGTACCGGACGATAGTAACCGGTGATACGGCTGTAGACCTCGGTCTTCGCCCCACAGTGAGGACATACCTTCACTTCGCCCGCCAGATAACCATGCTCCTTACAGATGGAATAAGTCGGAGACAGGGTGTAATAGGGCAGCTTGTAATTGGAAGCTATGGTGCGTACCAGAGAAGCCGCTGCCTTCCAGTCGGGAAGCTTTTCTCCCAGGAATGCATGGAACACTGTGCCGGAGGTATACAGGGTCTGCAATTCATCCTGAATATCCAGTGCATCGAAAATATCCACGGTATAGTCCACCGGCAGATGGGAGGAATTCGTATAATAAGGGGTATCTCCGGGCTTTCCGGCCGTCTTGATGCCGGGCCAGCGCTTTCTGTCGTGCTTTGCCAGACGGTACGTGGTACTCTCCGCAGGGGTCGCCTCCAGATTGTAGAGGTCTCCGTACTGCTCCTGATAATCCGACAGACGCTCTCTCATATGGTTCAGTACTTCCTTGGTGAACTCCTGGGTCCTGGGATCGCTCATATCCGCTCTCAGCCAGTTGGCATTTAAGCCCACTTCATTCATACCGATCAGACCGATGGTAGAGAAATGATTCTCAAAGGTTCCCAGATACCGCTTGGTGTAGGGATACAGTCCCTCGTTCAGCAGCTTCGTAATGACACCGCGCTTGATCTTCAGGGATCTGGCTGCAATGTCCATCATGTGGTTCAGTCTTGCGTAAAACTCGTCCTTGTTGGCAGACAGATATGCGATTCTGGGCATATTGATGGTGACAACGCCCACGCTTCCGGTGCTCTCGCCGGAACCGAAGAATCCTCCGGTCTTCTTGCGCAGTTCCCGCAGATCCAGACGCAGTCGGCAGCACATACTGCGGACATCACTGGGCTGCATGTCAGAATTGATATAATTGGAAAAATACGGTGTACCATATTTTGCGGTCATCTCGAATAACAGTCTGTTGTTCTCGGTGTCGGACCAGTCAAAATCCTTTGTGATGGAATAAGTCGGGATCGGATACTGGAAACCACGGCCGTTGGAATCGCCCTCGATCATGGTCTCGATAAACGCCTTGTTGACCATGTCCATTTCCTTTTTACAATCCTTATATTTGAAATCCATCTCCACACCGCCTACCAGCGCCGGCAGCTCTGCCAGATCATCGGGCACCGTCCAGTCTAGCGTGATATTGGAAAAAGGAGCCTGCGTGCCCCAGCGGCTGGGGGTGTTGACACCGTAAATAAATGCTTCGATGCATTTTTTCACTTCGGGATAGCTTAAATTATCTACCTTTACAAATGGGGCAAGATAGGTATCAAAGGAAGAAAATGCCTGTGCTCCCGCCCATTCGTTCTGCATGATCCCCAGGAAATTTACCATCTGGTTGCATAGCACGGATAAGTGTCTCGCCGGAGCAGAAGTAATCTTGCCGGTGATGCCGCCCAGTCCTTCCTTGATCAGCTGCTTTAAGGACCATCCGGCACAGTAGCCGGTCAGCATGGACAGATCATGGATATGGATATCCGCATTCCGATGTGCCTCTGCAATCTCTTCATCATAGATTTCAGACAGCCAGTAGTTCGCCGTCACCGCACCCGAGTTGCTTAAGATCAGACCACCTACGGAATAGGTCACCGTGGAGTTCTCTTTCACACGCCAGTCTTCCACCTTGACATAACTGTTGACCACATCCTTGTAGTCCAGAATGGTAGACTTCATGGCACGCATTTTCTCCCGCTGCTTGCGGTACAGAATATACGCTTTCGCCACCTCTTCATAGCCGGCCTGTCCCAGTACACGCTCCACACTGTCCTGAATGTCTTCCACGTGGATCTCGTCATTCTCCACCTTTTTCTGGAAATCCGCAGTTACCCGTAACGCAAGAAGATCAATAATGTCATTATTGTAGCTCATCTGCGTCGCAGTAAAAGCCTTCATAATGGCATCATTGATCTTCGTCAGTGTAAAGTCCGCTTTGGAACCATCTCGTTTGATTACCTGAAACATCTTATGTACCCCCTTACCTTCGTGTCCCCATGGGCTTTCGCCCGTAAAACCTATCACGGTCTATTCTACAATACTTTGTAGGGGAAGTCAATTAAAGGATACAAGATATTGTGTATACATCAGTTCACCCGTCGATTTGTGCGGAGACGGCTTTACGCTTGCGTAAGGAGCCGGCTCTGTGCAAATCGACGAGGGGAGCGCCATCTCATGAGCAAAAGGCAGCTGCGTAGCAGCGGAAAGCCTCGAAGAGGCGATTTTGCGAATGGCGCGGGGTGAACGACCACGGGTACGAATGGCGCGGGGTGAACGACCGCTTTACGCTCTCTTCCACACCCTGTGGTACAACACATACGCCACTACCGCAGTCACGCTCTCCGTGCAGACAAATGCCCACCACACACCGGTGACGCCGATCAGGCTGCTCAGCCCAAATGCCGCAGGGATGATCACCGCCACATACCGCATCACGGAGATCACCAGGGAAGCCATGCCCTGTCCCAGCGCCTCCAGTGCGCCGGAGCTGGTCACCGACACAGCGGACAGAATAAAGCCCAGACTGATGATGTGCAGTGCTGTAATACCGATGGTAACAGTCTCCGGATTCTCGGTGAACAGTCCGATCAGTCCTCCGGGGATCAGCCAGCACAATGCCGTGCCGATAGCCATGATCCCGGCAGTCAGTTCCAGCGTCAACCGGTAGATCTGCTCCACACGCTTCCGCTCTCCGGCACCGTAATTGTAACCAATCAGTGGCCGGATGCCCTGAATGATGCCATTGGAGGGCAGATAGATAAAGGTCTGCAGCTTGTAATAAACGCCCAGTACCAGCACATACGCACCCGAATAAGCCGCCAGAATACCGTTCAGTGCGGAAATCAACAGAGACGGCAGTGCCATATTCAACGTAGCCGGAATGCCGATGCCGTAGGTCTTGCCACAGATCTCTCCTTCCGGTCGCAGATAAGTTCTGCGCAATTTTACCGGCAACGGATCCAACACATAATAGATGATATATACTACTAACGTGATCACCTGACCGATTCCGGTAGCCAGAGCCGCTCCGGCGATCTCCATCCGGGGAAACGGTCCGATACCGAAGATCAACAACGGATCCAGTACGATATTCGTGACAAATCCGGCGATCATACTGACCATGGTAGCCCGCATCCGGCCCACCGCCTGAAAGATTTTCTCTAACGTGATACCTCCGGTGACAATGGTGGAAAACAGGAATACCACATTGGAATATTCCATGCCCAGTGCCCGCACGGTATCGCTCTTCGTAAACATCCCTAAGAACCAGTTCATGCCGCAGAGGAATAAGATCATAAGCAGTACGCCGTGCAATACTCCCAGCACCATGCCCTGGGTTGCCGTCTTATCCGCTTTTTCCTGATTCTGTGCTCCCAGATAGAAGGAGATCATGGCATTCACACCCACACCGAAGCCCACTGCCACCGCCGTCAACAAGTTCTGTGCCGGATAGACTAAAGACAATGCTGTCATGGCATCTTCACTGAGCTTCGCCACGAAATAACTGTCTACAATGTTATAGAGGGAATTAAATGCCATGGACAGCATCATGGGAAGTGCCATGGACATCACAAGGGGAAATATTTTCTTTTCTTTCATATAAGTCTGGTTCATTTTCTGCTCCTTATACAACAAACGCCACACAACATTCCTGCTGTGTGGCGAAAATAAGATCGATATCTTGAAAAATCCACTCCCTCACGGGTTTTATGACCGATTATTCATTTTGTTCCAGAGCGTATTATAGGGAAGAAATGCCTTTCTGTCAAGCCTGTACGCCCAGTATTTTTGCAAATAACTGTGCCCCTTCCTCCGCCTGATAGATATTGATACCGTCAATGTCTGTGCTGTGGTTGGCAAAGGCAGGGTACAAAAATCCCGCCTCCGGTTTTCCGGCCTCGTAGTCTCCGGTCACCGGACTGATCGTGCCGATGAGAAACTGATAGACTTCCTCGGACTCCCACTGGTTCTCTTTGTCTTTTCCCTTGGTGGGTACATCGTAGCTGCCGAAGAAAAGATAAACGGCATAAGGATATCCCGGCTGGTATCTCTCCCCAATATATTCATAGAGGGAGTACAATAATGCATCATTTTTCAGTTCGCACTGCCGTAATGCCTCCAATAACTGCATAATGCTGCCCGGTTTCCGGGCTCCCTGATCCAGTCGGTAATTTTTCAGATTCACATTGGTATTGGAATAAGGTACCGTCTTGGCAATATTCAGATTTTTCTCTTTTTCGCTTCCGGACAACTTCAGAAAATGAGTATTAAAAGTACCGTCAATAAACCCTTCTTCGTCCATATAGGCTCCTGCAATTCTGGAAAAACAGTTGCGGGACACGGTCATTCTTCTGGTCAGTTCCAGCATATCTTCTCTGTCTATGTGCATTCTTAACCTCTCACCTTTCCATCATGATAACCATTCAGAGCCATGCGAAACCGCATTCTGCGAATATATCCGATGTAGGATTTTTTCATATTGGACTTTCTTCACAGCAGTCTGCTCTTCGTATTAGCGCTTTGGCTATCCGTATATTCCAGCAAGGACAGCTTTCCATCTGTACAGTCGAGAATCGCAGTTGCGCAGTTGCCCATATGCACACGCCAGAAATCATCCACAGGAATATTCAGAACGGGATTCAGAATACTGCGGTTCCCCCCGCCGTGGGCCACCACCAGCACAGTCTCATATGTACCTTCTAATGGCAGCAATACCTGATCTACGAATTCACCGCTTCTTTTATACAGCTGTGCAAAACTCTCTGCTCCCACGGGGGGAATGTAGCTGCCCGGATTAGTAAAAGGCTGGCTGGCAGCATCCTTGATGCTCCGGATGTCCACGCCTTCCCAGGGACCGAAATTCAGTTCTCTGAGTCTTTCGTCTGTGGTGAGGGTGATCTTCCGATCGCCTATGATAGTTTCTGCCGTGCGCTTCGCCCGGATCAGTGGTGAACAAAATGCAATTTCAAACGGAACCTCTTTTAACCGCTCCGCCGCCTCTCGTGCCTGTTCCAGTCCCTGGGCATTGAGTGCAATATCCGTCTGCCCCTGCAAAAGACCAGCCTGATTCCAGTCCGTCTCCCCGTGCCGTACCAAATAGATCTTCATATGTCTGTATCCTCATTCTTCTGTCGTAACTTACTTTTTCTGTCCGGTTTTATCGCTACACCGTTATCCACAGTGGTCTGTTTCAAAATACTACGATTTCCACCGTTCTGTCAACCTGCTCCCGGACGTATACGCAAAAACAGTGGGTTCCGCTCCCGGTTCCCGCAGTCTTTTTCATAATTGCCTATATCGATTTTCTTATTTTTCGATCTCCGCCGTCATAATGGACTTTGCCTTTGATGTCAGTTCTGCACAGTACTCTCCCAGCCGCAGATACACCGGAATCTCTTCCTCCGTCCGATTTAAAAGCACCACCGTGATCCGCCCGTCCTTTTCAAACGCCGTCACCTCGATCTTATCTGTGTATCTGGTAACACCGATCCGCTGTGCTCCCGCCTTTAGGAAATGTGTAAAATGCCACATGGTACCCGCGGCTGCGGTATTCCTCAATGTAACGGCAGATATACTCTGCCCAGCGCTTCCGGTATTCCGGCTTTAATTTGCCGCCGTTGTTCCGCTCTCCATTGGTCTTCATGTAGACCGGCGGACTCCAGGGGGACAGGAGGATATCCAGCTTCCCGCCGTAAGCTTTCTCCGCCGCATCCAGCAGTGGCAGAATGTATTTTTCCACTCTTTCAAAAGAAAAGTGTTCAAAATTCTCATCCGCCTCTTCCCCGTCTGCTTCGTAATGTGCCAGGGAAAAATCGCAGCTGTCTATAGGAATCCGGACACGATAGGTCTCTGTTCTGGCATCTGTCGTTGCAGCGCCTGTTCCTGTTGCTTCATTTGTTCTGCTCTGTCCACATCAGGTCAGCCTGGATACTGCCATGGTTACCGCAAGTACGGTAGATAATAATTTACGCTTCATACACTCGTCCTCCCAATAGGTAAATATTGTTTTTTGTATTTATCATTATCACTGACGGCCGTCTGTTTTATTTGATAATTGAATTCTACCATTAGTTTCCATCAGGCAACAGACAGCAAATTTTCAAAAAGGGGGATTTTTTCGAATGGAAAAAGGTGGATAATATTACACTGTAAATGGAAAGTTAGTTTGGTGTAAATAGTCCAAAAACGATGAATTCCGTACAAAAAAA
>OGIV01001479.1_pt1 | contig 13696 bp, 12 predicted proteins | sample 1571861 | NCBI WGS metagenome assembly OGIV01 (sample SAMEA2582099, study PRJEB24529) | metagenome | biome: Human gut stool | place: China | collected 2011 | reverse complement strand
AGTGTGCTTGATCTGGCCAGTCGCTGCCTGGTTGGCTACAGTTTTGACTCCACCATGAAAACGTCTCTGGTTGTGGACGCCCTGCGTATGGCTATTGCCAATGAGCACCCGGCTCCTGGCTTGATTTTTCACAGTGATCAAGGCTCACAGTACTGCAGCCATGCTTTTCAGGAATTTTTTTCTGCGCCAGGGCATCAGTGGCTCTATGAGCGAGCATGGGCAATGCTGGGACAACGCTCCGGCCGAATCATTTTGGGCAACCCTGAAGCGGGAAACGTTACCGTTATCCGGCTGCTTCAGCAGCCGAAAGAAGACGCAGGATACTGTGACTCGTTGGATGTCCAATTACAATGGAACTCGGCCCCATTCGCAACTGGGGATGCGATCCCCTTATCAATTCAAATTAAGGACGCAAGCCTTGTAATCCGGGCTTTTGTATCGAAATTCTGCACCCACGTCCCAGTTCATGTGCAGTTAAAGGACAACGTCACGGCACTCAACTGACGCTCATTGGCGCGATCGTATTGTTTCTTGTAATACTCCTCGAACTGAGTCACTGTGAGCTCTGCCTGTCAAGCGCAATGACTTTTTTCCAGGGTAAACGCAATGAGACCTTTCCAGAGAGATTTACGATTGTGTCGTGAGTTGCGGTGGTTGATTTATTATTAGTCCCTCTCTTTTTTTTCTCCAATAGGCGATAGCTGTCTCCATTGATTGTCAGGGTACAACTATGATGCAAAAAACGGTCTAGGATGGCCGATGTGGCTGTTGGATCCCCTAGTAATACGCCCCAGTCCGTGATATGCCGGTTTGTCGTAATGACAATGCTCCTGCGTTCATAACGTTGGTTAAACAAGCTGAATAACAGATGTGCTGTCTCTGGTCCCATGGGTTCGTAACCCAGCTCATCAATGATCAGTAGCTTCGGCTTAAATAAGGCTGTAAGTCGATCTTCCAGACATCCCGTTGCCTGTGCCTTTATCAACGTATTGACGAGTTGCGCTGCTGTTACGAACAGGGTTGAGTACCCTTTCTCGATCGCGGCTCTTCCCAAGGCTATTGCCAAATGCGTTTTGCCTACTCCCGGTGGACCTTGTAGCAGCAGATTGTGGCCTTGAGCTATCCAATCGCATTGAGCCAGATCGCGTACCTTGGCCGGCTCGATACTGGGCTGCACAGAAAAATCAAAACCCTCCAATGTCCTTTGCATTGGAAAATGAGCGGCCATAACACCCATTTTGATGCGATGAATGCTTCGACGTTTCAACTCCAAACTGAATATGTGCATCAAGAACTCGCGATGAGACATTTTGGCCTCATCGGCTTCGTGGAGCATCATTTCCAAGTCTTCAGAAATGAGCGTGAGCCGAAGTGACTTAGCCATTTGCTTGATTTGCTCGATCTGAGTGGCTGTTTTCACCATCGTGCGGCCTCCTCATAATCGGACAACGAACGTCCCAAAGGGTTGTATTTCAGACTGTTAGCCACCCAGGTGTTGGCGGCAAGAGCCTTGCCAACCATATCGTTTGCGTCACGTTTGAGAATACGTGCCATACTTTTGACGGCGTCGGTGTTCTTATCTAAACGCGCAATGGTGCTCCCTTGGTGAAGTACGACGATCGTGTTAACTCCGATCATCAGATCGACAGACTGTTCCGTCAACTCGGCTGGTAACTGGTAACGGCAATAGTCCACGGTGATAAGGCCACCGATGCCCACTTTTCTTTTTTCCAAACGGTAGTTGTTTAAAGGTGGTTTGGAGATTGGCAGTAAAGCCGCCTTATCCAAAGTGAACCTTTCTCGCGGAGTAAATGGCAAGCCGTCAGCTGTGTGCATACGTCGCTTATCAGCCCACTGTTCAGTCCAAAGTTCGAATTTCTCTTGGATGTCCTCCAGCGAAGTGAAGGCTCGAAAATCCTTCAAAAAGCTCGACTTCACGTAGCTAACAGTGCGTTCTACTTTGCCTTTTTCCTCTGGATTGTGGGGCTTACAGGCTTGAGGATTCGTACCCCAGTAGCGACAAATTGCTTTGAATCGCTTGTTGTACTCGATTGGTTGACCATTGGCTGCCGGTTGATAAACGAGGGCTTTCGCGTTATCACAAACCACGTGTCGCGGAATACCGCCAAAGTGCAAGAATGTTTGCTCCAGACCGTGCGCCCACGCTTCAAAGTTTTCGGCTTTGTAGAACACGGCATAGATTTTTCTGCTGTACCCCAAAGTCGCAGTAAAAAAATGGATCGTTGTTGGTTCGCTGTTGACTGAAACGGTTTTCTCGCCGAAATCAATCTGAACCTCAAACCCGGGAGGTGTTTCGATACTTCTGGTGTGCTTGGTAGCTCGTGTATGGCGCAAGCAACTGCGGAAACCTTCTTTCTGGCAGTACCATTGAATCAGACGTAGCGAAGGCTGCATTTCTGGATGAAGTTTGGCGAATACTTCCTGGACATTGACGCAATTACCTTCTGTGTCATAGAAGATTCTTTCTATTTGATCTCGATATTCGTCCAGAATGCTGCATCGGTTGAGCTTCTGGTGCGTTCTTGCCTGCTGGGCTTGTTCCTCAGGCATGTTTGCGTATCGCCTCACCGTTGGTCGACTGAGGTTCATTGTTCGCGCAATTTGACTGATGGATTCGTTTCTTTGTCGTCGACTGAGAATTTCACCGACCTGATTTTCGTTGATCATGCTTGAAGGGCTCCTATGTTGGACTCCTTCACGAATGATCCTCCAGTTTTTCGTCATTTGATCTTTCCTATTTTTAGGTGGAAAGATCTCGTTGCGTCAAAGTGAAAATTTACGCTTGCGTCTGAGACTGCCAGAAGCTCGGAAATGCGGCGACCATTGCACGGTTAAATGTCGGGAAGCCATACCTGAACAATCCAATCTTCGAGGTTCATCATGGCGCCGCTATCGTCGAGTTTGTATGCAGTCTGGGCTAGCATATGACGACCTTTTTCTTTGCCCGAACACAACTTGAGAAAGCTTAAGCATTCGCACGATGACTCTCAAACATTTGGACAGCCGGCTCAGTAGCAATCCAGTTAGGGTACCGCCAATGCTGAACCGATACCGAAAAAAATCCCACTCACAACTAGACGTTTTAGCTCAGGTCAAGGAAGTACCCGCGTTATATGACAACCTCAAAACAAGTGGGTAGACTACAGCTGTTCCGTGCAACAACTGCTGAATGAAAGTTAGGAATTTCCACTCAACTCATTTTTTAATGTATCCTTTTGCTGGATTACAACATTTAGGGGTGGACAAGATACAGGAAGTAAAACATTTTTTAGGTTGCAAACATTAACAGCTTGATGACTTTATTTAAAATAAAAATTGTTACGTACACAACTTCAATGCATATTTGCTAAAATGACTTTGCGCCAAATAAAAAAAATATTAGAGCTAATTATTGTCAAATTTGAGTATATTATCCTAAGTAGAGCAATTCAACAGCGCAATATCGCAATTATATATAGCAATAACAGCAAAAAATTTAACAATCTTACAGCTCTATCTCGAGCTCTAAGATTAAGAAAAATAAATTTTATTGAATTAACACCAGAAATATCAATTAAGAATGTATATTTGCTAGCCAGTTCACGATTGGTTCTCGTAGATCAAACCAACCTTTTAATTTCAAACGTAAAATTAAGCAAAACGACAAAATTAATTCAGATTTGGCACGCGGGCGGCGCATTTAAAAAAATTGCCTTTGATGCGTGTAATGGCACCATTAAAGATTTAAAGCGAATAAAACGCATCCATGGCAATACTAGTTATGTTGTGACAAGTGATTGCAGATTAACTGATATATATGCATCTGCGTTTAAAATCCCTCAAAAAAATGTACTTCCATTTGGGTTGCTACGAAGCGATGAGTATTATGGAAAAAAAAAGGTGCGCGATTCGAAGCGTTTTGTTTTGTGGGCGCCAACATTTAGGACAGCAGCTAATGGTAAGCGATTTTGTCCTCTTACAGCCTCTGAGGTTAATAGAGTTCAAAAAAAATTGTCAGAAAATGGACTGACGTTAGCTTTAAGATTACATCCCTCTCTTAGTTGGAATTCCGAATATCGTGCCTTAAATTGGGGAAGTCGTAATTTATTAGACTGCATTTTAAATAGCGATACAATTATCACCGATTATTCGTCTATAATATTTGACTTTAGCTTATTTGATGGTCGCATCTTTTGGTATATAACCAACAAGGAAGAATATATAAAAGAAAGAGGGCTATATTTTGATCCTGCTGATCTTTTTCCAGATTTTGTTACGCATACCACTGATGAGTTAGTTCTCAAGATTATCAGCAACAAAACAGAAAATGCAAGTGCAATAAGAAATAGATTTATGAGTGCATGTGATGGGCATGCTTGTGATAAATTAACTAAATTTATTCAATCACTTTGAATTCGGAGATGCGCATGAATTATGGTATTTTACTAGCTGGAGGCAAAGGAACCCGACTTGGCCTTCCTACGCCTAAGCAATTTCTTAAAATTGGGAATAAGACATTACTAGAACACTCTGTTGAAAAGTTTGCCAACTGCCCGTTCCTTAGACATACAGTTGTTGTTGTTCCTGCTGATTGGTATGAACAATCCAACAATCTTCTTGAAAAGCTTTCATTAAATAATGTATCGGTTTGTCTAGGTGGAGGTACAAGGCAAGAATCTCTATATAAAGGCCTGAAATATTTAAAAGAAAGTTTCGATATAACCGATGAAGACATCGCTGTTTCACACGATGTAGCACGCCCTTTTGTTACAATTGAAATCATTAAAGAGAATATCGAGACATGTCAAAAATATGGGGCAGCGGATACGGTTATTCCAAGCTCTGACACTGTAGTAGAGTCAACTGACCAGTTTCAAATTTCATCGGTTCCAATAAGAAAAAATATGTTTTTGGGTCAAACTCCTCAAACGTTTTATATACAACAGTTTGTTAATATCTATGAAACATTGAGTGGCGAATATTTAGATATCGTAACAGATGCAGCTAAAATCTTAAGTGATCATGGGGTCAATGTCGGATTGGTTCGGGGAGATGTTTCTAATATGAAAATTACCACGCTCTTTGATCTTCAACTGGCAAACGCTGTTCTTAATCAATATAAAAAATAGGTGAACGAATGATTATTAAGGCGTTTCCACTTATTCGTCCGGGGGTGTTTGCAATTGATTTCCGAATTTTAGACTCAGATTCTTCTAAAATTCTAATAAAGCCGGACTTCCTTTCTATTTGCGCTGCAGATCTTAGATATTACCTGGGATTGAGACCTGGTAATGTATTGAATAAAAAGCTACCAATGGTATTGATTCATGAAGCCATTGGGACAGTAGTCTCTTCAACGAATAAAGACTTTGAAATAGGGGCAAAAGTTATCCTACTTCCATGCGGGTTAAATGCTACCATTGATTCAAATTACGCCCCTAACGCCTTTTTCAGATCTAGTAACGCTGATGGATTTTGTCAAGAGCTTGTTTCACTTGAGACCGAAGAAATAATCAAAATCTCAAAACAAGATGATGCATTGCCGTTTGTTTTTAGCGAGCTGTTAAGTGTATCTTTTCAAGCCATTCGGCAAATTAAGGATGAAATAACAAGCTCTAATTGTATTGCTATTTGGGGCGATGGAAGTTTAGGCTATTTACTTTCCTTAGTTCTTTCTGAAATATATCCAGAAAAAGATATTACTGTTATAGGAAAGCATGAGGATAAACTCGAAAAATTCACTTTTGTTGACCATATTGAAACTGTTTTCAATAGATCAAACAGATGTTTTGATCTAATGATCGAGTGTGTTGGTGGAAATGGATCTCAAAATGCCATCGCAGATATGATTGCAAGTGCGAATCCGAAAGCAACAATTTTACTCACAGGTGTGAGCGAGAACCCGCCAGCGATAAATACAAGGACTATTCTCGAAAAGGGCCTCACTCTTAAGGGTACCACTAGATCAATTAGAGATGACTTTATAAATGCAAATATGTTTCTGGCAGATGACACTAACAGGAAGCGAGTCTCTTATCTTCTATCCGATCTAATAGATGTTCATAATGAAAATGAACTAAAAACAGCATTTGAAAAAGCTCGATCCTCAAAATTCAAAACAGTAATATCATTTGCCCCCTAATCAAAAATAATTTTCTTGCAAAAATAAATCTTTTGAGATTACATCCATTTAAAGGAGAAGAGGATTTTAATCTAATCACTCTTCTCTTATAGTTGGTGTCCCTAGCGGCGCAAATGTATTTATGTGGTGAAAGTTTGGAACTGGGACGTGGGCGCAGAATTTCGATAAAAAAGCCCGGATTCAAGGCTCGCGTCCTTAATTTGAATTAATAAGGGGATCGCATCCCCAGCTGCGAATGGGGCCGAGTTCCATTGTAATAGGATATCCAACGAGTCACAGTATCCTGCGCCTTCTTTCGGCTACTGAAGCAGCCGGATAACGGTAACGTTTCCCGCTTCAGGGTTGCCCAAATTAATTCAGCCGGAGCGTTGTCCCAGCATTGCCCGCGCTCGCTCATAGAGCCACTGATGCCCTGGCGCAGCAAGAATTCCTGAAAAACATGGCTGCAGTACTGTGAAATAAATCAAGCCTGGCGACGGCAGGCCAGATCAAGCACAGAAGTCATGAAAAGCCAACCCTCGTCGGTGGGAATATACGTGAAGTCTCCGCACCGAGCCTAATTGATCGCATAGCGGTTGAACTGACGGTCAATCAAATTCGGTAGCCGTGCCAGATTGTGGTTGCTGTCTGTGGTGACAACGTATTTGCGATGGTAGCGATGGAAGATGCCGTTGCTTCGTAAAAGTCTGCGCAGGCGCTTAAAACCAACGCTCAAGCCCTGTTGGCGCAACGCAAGGTACAGGCGCATCACTCCGGGAACCTGTTTTCCGCAACGGCTGATAACGGTGCGCACATGACAAAGCAACTCCTCGTCGCTGTGATGCACTCCGTGGCGGTGGTATCGATCAACCTTTAGCCACTGATAGTAGCCGCTGGTACTGATCCTCAGCAGGGCGGCAGCCTTTCGAACACTGATGAGTTTTCTGCGCCCGATGAGTTTGCTGTCCAAACAAGTCTTTAAAAAAGCGTACTTCACTTGGGCAGCTTGGCAAAGTACGCTGCTGCTTTTTTTAAGAAGTCGATTTCGGCCTGTTGCTTGCGTACCTGCAGGCGCAATCGTTTGAGTTCTTCAAGCTCATTGCGTTGCTGATCAGGCATACGAGCTTGTGTTGTGGTAACCCAGTGGCTGAGTGTCTTGGGGCTAACTCCCAAAGCTTGTGCAACCTCGATTTGTGTCTGCCCCTGATTGACGAGCTCAAGAGCTGTTCGTCTGATTTCTGGACTGTAACGTTTCGGCATTCTGAAACCTCCTTTTGATACATGGCTTATAGCCGTATTCGTTTTGAGATTCAAAATTCCGCAACGATGACCTTAGTTCAAAGAACGCGCAGGAGCTTTCTGTTAAGGCCGTATAACGCGGATCGGCTTTTTTTAGCCGGGGAATGAAGAGGAGCATTGTGCCGCTGCCTGTGCTTGCACTCAAAGCACAGGCAGAAACAACACCGGGCATAGGTAACCCGGTGTTGCGAGTTCAATTCGCTCAGCTTTACAGACTGCGTTAGTCTTTTTTCTCAAAACGCGAAAGTACACGTTCGATTATCCGGTCGTTTTCCTGTGGACTTAACGTATTGAGATTGAGATGCTGGAGGTAAAAGAGACCTTCGACAGCAAGAATGGCAAACAAAACATCCAGGACATCGTCTCCGGCCGTTTTTGCCATATCAAAAACTTTTTCGTACCACTCGCGAATCGGTGCTCTTAGGGTTTCGTTCTGAGCCGAATAGGAGAGAATCGCCACACCGAAAGAAGAGTTGGTCTGTGCCGTGGCATAGAAATGACGGTACCAATGTGCAAAGCCGCTTGCGACGGTATTGGAACTGTTTTGGGCAGCGGCAATGCCGAGCTTGAGCTGTTCATCCAGATGCTCGACATAGTTCTTGACGAGCTCCAACAGCAGGTTGTCTTTGTTTTTGAAGTGATAGAGAAGGGTGCCTTTTGCGACGCCGGCTTCTTTAACAATGCGATCAAAAGTGAGCTGACCGACACCGTGTTGTACGACGATGTGTTGTGCGGCCTTGAGAATCTCTGCTTTTTTTGTGGTGCTTTGAGTCAGCGCCTTGGGGGGACGTCCCCCTTTTTTTTCGGTTGCATTTGACATAACTCGATTCTTTTCAACATTTTTACACTGACTGGAGTTTATACCAGTTGGACTATTTTTGTTGTTGGGCCTATGATTAAACCGTCTAGACGGTACAAATAATTTAACACCCTGAGGAGAAAAGGAAATGACACAGCACAACGGTGTTTCCCGGCGAAGCTTTCTGGGCGCAGGTTTGGCTGCTGCTGCGGCAGCGGCGGCAAATGTTGCTCAAGCCGCACCGAGAGCCACTGAGGTGGATAGTTGGGACGAAGAGTTCGACATGATTGTTGTGGGCAGCGGTTTTGCCGGTTTGTCGGCTTGCTATGAAGCCCAGCGTCTTGGTCTCAAGAAGATCGTCGTGTTGGAAAAGATGGAAGCCTTCGGCGGTAACTCCGCGCTGTGCGGCGGCCTGATGTGCATGCCGCTCACGAAGCTTCAAAAGGCCAACGGCATCAAAGACGATCCCGAACTGCTCGTCAAAGATATGTTTAAGGCAGGCCGCGGCTTCAATCATCCGCAGCTTGCCCGCACGCTCGCCGAAAACGCTTACAAGGCCTACGACATGATGCAAGCATGCGGCGTCAAATTGAAGGACAAGGTCATCCGTCTGGGCGGACATAGTGCTCCGCGAGCTCACCTTCCTGTCAATGCTTCGGGCGGCGGTGTGGTGGTTCCGTTGCACAAGTATCTGCGCGGCAAGGGTGTTGAATTCCGCAATCGTGTCAACGTCAAGGAACTCGTCGTCACAGCCAAAGGTTGCGAAGGCGTGATCGCCGCCGTTGATTACGACTGGCGTACCGACACTGAAGGCAAGTTGAAGGCCTTCAAGGCCCGTTATGGTGTGGTCGTTGCTTCGGGCGGCTGGGGTCAGGACAAGGAATTCGTGAGCACCACGATGCCTGTCTATTCTCAGTTGGAATGCACGTCTCAGCCGGGCGCTACTGCCACGATGATCAAGGCGCTTCTGTCTATCGGCGCTTTGCCTGTGATGCTTGATATGTATCAGTTGGGTCCCTGGGCTTCGCCCGACGAAAAGGGGGCCGGTCCCGGCAGCTTCTTTGCTGATTACGCCTTTGCCGAAGGCATTGCCGTTGATCCCAAGACCGGCAAGCGCTTTATGAACGAATTGGCTGACCGTCGTACTCGTGCTGATGCTCAACTCGTTGTGCTTGCCAAGGGCACCAAGGAAAAGCCCAACTATCCGTTCTGCTTCTGCAGTGAGGAAACCACGAAGCATGCCGAAGGCTTCAAGGCCGCTTACCGAGAAGGCACCGTTAAGAAGTCCGATTCGGTTGAAGAACTCGCCAAGCTTCACAACGTTGATGTGGCTGCTCTGAAGGCGTCCATTGCCGATTGGAATGAAATCGTGGCCGGCAAAAAGGCTGATCCTTTCAAGAAGCCTCTGGACGTGAAGACGGAACTCAAACCGCCGTTTTATTCCATGCGATTGTCTCCCAAACTGCACTACTGCATGGGCGGCGTGGCCATTACTCCGAAGGCCGAAGTCATCGACTGCCGCAGCTTGAAGCCTATCGCCGGTCTTTATGCCGCAGGTGAAGTCGCCGGCGGTGTGCACGGTATGGATCGTCTCGGCGGCTGCTCTTCCGTCGACGGCATGGTGTTCGGTCAGATTGCAGGTCACGAAGTGGCTTCGCGCAAGATCTAATAGGAGAGACAATCATGAAATTGAAGTTTTGCGTTGCCGCTCTCGGTGCCTGTCTGATGTTCTCGGCCGCCTCGGCTGCCGAAGTTGCGGGCGTTCCCATGAAGGACTACCACGTCAAGGCTTTCGGCGGTGCCGTTCAGTGTGCCGTTTGCCACGAAACGAACGTACCCAAGTCTCGTCCCAACGACAAGACCTGCCGCATGTGCCACGGTCCGATGGAAAAAATCAAAACGCCTGACAATCCTTTCGACAAGAAGCCGCACCAGTCCGCTCACTACGCCGATACGCTCGAGTGCACGGCTTGCCATGCCGAACACAAGGCAAGCAAAGATCTCTGCAGTACCTGTCACAACGTGAAGTGGACGAAGTTCCAATAATCAACCCCAAGGAGAAAACATCATGTCCCAGTCTCTCAAGCTTCGCCTGACGGCTACGGCCGCCGCTCTCGCTGCCCTGCCTCTTTTTGCCGGCAACGCTGTCGCTGCGACGCATACCCTTGACGGCAAGACTCTGACCATCGACGAACTGTGGGCCATTTCGGCTCCCGGCGAAAAGGTCAAGATCAGTGCCGACGGCTGGAAGCGCCTTAAGGCGAGCTACCGTGCACCGATTGATGCCGCTACCGACGGTCGCGACATCTACGGTCTGACCGTGAACTACGGCGACCTGAAGGATCAGCGTGTGGCCGGTGCTCGTGTTGAAGATGAACCCAATCGCACAGCCTCGATCGAATTCAACGAACGCCAGATGCGCATTCAGGCTGCCGGTGTTGAACCTTTCATGCCGGATCGTCTCTCGAAGATGGCCATGATCATCCGTGTCAATCAGATGGCTGCCGGCTTTACCGGCATGAGCGTTGATGCTGCCAACGCATACATGGAATACATCAACAACGACGTCTGCCCGCTGATCCCGTCGCGCGGTTCCGAAGGCGCCAACGACCTGAGCATGGTCACGCACATTGGTTTGGCTCTGATGGGCGAATGGGACGTCTCCTACAAGGGCAAGCGCGTTGCCGCTTCCAAGGTTCGCAAGGAACTCGGTCTGAAGCGCTTCCGTCCGTTCGGTATGGACGGTATTTCGATCCTCTCCAACTCCAATGCTGCCGAAGCGCAGACCGTTGCCGCTCTGAAGAAGGTCGAACACGTTCTCTCCATTTCTCCCACGATCATTGCAACTTCACTGGAAGCTCTGAACGGTAATGTGAGCCCATTTGTATGGCACACGGTTGAAACCAAGGGCTGGCCGCAGGGTCATGAAGCCGGCGAACAGATTCTTTACGCTCTGAAGGGCTCTTACCTTTGGAATGCTGATCCGAAGCGCTATCTGCAGGATCCGCTGTCCTTCCGTTCCTCCGGCTTGATCCTTGCAACGGCCATGGAAGAATTGCGTCAGGCTAAGGAACTGATCAATCAGGCCATCAATCACACGACCGACAACCCGATCGTGAACGTGGGCGGCCGCAATGATCTGTGGTACAGCAAGTCGGATGCCATCAAGGCCATGCAGGTCGGCGGCAAGAACGTCTTTGTGAACTCCTGCTCGAACTTCGACAACACACAGCTTGCTGTCCAGCTCGAAAGTGTCGGCCGCGCTTTGGCTCAAGTTATCCATACCTCAGCTTGGCGTACCACGCAGCTCGATGATACGCATCGCACCAACCTTCCGACGTACCTCGTGGCTAAGGAAAACAAGGGCGGCGACGGATTTGCCAACATCGCTCAGTCCATGTCCGGTCTTTACGCCGAAGCAATGGGTCTTACCAACAGCGTCATGGGCTACGGCGTTCCGACTTCGATCGGCATTGAAGAAACGTTTAGCAACGTCAACCAGACTGCCGATCGCTTGAGCAAGATGGCTGACATCGCTTATGAAATTTACAGCTACGAAGCTCTGCATACGACGCAGGCTATGGACATGCGCATGCAGGACGGCAAGAAGATGGGCGAAGGCACCACCAAGTTCCTGAAGGCTTATCGTAAGTCGGTTCCGTTCGTTTCGAAGGATCGCATCTACACGCCTGACATCAACAACGGCATTAAGTTCCTCCGTACACTCGATCCGGCTACGCTGAAATAATTCAGTCATAATTCACACCCTTTGTTTCTCCTGATTTTCTCTGCGGGTTCCTGACGTTAAGCCGGGGACCCGCATGGGAAAGTCGAATCTTCGCAAATCAAACCACATCATGAAAAAGACACTCACCGCAGTTGCGGTTTTGGGCGCACTCTCCGGCGCAACCTTGGCGGCGGACGTAACGCTCTACGGCGTCATCGACACGGGCTTTACCTATCAGCACACCGAAGGTGGCGACGACTCGTTTGCCATGACTTCCGGCAGCTATGCCGGTCCTCGTTTCGGGTTTAAAGGCACCGAAGCTCTGGGCGATAACTTGACCCTCGGTTTTATTTTGGAAGCGGGTTTTAACAGCGACACCGGTGTGCAGGGTGAAGACGGTAAGATCTTTAACCGCGAATCGCAGATTTATCTCACGGACGACTGGGGCACTTTGGGCTTCGGTCGTGTGGGTGGTTTTTCTTCGGGCATGAGTTCGCTTTCCTGGTACTGGGACTTTGAACCGTTTGAAACCGGTTACGTTGACGCAGGTATTCAGGCCTCTCAGGTTAATGTCTGGAACGTACACAGCAATACGATCTACTACGTTTCGCCTACGTATGCAGGCGCTAAGCTCGGCGTACAGTATTCACTCACCAATGAAGAGGATCAGGAAGACGCTCGCTGGGTCAATAACAGCAAGTGGCTTAACGTCGCATTGCGCTGGGACGGCGTCAACACGAAGGTGATCGGTGCGGTTGAAGCTGAGTTTTATGGCGACAATGCTGACACGAAGAATTTCGAAGATGCGTACAGCTTCAAGCTTGCGGCCACTTGGACGCCGGGCGGAGCAGCCACGACTCTCTATGCCGGTATGAACTACATCACAAACTACCGTCGCATCAGTGATGCCAATTGGAACGATTTCGACATTGACGGACTAGCCGAAAGTTCCGACGGCTACGATGCGATTTCGGGGTTCCTGGGCGTTCGCTATACCGTGGGCGCAGCCAACTGGCTTGCTCAGGTGCAGTATCAGGATGGTGAGTTCGAAGGGGCCGCGTCTGGTCAGGACGGCGATTTCAAGCGTTACGCCGTAGGCCTGGGCTGCCATTACTACTTCAGTAACCGAACGATGGGCTACGCCGTCGTGTCCTGGGCCAAGGGCGAAGGTTGGCTGAACAAGGACGAAAACATTACGAACCGTACGGCTGCTTCTCTCGGCTTGGTTCACTACTTCTAATCGGCCAGTAAGTACGGCTTTCGCCGAAGTTAACCCTGTCTCCTGCCGAAGACGCATCCAGCGACAAGACGCTTGTGATGCGCCTTCGGTTTTTTACGCTGCCGCAGACAACCTTACTGCCGCCGGCCCTTGCCGGTAGCTTCGTCAGAGGCTCTCGTCTTCGGTCTGAATCGAATAGAGGTTCTTTACCATTTTGGCAAAAAAACGCATCATTTCATTGGCATCGCCCGTTTCGTAAAAACGCCCGAGCTTTTCGTGGAACTCTTCGGAATCGCGGTTAAGAACTGTTATCGGCCAGTAGCCGTTTTGCATCAGACAACCGTTCATCATCAAGGAGGCTGTTCGTTTGTTGGCATCGAAGAAAAACTGCGACCGCGACATGAAAAGGAACAAAGCCACGGCTCTTTCTTTCGGATTTTTGATTTCTGTTTTCAGAGCGTCCGGCAGGCTGCTTAAGCGGATGCTGGTGTTTTCGTACAACGTTTCTTTATCATCCAGATAGATACAGAC
>OGIV01001475.1_pt1 | contig 13704 bp, 2 predicted proteins | sample 1571861 | NCBI WGS metagenome assembly OGIV01 (sample SAMEA2582099, study PRJEB24529) | metagenome | biome: Human gut stool | place: China | collected 2011 | reverse complement strand
CATAAGCCTCACCATTCTTGGTCTTGAAAAAGCGCACATGGTCAGTTATCTCCGCGTCATTCTCGTTAAAGATTACATAGTTCTTCGCATCGTCCTCACGGCCGCCACTGCGATAGTCTGCCGGATATTTAATGCCGGCATAGCCAAGAGAATAAAGAAACTTCGATACAGCCTTGGCACTGCCGAACCAGCCCTGCAACCTTCTGTAAACTCCGCCAAAATCATTTATTTCTCTACCACCATCATACATTGTAGACCTGCTTAGCACATTGCCCTTAGCCAAGACAGGAACAAACTGCGCCTTATCATTAATTTTAATCAGGTCATACAAAATATGTTTGAACGTATAATCACGTTTAGCCATCTCCTCAATATCCGAAGGAGGCAAATCAAACAGGCCACTTATAATTCTACCTGAATCTTCCACACTTAATGGTTCATTCCATGCAAGATAGTTACTTCCATTGTCATCGGGAATTTCTACCGTGTAGAGGTTATTAGGTCCATCATATTCCTTTAACTGTTTCTCCCATTCCGAGATTTGAGCTTCCATTTCTGCCTTATATTCCCCTTTAAGGAAAGGCAACTGCTCCTTGGCGCGATAGATATTCGATTCAAGTTCACCACGTTTCAAATACCACTCCTCATTGATATTTGATATTCCATTCCTTGCACGTATCGCATACCCTTCAGCAATACCTTTCACCTCTGTCACATAAGTGCCCCAGCCATAAACCTGCGAACCTTCGCCCTCGCTCATGTGGCTATGGTCAAAGTGGTCAAACTCAGCACCACTGCCATGATACACGCGGTGCTCGCGAATTTGTTGGGCATTCACCTCCTGACGTTGAGCCAGTCCTGTCGTATCCTCAAACTTACCACTTTCCAAAACAGTAGATACGCACTTGATTATATCAGCCAATGGCTTGTTCTCTGATTTTTGAAGTGATTGTTTGGGGTAGAAAAACTCCACAATATGAGCATTACCATCGTTCAGAACTCCTTTGTTTTTGTGGTTTGATATAACAATGCTTATTCCATCTTCCTCACCATTTTCGTCAAAGAACGAAACACGTGCATTGTGATTGCTCACACGGATAGTAACCAACTTACCATCTTTGGTCTCAAATGTACCATAATGGCTCGCTTCATGTTGCTCCAAATTTAGAGCTTGAGACAAGTCTGTTATAAAACCTTTTACTCTATTCGAACGATTATTGTAGCTTTCTGCAAGTTTCTCAAGATTATTTTGTACTTTTGCTCCATCAGCACTTGAAATGGCAGTGGCTTTATTGGTGGAATTATCTGCCATCGTCACGGTTTCAAGTGCTCTTTTTTGTTTAGCACCCAACCTCACGTCTGCTTCATTCGCCATGTCAAGCACACGCTGACCATCTTCCGTGCCAAGCACATCAAGGCCACTACCCTTCATGTGCTCTATCACCACATCACGAAGTATCGTCTCCTCTCTTGACAGCTCGTGCATCATCTCAACACCATGTTCACCTGCACCACCATTACCAAACACTTGTTTAACCATCTTAGCATAAGCCTTGCGCTCCTTCGCATCATATACGGCACGCAATGGCATACGGCCAAACTGCTCCGCGGTCAAGCCATCAAGGTCATTCTGCGTCCAACGACTGAAAGCAGACTTCACACCTTTCCACATCTCGCTCAACCACGACATAGCCTTCTGCAGCCAGTTCTTGTCTGTTATGCCAGTCACCTCACTGATAACCTTCTCATTCTCAGCACCCGTAAACTGGCTCATGCACTCACTGAATATCTGCTCATCTGTAGGTTCCTCACCCAACTCCTCAAGACCACGCTTAGCCTGCTTCCACAATGGCGTATCGCGCCAAAGCTCCATACCACGGTTATACAAACGGGGGTTCGTCGCCTTCAGCACCTTCATATACACATGCGTATGCTCGTGCATCGGCGTGTTGGCATTGAACAAATCTTCATTCAGCACAATCCTGTCACCAACCGCAAAACCATACACCGTGCCACCATTGTCACGCAACATTTGAGCATGCCCACGCTCAGTCACCTCATCAAGAGCCGCATCAAACTCACGCGTAGCCAGCACCTGCACATTGTCCTTGCCATAGATTGAAGTCAGCAACTTTGTCAATGTGTCACGCTCACCACTTTCTATCGAAGCAAACCGTGTTACAGCATTGATTTCTTTCATCAACCCCTCATCAAGCCCAATGTGGCCAACCTTGCTTCCCAAAGCACTCTCCTGTTGCAAATACTTGTCAAGTATCACCTGCCAGTTCTCCGGCAAAAGGGCCTTTACCGCACGCTGACGAATGCTGTTGCCATCTTCATCATACACTCTGAAATCCGTCAGCAACTTGTAATACTCCGGGTGCGAAGTCGCACGCTCACCACTCATGTCCACCACACCATCGTAGCAGAACATCGGCGTCAGGCCATGTTCCTTGCAATAGTCAAGATACACCTGGGCAGCCTTCCGCGCATCATAACCATTACGGCGCAACAACACATTCCATTGCAAGTCACCATCATGAATTTCAAGCCCTATTTCCGGCACCGACAACTCATCTACCACCTTGCCATTCTCGTCATGCGTATGGTAACCATCGTCCATAGCCTCTGCACGGTCATAACCAGTGAGCGACTTCACCAGCGGGTTCGCACCATTGGCATGATAAGCCAGCACCATGTGAATGTCTGGGTTATCCAAGGCCCATAATATAAACTTGCGGTTGGGGGCCACCACCACATTGCCCACAGTGCCTTTATAATCCTTGTTATGCACATTCTTCATCGCAATGTCTACGGGGAAACTCTCTACGCCCCAATTCGGCACAAGCTCCGTACTGCCAGCCTCATACAGAGTATGACCCTTGGGCAATGCACCTCTTGGCACAAATCCCGCATGCGCTGTCAACCACACATCATACTCCTTGTCCGACAAGCCAAGGGCCTTCTTGTGCCATTCTTCACCACGCCATATATCCACTATAAGGCTCTGGTTCATCATGGCACCAGTACGGCCAAACATCTCCGGCATAAACGGACGCTTCGTGTAAAGGTGTTCCGGAGCACGCGCACCCTGCATAACAAGGAACTGAGTGTAGTAGTCAAAGAACATGACCGCACGCGCGTCCTCGTAGCTGAACTGACGCACACCACCAATATTTGCAAGAACCACAGGGTTATACATGCCCATCATGAGGTCTTTTGGAACAGACTTGAAACTAAACGGTGAGGTTTCAAGCAAAGCCTTGCCACGACTCTGACCCTGCGACATGAACTCCATCAATCCCGTATCACCAAACTTGTTGTACATTTCAGTGTACGAACTCGGCGACATCATCCATTCATAGTTCATGCGCCCTCTCAGCTTCGCACTGTCAAGCATGAGCTTCGCTATCTTCACAATAGTATCCTTCTTTATACCATATTTGCCATTTTCTGCATAACCCTTCACCGAGCCAAGATTTTCACCATTGGCAAGTTGCGCCAGAGCATTCCTCTGCTCTGCGCCAAGCTCGCGTTCGGCACCCATCTCTTCGCCAGTCAAGCCTGCAGCCTCGGCCACAGCATTCCACTTGGCAGCCATCTCCTTGCTCTGCTTGTACACCTTGCGCTTGGCCTCAACATAACACATCACACAAGGAGTCAAAAAACCATGTTTCTGAAGCACCTTCTTCAAAGCCTCAACCTGGGTCACGCCCAAATGGCCACCCTTGCCCTCAGCCACAAGTGCCTCCATCACAGCATTCAAGGCATCTTTCTTCACACAGTTGAACGAATAGTCAAAGCTCAAATAACCTCCCGCATTGTTTCTCAATATAGGGCGGTTAGTAGCTGCCACCTTTTGCCATGCACCAAACAGCGGGTATTTGTCAGCAAGTCCACTCATGCCACTGGCAATAGTTTCCGCCTGGGCCATCATCGCATCTACAGCCTCCGGCTCCAACCCGCCATCTAACAGCGCATCACGCACCTGCTGCTTCTCATCTTGCCAAGTACGTAGGTTCAACTCCACCTTGCCATCGTCTGCCTTCACCACTATAGGCTTGCCATCAACGTCAAGCAACGGGGTGTCACCCTCACCCGAAGGCACAACACCATTCTTCACCGACGAGTAATCACCAAAAGGCTTTGTCTTGCGCTTGCTTGATGCAATCCACTTCTCAAAGTCTTCGAGGTTCACAGCAGTCACGTCAATTCTACGACCATTCTCCCAACCATTCTCATAGTTAGCAAGATAGTCGCTCTTTGCTTCGTCAGCATCGTTGAATCCAAGCATCACCTTATGCTCGTCAAAACTGCCATCTGGGTTGTACTGGTCCACTACAAACACCTTGCGTCCGTTCCAACCATCAATGTCATTAGAGAGGAACACGTCTATATGGTCACCATCAACACCCACTGCACCACGAATGTAGCCATAAGTGTTGTTCATCTTGCTTTCCCACTGCTTGCCGTCAGCGTCAGTGCCTTTACGCACACTGCCCTGCGGCTGCTCAATGGTGATGTCGAACGTACCAACTTGCACATGCCCCTTCTTATAGTTGCCGGCTTCTTTCTGCGCCTCTGTCGGTTCAGTGTTCACTTCGGCTGAGGCGGTGGCTATCTTCTCACTCAACGGGGTGTCGCCCTTACCCGAAGGCACAACATCTCCTGTGGCCGACGATTTCTCACCATCGGTCACACCAACTTTAGCACCATCTTCCGAAGGAGCCGCTACTTCCTTGCCTTCATTTACTGTTGAGCGTCCCCGCTCTGCTGTTCCTTCAAGATGTCCATCGCCTTCAGAGCTGCCTCCGAGCTGTCCATCTCCGGGTGTTCCTCCCGCAACTGCTTCATTATCGGAACTATTTCTGCCGGAACTCGGAACCGTCTTATCTGCCCGCTCGGCATTTCTATTGGAATAAAGATTGTGTTGTCGTTCATTTTCTCTTTCTTTATATGCACGTTTAATGAAAAATTGCAGCGTCGGATTCTTTGTTATGCCGTCAAGTGCCTGCTCACCTTCCACCACCATGCGGCCCACAGAATGAGCTATAACCTCATCTGCAAGCATCGGGTTAGCATTCTTGCCCTCTGCCTCTAACAGCTCAGCCTTTTCCTCATAGACGGTAGAGTCTGACAGCTTTTCAAGAATGTCAACCAACTCATCTTGTGAAACCTCATGCGTGTCCTCAACAGCATACACTATGGCATTCACATTCTCGGGAAACTCCGCATTATCAGCATGAGTATACTCATGGGCAAGCGTTTCAGCTACATCTTTGTCAAAATTATCACAACCTTCTACAAAATAATAAACCTTCTTATTTTCATAGTAGGCAGGCATACGCATGCCCTTTTCAAGCATTTCAACATACTTCGCCCTGTCCTTCTCAGGCACAGCCGCCAAAAAGTCCTCACGCGTCAGCAAAAACTCCGGCACAGGGTAACCATTCTCCTCAGCAAAACGCGCAATGCCATCACGCATCTCACCAAGCACACGCTTACGTTCCTCACCCTCAGCAGTCTTCAGCTGCGCTGCAAGGCCGTCAAAAGCCTCACTTAATCCACGCTCGCTGCCCGCGCCGCCTTGATGGCTCGGGCCAGCAACATCGCCTTGTTCGCCGCCTTCGCCTCCGACGCCTTGTCCGTCTGCAACGGACGGGGTTCTTCTATCGTATTCTTGTCCATTGTTTAATAACTCATTTACCTCGTTAATAATCTGTCCCTTACTCTTCACGCCACCGGCAAACATGTCACCAATGCCCTGGGCAGAGTCTGCCGCCTGCGTGTTATAAAACGACAGCACCTTCTTCAGCTGCGTCACACGCCCATCGTTCATCACGTCTGCCAGCATCATCACAGCAGCATTGTTGTAGTCTGCCACCGTCGCACCATCGTCCAGCTGGAACAAGTTACCCTGGCGCGCATGCTGGCTCACATGCTGACCAAGCTTAAAACCAGCCTTGCGGGCCTTATACACCAAGTCTACAGCAGCAGCCAACTCCTTCGACAAGTCATAGCCACCACCCAGGCGGTGACAAGCCACCACCTCAGGCAAAGCAGCCATCACAGCCTTGCGCATACTCTTCACCTCAGTAATCTGACGCACAGCATCAGGGCTGCCCTGGAACACCTTGCCCACAAGCACACCCTCAACCATAGCCTGCCCGCTCTCGCTCAAACGGCCACCGTCAAACAACTGCGCCATCTCTGTCTGAGGTATCACGCCAGCATCAGCCAACTCCTTCACCACAGCAGCAGTAGCAGCATCATCAGCATAAAACTCAGCCAACGACTCATGACGCCCTATCACGTCCATCACACGACCAAACAAAGCATCGTCCACCACCTTGCCAAGCTTCACAGCCATCTCAGTACGGCTCTGGCTCTTCTGCTCACGCTGGTTGAACTTCGCAAAGGTCTCCGACGTGTAAGGCATCTCACCATCAGGCACAAACACCACACGCGGGTGCTTAAACCCTTCCACCTGCTCCGTCGTAAAACCAAACTTGCCGGCATGCCCGCGAAGATACGCATTATATTTCGCATCACTACCATTCACAGCAGCAATTTCACCAGCCATGGTACGGCCGTTACCCGACAGCACCACACCATCACCACTCACCACCACAGGGCTTTGCAGCGCACGGCTGTCATAATCAGCAGCCATGCCACGCGTCACCTGCTGGGCCTCAGCGTCACGCTTATAGTCACGGTCATTCACCGTCTCACCATTCACGTCCACAGGGTAACCCTCAGTCTCCGCAAAACCATTCGTAGCCTGGTGCGAAGCACTCGCCGCACCACTCTCCGTCAGCACATAATGCCCGGTCAGCACCTCACCATTAGGCAAAGTAATCTCATCTGCACCACCATCTACCTTCGGAGCATTCTCCCACTTCTCCTTAATGACAGGAGCCACAGCGTTACTGCCCAAAGCCTCCTGCTCGGCAGCCTTCTGCGCCATCTCAGCCTTGCGCTGCTCCTCCTGCGCCACGGCATCGTCATACAACGCCTTGTCCTTCTCCTTGCGCGCACGCCGTTCCTCAAGCAACACCTTGTCACGCTCAGCCTTCACCGCATGCCAGTAGTCCACAGCCTTCTGAGCCTCAGCCACACGAGCCTCATAGTCTGCCTTAGCCTCCTTGTAAGCCGCAATGTTAGTACCCATCTTAGGAGCCTTGCCCTTAACCTTTTCAAGATTCTTCTCAGCCTCAGCCACCTTGTTCTCCACAAAAGCGTTTGCCTCCTCTGCATCAAGGCCACTCTCCTTGAACACATAGTCATGACCACGCTTCGGAGTCGTTGCAAGCCAGTCCTCCTCCCGCGCCGCATTCTTGCCCTTGCCAACAACACGCATCGGCATAGGAGCATTTTCAGGCACATCAACTTGCACACTTGAAGATTGTTCCGTACCTTTGCTCTCAGAAAACAAGTCGGTTTGAGGAGTGGAAAGGCTTTCCACCTTATCCTTCGGGGATAACATAACGAGTTCGCCGCCGTTCTTCTCGGCTTGTCTTTTTATTCTGTTTAAGTTTCGTTCATCAAGCGTATACAAACCGACAATTTCTATATTATCCTTATTCTCGTTTACTTCAAGTACTACGATAGGACTTTTGTCGTCAATTTTAATGGCAACCCAATGCAGCGGTTTGTTGTTGGGTTGTGTCTGACCTACTAAATCTGTATTATATAGAGCAGCATTTAATATGGCTCTACTTTCCTCAAACGGGAACCTATGGGTGTTCCAATTCTTTTCAAAAATATTTTTCTTTATAATGACTGGCTTCCCATTCGCACCAATAGCCGCGTCCACATTCTGAGGCAAAGCAGGCAACTGTACATTACGTGTAGGAGCAGAGAAATCCTCGTCCGTCAGTTCATCTACAGACTTCACCTCCTCCACCTTCAATGTTCCATCTTCATTAACAGGGTTACCCTGGTTGTCAGTCAGGTCCACTTTCGCTTCAGACGGTTCTTCTGTTTTCTGCGCACGCTTCAGCACACCGCTTTCCACCATCTGCTCAAACATGCCATCTTCATACGTCTGCTCCTTCCCGTCTGCGCCAACAGCCACCACCTTGTCGCCATCAACGCGCTTAACGGTCAGCGCATTACCATCGCTGTCTTCAAACACGTCACCAGCCTTCAAGTCCTCCGTTGCAACATCAGGAGCAGCCTCCGCCTTGGGTTCAAGCACCTCAGCATCACCACTCTCCAGCTTCGCATCAAGCGCACTACGGGTCCAAGCAAGCTCCTTCCCGTGCTCGTCAACAAGTACCACAGTATTCTCACCTGCCGACTTTACGTCATACTCATGCCCATTTATCTCAACACGGCTGCCATCTGTGTAGGCAGGCTCCTCAACTTCCGCCTCGCCACCATCAGCAGACACATCGCCATTGGCTGCCGCATTACCCTCGGCAGTTCCCTCGCCATTGGCAGCAGCCTCCTTCGCACGCTCGTTCGCCATATACGCCTCCGACAGTGTGCTCGGGTCCGCTGGCTCACCAACATTCATTAGCTGGTCCGGACTCGTATACTCATACTTGCCCGTCTCAGCATCACACACAACAATACTCTTGTCCGACTTCGCCACATCTATGCCAGACTTGTCCGCATATTGCACCACATTGCCATCAATAACATACACCTTTCTGTCACCAGCCTTCATCGTGGCTGGCACCACCTGTCCGCTGCCCTTGTGCGTACGGTGCTTGGCATAGGCTTCAGCAAATTGCTCCGGACCCTGCAGTTGCGCATCGGGGGGTGTCGCCGCATCATCTGACGCCGATTTGTCATAAAGTCTTTCAAGATAGGTTTGCACAGCCTGCTTCTCTGCATCAGTGCGCTCGGCTTCTGGTTTGCCCAAAGCCTTGTCCACCTCCACACCAGTCTGTTCGGCAATATCCTTACGTATGCTTTCCGGCAATAACGTCTTGGCCCTCTCCACCGCTTCGGGGTTCGACGCAATAGCCTCGTCTATCGATTTCGCAAGGTCCTTATAACTGTCATAGTCTTTGTTGCCCTTCTTCACCTCGCCGTACACGCGCATGGCCTCATTCACATCGGCATTCGGAGCCACAGCCTTTATAGCAGTCTCTACCACAGCGGCATTGGCCTGCATCTCCTTATATTGCTCGCCCATGTCAACGGTATTGAGTTCTACTTGGCGTATGATTTTGGCTTCCTCTCTCTTGGCTGATGCCTCATCTGTAAAACGTCTGCTCGTTACAACCTCGCCTTCCGAAGTCACCGACTTCACCCAAATGTTGCCCTTGTCGTCCTTACCCACGTTCCAACCGGTAATAGTACCCATCGGCAACTGACGGCCGGTCAGCATATAATAAGCCTTTGCTCTTGCCGCCTGGCTCACATTCGGGTCTTGCATGAGTTTCTCCATCGTGGCATAACCGTCAAACTCGGGGTGCTGCTGCAACCACTTCATTTTCGGGTCTGCCTCTGCCTCTTTCTTGCCACTCCCTACATCAAAGTATACCGTCAAGCCATCAGTGTTCTTGGGGTGTTTCGGCTGACTGGGCTTCTTCTTCGGCAGTACCTTCTCGGTGGGGGTAAGCAGCGATGCAAGATTGCCATAACCCATCTGCTTCAACTCGGCAAGTTCCTCCTTCGTGAATCTAACGTCTGGCTGATTGCCATTCCATTGCTTGTTCGCACCCGCGTCCATGGTCCTTTTCAAGTTCTCCGCAAAACCTCTGCGGTTCCTGTTGCGCTCCTCCATGGTCCGCGGATTTGCCACAGGGCGCATTCCGGCTATAACCTGGCCAGCTGACTTCACCATGTGCTGACCCTTGAAGCCTACAATCATTGCCATGCTTTCGGTCCACGCGTCAACAAAACTCTCTTGTCCAGAAATAACTGCCGGCATGGCAAATATCGTACCTTCGGCCACGGCTGATGTCGCCACCTCTCCAAGTCTTGCCGCCACCTTGCCAGTCGCACTGGTCGTGGCATGTACCACCTTGTCTGCCACATTGCCAACCAACGGCGACGCCATACCGGTCGCCGCGCCAAGTCCGGCACCTTTCAGGGCCGACAAAGCCACAGCACCTGCCGAATAGCCCTCATTCTCGCGAGTCTCGGGGTTCACGTGTCCGCCATACACCCACTGTCTTTCGGCCTCCTTCACGCCTTCGTAGGTGCCCATCATGCCCATGCCGCTTGCCGCACCAGTCGCTAACCTGCCTGCCATCGTGCTGCCAAACAAACGGGCACCCACACCAGGAGCACTCCCCAGCACAAAGCGGCCGCCTATGTTCAGTGCAGCCCTACCGCCAAGCGAACCTACATATACACCAACCCAGTTCGTCGGGTCAAACGCCATGCCCGTAGCCGTACCGAACACACCAGTCCAACGGTGGCTCTTGCCATATTCCTCATTGGCTGCTTCGTAGGCCGCCATGTCGCCTGTCGTGCCAGCCCCGTAGCGCGCCAGACCTCTGAACACACTTGTCAACAGGTTCGCATCAACGGCTTTCCTAAGAAAGAAATCCAACTGGCTTTTGGGCGCATTCATCTTAACCGCATACTTGTACACTGCATTCTGCACAAGTGCACGTGCCTCTTTCTCCGCCGACGCCTGCACCTGTCTCTCCAACGCATTCGGGTACATCTTTCTAAGGCGCGCATAGCACGATGCCGTCATCTGCTTGCCCACACGCGCCCAGGCGTTGTCACTCATCTTCTGCAAATCAAAGTGCTTAAGTCGCGACTCTTCATTCTTGCCTGAGTTTGTGGCCCCATCTACAACGTGCATTTCACGACCTCCACGAAGCCATGGATTACCTCCATACACTTCTTTCGCATTCGCATTTCTTTCAGCATCGTACGCCTTCTGGGCTTCCTTCCATAATTGGGCCGCAACAGCAGTAGCAGGTGCTTGCGCAGCCACCGCTTGCTTGTCGTTATAGTCATTATAGCCAGGATAAAGTTGCTGCTGTACCGACTGGTCTATTTCATTCTGCTCCATGTCAGCCTCAGCACGGCTCGTATACTCATTACCCAACTCTGTCAAGTAAACCCGCTCCATCTTACCAGTCGCAGGGTTAAACTTCGGCTGCGTAGCCACCACACGGCTGTTCTCGCCAAGTTTCGCCCCACCACCGGCCTTGCTGCCAAGCTGCACACGCGGTGTCCTCAGTCCCGAAGTGGCTCTTGCATAATCCATGCGGTTCTTTGTGCGCTGCACCGATGCGCCAACCTGTTGCGACATCTGTTGCGCCCTCGCTATATATGCCTGTCGCTGTGCCGCCGTCAACCGCCCGTTACGCGGTTTCGGCTTCGCGGCTGGCGCACGCTGTACCGGTGCTGCGGCCTGTGCTGTCTGTTGAGGGTGGGCAGTCTGCGCCGCTGCTGGCTTCTGTGCCGCGGCAACGGGGGCTGAAGGCTTAATAGGGTGTACACCAAGCCACTGGGCAAATTGTTCATAAGTGCCAGGGTCGCCACCACTTTTCTTGAGGTCTTCATACACCTTTCTACGGTTCTTATATCCTTGCTCTCTTGGCGCATTCAGAAAGTCATAAAATTGTTCTTCCGTGCCACAATCACCTCCGGCTTCTTGCAGGTCATGGTATACTCGTTTGCCGTTAGCAGATAGTTTTTTCTTCTTTGGTCCTGTCTCCATATTTCGTTCGGTATGTTCGGTTGTTCGGTTTATTAGTAATACTTCCGCCCTTTCAAAGGCTTGTTTTTTTTATGCGTCCTCACCTTCGTCGTTGTTGAACGCCTTTTGACGCCATACTGGTCCACGTAGTCTTTCGTCGTCGTCTCTGTATAGTCCTGACCTCCAGATTTCTTCGAGCCTCCGCCCTTCTTGCCAGACGTGCCATTGCCGCTTCTATTTGCCTTCTTTTCTAATGCTCTATTCCTGGCAGCAATCGCTTCAGATTCTGCCACTTTATAGGGCAACATACGGGTCAGGCATTCGGCCTTCGTGTTATAGTACGCAAACGCTGCGTCGTCCTTCCTGTTCATGGCATCAATTCTGCCAGCCTGGGCAGCAGCAAGTGCCTGCTTGCGTGCCAATTCTGCATCAAGTCGGTCTTGGTTCGCCTCGTCTATCGCAATCTTGCGCTTCCATTCCGAGTTCTGGTTAGCAAGTTCCTGCATCTTCGCTGTATAGTTAAGGTAATTATCCTCACGTTCCTTACGTGCAGCCTGTGCCTTGTCATAACGCTCACGCCACTTCGGCAACATACCATTCTGAGCCTCATACATGCTCGGCGCACCCTTGCTCGACGTCACCATATTACTGATAGCTGATATGCCATCACCCAATGCCGCAATTATAGCATTCGCACGCTCGCGTTTCACACGCTTCTTGCGCTCATCTTCTGTCTCCGGAGCATAATTGGCACGGCCCTTCTTAAGCAACTCCAGCATCTCTGCCATACCACGCTCACGCATCTCCTCCGACTTATCATCAGTCAGAGGCTTGTGCGTATATCTATACGTCTGTGCAGGGGGCAAATCATCATTGCCGCCCGCATTCTGTGCTGAGGCATCTGCCACTCCACCAACAGCCTGTTGTCCAGCCTCCGTTGTCGTACCACCTGCAGGCTGCCCAGTCTGCTTCGTCTGAGTTGCTGCAGGCTGCCCAGTCGGTTTCGTCTGAGCTGTTACCGGAACAGTACCAGCCTTTTTCTTGTCCTTGTCAACTTCTTCTGTCATGCCTATAAATAGTAACCATTAGACTTTCTCTTCGCATTCTCCGCCATCTCCTCAATAGATGGCATACCAGTATCATTAGCCACAGGGTTACTTCCAGTCGACTTAGCTGTTTTTTTGCGCCCCACCGAATCACCACTATCTATTGCCGACACCAAATTGCCCGCCGTCGCGCCAACCTGTCTCACAGCCTCGGCAGTGTTCTGAGCCTTCTGAGCATCAAGTCCAATCTCCTCACGCGCAATATTATGCTGCTGGTTGCGATAGCTATCCTCTATCGAGTCCTTGCGAGCCTCACCGGCAGCAGCTATCTGGCTCGTCGCGTCAGCAAGGGCCTTCGCGTTAGCCTCCTTTGTAGCCGCCACACTCTCCTCTGTGCCACCAACTACCGCCTGGGTCGCTGCAGCCTCCTTGTTACGACGCCGTATCGACTCCTCTGCCAGTCGCAACACACGCTGGGCATCAGCGCGCTGTGTCACATCTTCATTCATGCGTCTGTTATACCAAGCAGTGTTCTCCGCCTTCTCGTTTGCAAGGGCATCTGCCTGCTTCTGTGCAGCCTTACGTGCCTTTATGCCGCCATATATCTGGCTGCCTATCGACACCGCTGCACCTATCAAAGCTCCAATCATAGTTTTTCTCTCTTAATTGATTATATATAGCACGAAATTAGTGCAACAACCTTTCACACACACTTTATTTCCACCTTACAAAACTATTGCCGTCCGGCAAAACCGCTACTTTTAAGTTGAGAAGTTGATGAGTTGGAGTTTCAAGTTGAAAAGTTTAGAAGTTACTTTTGAGTTGATAAGTTTATAAGTTGAAAAGTTTATGGAGTAACCTCTACGAGTTCAACCACTTAAACCGACCTCTTAACTCTTCAACTCTTAAACTCTTCAACTTAGAAACTCCGACCTCTTAACTTTTCAACTCTTCAACTTCTCAACTTAAAAGTACCCACCCCCGTGCTACCTATCCCATTAGCACCTCTCTCGCTGTCTGATAGTTCCTCAGCCT
>OGIV01001469.1_pt1 | contig 13725 bp, 14 predicted proteins | sample 1571861 | NCBI WGS metagenome assembly OGIV01 (sample SAMEA2582099, study PRJEB24529) | metagenome | biome: Human gut stool | place: China | collected 2011 | reverse complement strand
TCATGTTAAGTCCGAGACCCGGGTGAATGAGCAGGGCGGTTCCAAGTGCGATGCAGACGGCAAGTGCTGTGGTAACAAGGTAAAAGCCGATCGTTTTTACGCCGACCTTTCCGAGGGTTTTGCTGTCTCCGATGGACATACTTCCGCAGACAAGGGAACAGAATACCAGCGGTACAACCAGCATTTTCATCAGACGGATAAATCCCTGACCGACAACATAAAGCATGCCTTCGATTATGATATCATCACGGATATGTCCGGTAGGAATGAGATAATGAAGTCCGACTCCGAAAAGAGCACCCAAAAGCAGAGCTGTAAAAATCAGAGTGGACAGGCTGAGTTTCTTTTTGGTGTTTTTGGTTTTTGGCATTAGTTATTTCCTCCTGTAGTTCTTATGTAGTCTTTTAATGCCTGCTGCCAGGATATCGGCTGAGTAAAATTTTCAAGCCGAAGCATCATATTATCAAGAACAGAATAATTGATAGTTTCTGAATCGTAATATATTACTACATCATATTTGTACTATCCATATGTCTTGTTGTGTGCCATCAATGCCGACTTAGCGGTTATGCTTGGTATTTCGTACAACGCTGCATTTATAGTGATATTCGTTTACTTGGCATGGCTGTTCCCCGTAATCTTCGCTCTGCCTGCTTTCATAAGGTCGTGGAAGGGAATGGACGAACTTAAAGAACGGTCGCCGTTGTATAAAAAAGCCAAATATAGACGTCTATACTATGTTTGTCTTGCATGGCTGATAATGAATGTCTTGGCAACAGCTTTAGTATGGGGACGATTTATCGGTATATCTACGGAAGAATGTGCATCGATTTGGGTAAAAAACACTCAATACTTATCAGGGGTTACTGGCATAGGGTTTTGTGCAACGAACTTTATCGTCTATTGTGCGCCTATCTTGACCAGCGCGCTTTTCAGTTGGATATTATTCGCAATAACAAAGAGACAAATTAAATTGAAGGAGGACATTTCATAAACCAAACATACAAGAGAACGATGAACAAGATATATATCATATTGTTGGTTGTCATAGTGCTGCTGATTGTTAGCATCCCTTTTGTGCCTCCCATTTATAACAGGTACACTAAGCCATTGTATAAGAATTACGTCGACGCCAAGGAATGGTATGGCAAGGTGGATTGCGAGAATCTCTCGCAAGTACGGGACTATTGCGAGCGACGAGGGTATAGCACGGACTATTATATCCTGGTGGATTTCTCTATTCCATCGGGCAAGAAGCGGTTCTTCATCTACGACTTGCAGCATGGAAAGTGTGTGTTGAGCAGCTATTGTATGCACGGCAGTGGCAAGGGGAACACGGATGCCACTCCGAAGTTCAGCAATGAGGTCGGTAGCGGCTGCTCCAGTCTTGGACGATATGTGATGGTAGGAAAGGGAAGAAAGTTTAAGAAGAGCATCCGTCTTCGTGGGCTTGACAAGACCAACTATCTTGCCGAGACTCGTGGTATCTTGATTCATTCGGCGGGAAAGGTGACGAGATTTTCGGGTAAAAACGATTATATCCCGATAGGCTCCGAGAGCCGTGGTTGCTTCACGGTATCAAGAGACTGTATGACGAAAGTGATGGAGATATATCGTGGAGCTTCTAAACAAAGACCTGTTATGCTTTATGCTAAATATAAATGATATAGTCTATGACGAACTTGGCGATCTCTGACATCCGTGTTTTGGTGCAAAGTTAGTGTAAAACCAGAGTAAATTTTCTTCATTCTAATGGTTTTATACTAACTTTGTACAATAAATAGGATATTATTTCAAAAAACCAACTATTAGAAAGTTATGAACACAGACAACCAGGGCATATATGATGCCCGCCAACTGGGCAAGCCCAAGTTTGCAATTCTCGGCATCCAGCATCTGTTTGCCATGTTCGGAGCCACCATTCTCGTTCCGCTCATCACAGGGCTTGATGTTAGTGCCACGTTGCTCTTCGCTGGTATCGGCACGCTTATCTTCCATCTTGTTTCCAAACTGCAAGTGCCCGCATTCCTCGGTTCCAGCTTCGCATTCCTTGGAGGCTACGCATCCGTAAAGCAACTATGCGTGGCGCAGGGCTTAACCGACGAAGTGGCGCTCAACTACGCCTGCATTGGCGTTGCTGCTGCGTCGTTGCTCTATTTCGTGATGGCGTTCCTGCTGAAGATGTTCGGCACGGAGAAGGTGATGCGCTTCTTCCCGCCCGTAGTTACCGGTCCGATGGTTATCGCTATCGGTCTTACGCTCTCCGGATCGGCTATCAGCAACTGTCAGCAGAACTGGCTGCTTGCCGTTACGGCCATTGCTATCGTCATCGGAACATCTATCTGGGGCAAGGGCATCATCAAGATTGTGCCTATCCTGCTCGGCGTTGTCGGATCGTATATCCTGGCTGCAGCGTTAGGCGAGGTCGACTTCTCGAAACTTGATGAGGCTGCGTGGATTGGTCTGCCCATAGATATGGATCGCACGGCTATATCTGTAATGAAAGACCCCAACTTCGACCTCATTGTGACATCAATCATCGCCATTTTCCCTATCGCCTTCGCCACAATCATGGAGCATATTGGTGATATGTGTGCCATCCAGAGCACTGTGGGCAAGAACTTCATCAAGGAGCCGGGCCTGCATCGCACACTCTGCGGCGACGGACTTGCTACGTTCCTCGCCTCAATCTTCGGTGCGCCTGCCAACACTACATACGGCGAGAACACCGGTGTGCTCAACCTTACAAAGGTGTTCGACCCGGCTGTCATCCGCCTTGCAGCCTGCTTTGCCATAGTGCTTAGCTTCTGCCCTAAGTTTGCCTGCCTCATCGGTCTGATGCCAGCTGCTACAATCGGCGGCGTGAGCCTCATTCTCTATGGTATGATTTCGGCTGTAGGTGTGCGCAACCTCGTCGAGACATCTGTCGACTTCTCGTCGTCGCGCAACGTGTTCGTAGCTGCGCTCATCATGGTTGTGTCTATCGGCGTGCAGTATGGCACGGATGGTGGCGTTAAGATCGGTTCTGTAGCCTTCTCTGGTCTGGCTCTCGCTGCTCTCGTCGGCATCTTCCTCAACGCTATCCTTCCCGATCAGCTCGGCATGAAGGTGAAGAGCTTCAACGGTAAGGAGAAGAAATATAGAAAGTAATCGGTTTATATGAACATTGAGCAAGTTAGAGATTTTACGTTGTCGCTGCATGGTGTGACTGAAGACCAGCCGTTCGGCGACGACAACATCACCTTCCGTGTTGAGGGCAAGATATTCCTGTGTCTTTGGCTTGGCGACGGCAAGTGCGACGTGCGTGGCAGCGCGTCGCGCTTCGCCTGCAAGCTGCTGCCCGACCGCAACGAGGAGCTCCGCGACCGTTACGACGCCGTCACTCCTGCTTTCCATTGGAACAAGAAACACTGGAGCGACGTGTATTACGAGCGTCTTGACACCGACCTCGTCACAGCGTTGATAACCGAGTCGTACAGGCTTATCGTCAGCAAATTGCCGAAGGCGGTGCGAGTGAAGTACGAGTAGTGGAGTACATGCTCCTTTTACAGTTTAATTATACGTTTTCCTTTTTTAGTAAGTCGATCATCTTCCTGGCTCTATTCTTGATAACTTTCGTTGCAAACGTACAATAGCGTTTTGCTTCCTCAAAGTACTGCTCGTCTGTCATGTTCCAACTGTTCCAGTAGAAATAACCTTTAGATGAGATTACAGGTTTGTGATTTTCGTCTACATAGTCGTTCAGAAAGTGGAGGTCTATAAATCGTTTCCAACCTTCTATGCCATAATAGGTGTTGAAGAATGCCTCGTTAGCCTTTATTAAATCCACGAGTACTTTGTCTTTTGGCTCGCCGTCTATTAGGATAAGGAACAGGCCGAGTAGAAAACGATCTTCATAGTCGTGCCAATTGTCATGGCATCCACGATATTTGTTTATTGTTTCATTATTGAAGTAGATGTTTGGCAAGACCGTCATATTTCCCATAGTCCAGCAAATGCGATAAAAGTCTTCTACAATCTTTACCATCTCTGCCGATGGATTATGTTGGTCGAGACCGGGATGAACCTCCGGCCGGTAGTTGCCTCGTATCTTGCCGAACATAGTGGCAAATGTGTTAAGTGTGTCGCCGCGCAGCTTGTATGATTCAAGATTCTGCTGGATGTCAGGCCATGCATTCCTGAATACCACGCAATAGATTGCTCGTATCAGCTCTGTATCATCAGAGTCGTAGTAGCGTCCTGGGTTGCCATACATTTTGTTGTCTTTAAGAGAACTAAGTTCGTATGTTGCAAGTGCGTCTATGTTGCCGTCAAGATGCTTATCGACAAAACTGCGTATCAATGATTTTGGATTGTTCATTTGTCTGTGCTGTTTCTGAATGCTATTTGTTTATCAACGATTCAACCACGCTGAATGCAAGCTCCACTCTGTCTGCTGTGTCAACGCCATGCTCGTTTTGTGGAATCTCTTTCACAATGTCCACTGTTTCCTGGCTCTCGCCAAGTTCGTTAGTTATAGCATGACATACGTATAGCTTGTCGTCGGTGAAATACAGGTATTTATCCGCAAACGTCAGTTCTAATACGCTTCCATTGCCAGAGTAGGCGTAGTCGCCGAGATATATACTCAAGTCGGGGTAATCAGTTCTCGTCTTTTCGTACAATGCTTTCAGAAAGATGTTGTGGTTTCTTCCGCTGATGCTCTTTTCTGTCCACATCATCAGAATAGAGTAGGAAGCCTTTTGGCTTTCTCTGAAATCCTCCCAATAGTACATGCCGTAGCGCTCAGGTCGCATGGATGCATACTTTATCAAGTAGTGTCGCCAGTCGTATTCGGATGTTGACTTTAGATAATCGTCGATGATGTTGCTCAGCACATCGTCTGTGAACTTATTGCTTCTTGACAGTAGTTCAATGAGTATTCTCTTTGTTTCCTTTAAGTCTTCCTTATTTGTCTTAAATATCGACTTCCATGAACTTTCGTTGTTTGCTGAACCTATTTGATAGCGCCATGATACGAGCTGAGAATAGTCGCCGATGGTGAGCAGCGCTCTGTTCACAAGCGCCCAATCGCATTCGAATAGCGAGTAGAATCGGTCAGTCAGATCGATGTTCTCAAGTCCGACGACTCTGACAGCACCTTGCAGGAGGTTGTGGTTCTCCAGTTTGCATAGAACGTCCTCTTTCTCGGGGTTGTTTTTCAGCCATTCCACCTTCTCGTGTTCTTCAATCAGCTGGTTGGCATTAAAACTGAGATAGCCTTCCTCTATGTCGCCATTGTCCAGAACATACTCCGTCTGTCTGATGAGGTTGCCCAAATTGTTTTCGCGCAATTCATACTCTGATCCCTTTATCAGATTGCTTACCATTCTTATTCTTCTTGCAAACTGCGCTTCCTCTATTGTGTCCTTGTGTTGGAGGTAATAGACGAAAGCATAGAGCAGCACAGTGCGTCCTAATGGGAACTTTCTGCGATGTCCAGATATGATGTCGCCATTGTTGTGACATGCTTCAACGAAGATGTTTACAGGCTCGTCAACAATACACTTGCGAGGTTTGTCTGTGGTATGTGTAGTAAGTACGCTGCCGAAAATACTTTCTATATCGATGTTCAGCCAGCAGTCGAATCCTCGCTCAATGGTTTTCACATTTTCTATGGCATGTGGATTGTTGCTGCCGAACAGTTCTTTGGTGATGGTGAAGATGTCGTTCGACGAATTGAGGGGTATACTATTCTTGCAGTATATGATATCTGCGAGAAACCTGAAGTATCTCACAAACTCGTCGTCAATGATGTCGTCAGCAGCTGTTCCTGTTCCGCTATTGCGGTATGGCCATAGCAGGTCGGTCCATGCGACGTCTATCTTGTGACCAATGGTTTGCGACAATGTCTTCTCTCCGTTGTTTTTCTGTTCTTCCGTCAGTTTAGGTTCAATCTCCTTTATATTGCCTTCCCATTCAGCTTTGAAGTGTTCGAACTCTGTAAGAGGTTTGCCTCTTGAGTTCATCTTGATGTAAAGTTCGTCGGTTGCTCCCAGTTGTTTTATTGATAGGAAGTAGAATGAAACGCAACCCTCTTCGAGTCTTTGCCACAGTCCGTCGGTCTTATTGAACTTGCGATGTATGTCGTCAAGCATGTTAAGCATTGCGCCGATGGTTGGGTCGTTCTGCCAGTCGCGTGGCATCCAGTTCTGGTCGGTGATGTCGTGAGACAGCACGTCTGTATTGAAATTGGGTGTGTATGTATTAGCGACCAACTGTTTGCAGAACTCTCTTGCGCTGTATCTTGTGGCGTAGGAGAATTTGGAGAGGAAACCGAGTCTTTCCTCTTCTACGCATTCGTGTCTTGCTATGTACCAATGCAGAAGGAACAGCGTTGTAAGGCGTTGCTGACCATCCAATGGTATGAGCGTTTTTTTATCGTTTATCTCGCCGTACACGAAGTCGAGAGTTATAGGTTTGAGGGTTGTCAGAGCTATGTATAGTGCGTCGAGAAATCTTGCACGTATGCGATTCACCTCAGGCTGATTTCTGCCTTGTGCATAATCGCGCTGTATTATTGGCACTTCTATATTGTTCAGCGGAAGATATTGGCTTTCTTCGTTGTCAGTAGCCTTAAACAGGTCTATGAGAGTGTATTTCCTTGAATTGATCATATCCGTTTCTATTCAAATTCAATTAGTTGGTAGTATGGTTGCAGTGTTTCTTTGATAGCCTTGAGGTAGGCATCTCTGTCGTTCTTTCCCCAGAAGTGCACCTGGGTGTCCGACGATTTTGTATAATACTTCAAGAACACCATCTTTGTACAATAAGGTATGAACGCCCCCTGCTTGTCCATTTCGATGATTATGTTGCGCTTCACGTCAAATGTGGAGTTGTTCAGGCTCGCGTTGTCCTGACATGTAAGCAGAGCCAAGTTTGAGAGCGTGTGGATATACTCAGTGCCGGTACTTTCCGACAGTTCGTTCACAACCTGTCGGAAGATATCGTCGAAACTGTTTCTTCCAAGTTTTTCGGTCTTGATTACTTGCTCTATTGTGTTGATGAGCTCGTTCCGCGTTTCTCCTTTGTGTATGTCTTTCAGTGAAGCCAGATGGCTCTTCAGCCATTCAATCTGTACAGCGACCGTGTTCAGACCTTCCGAATTCTGCGCATGTATGTGCTCCAGACTCCATTCTGCCGAGTTGTATTTGCTGAAAGGAAAACGCTGATAGGCGTTGCATTTCAGAATAGATTGCACGTTGAACAGTAGCAGCAGTCGGCTGATACGGTTGTAGTCCTTCGTGTAGTCGAGCTCCCAGTATTCGTCTCTGTTCTTCGTGTTCCAGCTTACCGACTCGGCTATGAGTAGGTCCAGAGAGTTCTTGAATTCGCTTTTCTTTTTGCCTTTTGCTTCCTTGAATATGTCAGCCATGGTCTTGTGACCGGAAGCGATAAGGTAACCTATTTTGTGATAATACTCGTTGTCAGTATACCATTCTTTTATTTGCAGATAGCTATTTATCACTTCCTGCCATATTACGTTCTTGTCGGAGCGTTCGAGTCGCTCCTCCATCTTGAAGAAGGTAAAGTAGGTATCGCGTTCCGAGTCCGACTTTTCGAACATCATGTCGAACAGCAGTTCTATTCTTGTAGGGTAAGCTTTCGGACTCTTGCGTGTAATGAACGACCAGAATTCGTTGTTGTCTGTACGCAGCTGTTTCTCTATATTGTCCCATTGTATTGACATTTCGTACTGTCGGCGCTTGGCTTCCTCTTCTTCCGTGCTTGTCAGGAGCAAGGCTCTGATGAGTTCGGCGTTTGTTAGCTGTATCTTTCCGATGTTCAGACGTGTGAAAAGTGCTATCGGGTCAGCATCATCTCCTACTTCATACCATATCACCTTGACATACCCATCAATGTACTGGTGGAGATTGAAAAGCGCAATCGATTGTTTGTTAGGTTCATCGTGGAAGGTCTCCTCCAACCATTCTTTGATGGTTTGATGAGCATTGTAGATATGGAAAAAATCTATGTTTGTTTGAGCTGTAGATTCATCCATATTGTTGAGAAAAACCTGTGTGTTCATTCTCGTTTCGTATGTGAGGCTGAAGTTCAGTTGCACAAACGGGAAGAACTGTCTGATATAGTTCAGAAGAATATATATAGTGGTCAGTCGCTGCTGCCCGTCTATCAGGTCGTATTCTCCTTCTCCCTTTCTCAGCACTACAATAGGTTGCAGGCAGTAGTCTTTCTTTGTGCTGTCGTTGGCCTTCTGATACAAGTCGTTCAGAAGCGTTTTTACCTGCAGTTTGCCCCATCTGTATCCACGTTGGTAGGCGGGTATGTTGAATACACCTTTAATATCGCCTATAGGTTTGGCTTCCAGTATAACGTTCTTTTTCATTTGTTGATGTTTTTTCGGTAGGCTTTATGTTTTGATTGAACAATTACAAAATTACTAAAAAATAAACAGATAACAATCTTAAAAGTTCGTGTTTTTATCTCCCATCTGCCAGTTTTGGGGCTTTTGCGCCCCTAACTTGTTGATACAGAGTAATAGGATAGGCTGGTAGATTCTACGCAAACGGGGCGAATCTACCAGCCTATCTCCCAGCCGAAGCCGCTTATCTTCCAGCTGATTTGTCGTTATGCCGATTTGTTTATAAAAAACTCTATAGCTGCAAGCAAAGTGTCCAAATCGTTTTTCACGACATCAAGCACCATTTCGCCATCAATATCGAAATAGCCGTGAGCGATATGGTTGCGGATGCCAATGACATCTTTCCACGGAATTTCTGGGCGTTTAATCAGCAATTTGCCCTCTGTAGCTTTGTCAACCTGTTTTATGCCCTCTCCGATAGCCTCAATCAGCATACAGCTGGCAGCAAGATTCTTCATGCCGTCAGGTGAACAATAATAATCGTCAGAACAATGGATGCCTTTATTCCAGTCTTTCAGCTGAAATATAGCCTCTCGTATTTGTATTAACAAACCGCGCGTTCTACTGGATAACGTAAATTCCATCTTTGTTTATTTCTTCGAGTAAATACGGATTTATATGCTTGTGCATTCTGACTACGTCTACAGAGCATTGCAGCAGATTCTCCAGGAAACGCTTCAGTCGAACAACCAAGAAGGCTTTGGGTTCCATGTCTACACACACGTCCACATCGCTACCTTCCTTGTGCTCATTTCGAGATACAGAACCGAAGATGCGCAACGATCTTATGCCGAACATTGTTTTCAGTTCTTCGGCATGCGAACCGATTAACGATATGTACTCTTGAGTTGTTTTCATATTTAAACGTTTAGATGTTACAAAAATAGGTATTTTCTGCGAAATGGCAAAGGAAACTGAAAAAATCCGATGGCTAAGACATATATAAAGTTGTTTAATTCTTGAGCATGTTCGCTCTTCTTCTCAAGAATAATGTTTATCTTAGCAGCCATGATAACAAAACAGCCGATAATACTTCTCAACTTTACGGGTGTGTATGACTACGAGGTGTTTGCTTCGAGCCCGTGCATCACGCACGTCGACTGCCACGACATCAGCGGCGTTGACTGCTATTGCGACGAGGAGGCGAGGGCGGAGCTGCGCCGCCGACTGGCGCCTTATCCTGCCAAGGCACTGCACTTCATCGATTCGGGCGATTTCCATTATCTCACGGAGTATTGGGTGTCGCGTCTTCGCGAGCCGTTCTCGTTGATAGTGTTCGACCACCATCGTGCGTGGCCTTCCAAGGCTGGCAGTCTGATTCACGAGCCGGTGTATATCTCCATCGACAAGGATGTGCTCAGAAAGCAGGATGCCGTTACCGACTGGAGCAACGGCGATATGACTCTCTTGCAGCTGCAGGCGGTGCTGCGCATCATCTATGCTCACGAGCGGGTGGTCGGTGTAGACATCACGGGCGAGTGCTCTGCCTCTCTCGACTATCTCTCCGAACTGAAGAGCGCAGCTGTAGACAACCGCACCAACGAGGAGCTGATGCGGATGATTTGCCAGCACGACTGCGGATAGAAAAATGCTGCGTTTGTGGGGCGGAAAGTGATATTGGTATCAATAAAAACACTATAATTCAGAGTTTTCTCGTTATGCATAGATTCAAGAACTCTTTCCTTGAGTGGCTTGTCTACTCGCTTATCTTCTTCTTCCTGTACGATATCATCTGGATATTGGTAGACCTGCCCGACTTCCTACAGTCGGTAAACGGACTGTATCCTGAATTGCTTGTCGACTTTGCACTCTGTGGTTTGTTCTCGCTTTCGAGTTTGTATCTCAACCGATGGCTGTTCAGACAGCGGCGCTTTTGGCGCGAAGGGCAGACCCACCGTGTGTTCGTGCAGAACGGACTGGTGGTGTTGGGCTTCAACCTGCTTATTGCTGGTGGCTGCGAACTGCTGCTGAGCCTTGTAGCACCTAAGCTTATGATGCAGGATATATGGGGAACGTCTTTTCTATTCGGACTGATAGCGAGTCTTGTAGCACTCATCCACCTTTCGATGCACTTCTCCGATATGATTGTTCTGAAAGGCAAGGAGAACCTCGCCTTGCAGAAGCGATACCTTATGATGCAGTTGGACCCACATTTCGTGTTCAACAGTCTTAGCTCGCTTGCCGGAATGATAGGGGAGGACCCGAAGATGGCTGAGAACTATGTCGTGAAACTCTCACATATCTACCGCTACATACTTCAGCATATCGACAAGGAGTATATAACCCTTGCCGACGGCATCGACTTCATCAAGTCGTACATCGGCCTGCTCAACATGCGCTACGACAACGCCATCGTCTTGCATGCCACCGATTTGCACGGCGACCGCGACGAATGCATCCTCTCGCTGAGTCTGCAGCTTATCATCGAGAATGCCGTGAAGCATAACTGCCCGCAGAGCGGCATCGAGCTTCATGTGTCTCTTGGTCGCCAGGGCGACATGCTCGTCATAAAGAACAACCGCATATACACCAACCACAACAACGACCAAAGTGTAGAGTCTTACGGCATAGGCATTAGCAACTTGAAGCAACGCTATCGACTGGAGGGCGAAGCAGAACCGGAATTCATAGCCCATAAAGATTCATTTGAGGTGCGACTGCCAATCATAAAACGAAAACAATAGAAGAATGATGCAAAAGGTTTTGATTATAGAAGACGACCATTTCAGCGCAAGACGTCTGAAAAGGCTCATTATGGATATTGACGACACGATAGACGTGCATGGACCGCTGAAAAGTATGTCGGAGGTGACGGAGGAGCTTGCCGCCAACAACGACTATGACCTTATCTTTTCCGACATCCGACTTGCCGACGGTGACGTGTTTGAAGCGTTCCGCAAGGTGATGCCACAGTCGTTCGTGGTCTTCACCACGGCTTACGACGAATACGCAATGGAGGCGATAAAGAACAACGGACTCGACTATCTGATGAAGCCGATTGACGCTGATGAGCTGCGTGCCGCAATCGGCAAACTGCGGCTTAATCGCAATGCAAAACAGTCTGCCGTAGAGAGTCCTCTGCACGACGTGCTTAACGACACACGCCAATACCGCGAGCGCTTCCTAATCACGAAAGGCGACGAGCTTTGCATGCTCTGCGCCGACGACATAAGCTACATCAATATGCGCGACAACCGCATCACGGCGTTTACTGTCGACGGCACATCCTATCCGCTGCCCATGAGCATGAACGACCTGGAGCAGGCTTTAGACCCTGCCCGTTTCTTCCGTCTCAATCGACAGTATATCGCCAACATTAAGGGCATCAGGAAAATCAGCTTTTACTTCGGTTCTAAACTAATGGTGAAGCTTAAAGGCTGCGAGGATGACAATATCGTAATAAGCAAGGAAAAAGCGGCGTTGTTTAAAAAATGGTTGGAGAAATAACAAGAGGGTGTGCATTCTATGTTTCTTGCGTAGAATGCACACCCTCTTGTTATATAATGTCGTTAAAACGTTACATCGACGCCAAAAGAGATTGAATGGCGGATGCTGTTGCTGTTATAGTATATATTGCAAGATTATTGTTTTGCAGCATCTTGTACAAACTTGAATTTGTCAAAAGTGTTTCCTGCTTCCACGCAAACCGTGAAGGAACGTGATGCGTTCGTTTCGTTGCGATTGATAATAACCTTTAGTTTGTTGTCCTCTATCTTGACGAGATACCAGCCTCCGTCAAACTCCTTGTATGAAGTGTTTTCCTTGAATTCTCCTTCTTCCTTCACGCTGGCAATCCAAAAACTTTTGTAGTTTTTGCAGGCAAACAGGCAACTTCCTCCTTCGGCTTCCACTTTCAGTTCGCCGTTCTTCAAGCCCGACGGAACCGTGCTCCACTTCATAGGGTCGGCAAGTCCTACAGGGTCGGACGATTCGCAGCTTGTCAGTGACATTACGCCTACCAGCAAGTATAACAATAGTTTCTTCATACGCTTATTTGTTTAAATTGTTTGAAAATGTTCTGGTCTGCTTAGAACGACCAACCGAAGCCTATGTACGGGAAGAAGGCAGCCTTGCTGAGTCCGTACTTGTCGCCAAAGTTGAACGATGGCGAAACGCCTACACGGAACATGAAGCCGTTGGGGCACTGATAGCGGTAGCCTATGTCGCCGAAGAAGAAATAACCGAATTGAGTTCTTGATGAAGTGTAAAAATAAGTTTTAGGAGAAGTTTCGTCTGTATTCTCCCCACCTGGATACCACCATGTATCTTCGACGTATCCTATTGTTTCCTTTACTTGATATACACCAAGACTCGCACCGAAGCCCAGCTCCAGTTTGCTGTTCTTCTTTCCGAGCAGATAGTTTAGCTCCAACGGAACACCAACGCCATTGATTTTCTGGTCGAACAAACCTGAAGTGTTGCCATAGCCATAGCCAATGCCCACACGGTAGCCTAAGCCCGAGTTGCCCTTGAAACGGCTGTCGTAGTTGATGCCCACAATATTTTGGGCACCAAGTAATTCTACAGACAGATTGCGTGTCTTCTGTTGTGCCATTACTGCCGAAAAACAGCATAATGCAAATAATGATAATACAATCTTTCTCATTATATATTTTATCATATGTTTATTGTCGGTGGATATTCTATCCTTTAGTTTGCTCATAACTACATACATATTTCCCATTATTAAAATAGTGGTATGAGTTTATTTTTCTATTCTCGTCATCACATTGTGTCAGACTCTTGTAGAACAGCTCGCCATATTTTTGATTAATGCAATTTGGGCATAGCATGCACGGAAAATTCATGACCAGTAATGGCTTTGGCGGACATTAACGTTGAAAATCGCGCGAAGCGCAAATACCCGCGTTCATCGGTCATGTAGCTCGCTACACTCCCTATTCAAGGTCCAAAAACACCTTAAAAATAAAGGTAAATCTTCAGACGACTTCATTCAGTCTTTAGCTTGCTTCAACATAATGCCCTAAACGGTCGGATCTGTTTCCATCGGTAAAGAGGTAGACTATTCCGTCTGGGGTTTCAAGAATAGAGACCTCAGTATAGGTGAAATCAGGGTAGTCAGCGTGTAAGGAATCCAATACATTGCTTGGTACCGTCGTGCCTTTCGGCAAGGGGTAGCAGGTTTCTTTCCAAGTCGTGCCCTTGCGTGATACTCTGAAGTATACGGACTTCAACACGCCGTCGTGCATGATGAGATAGTTGTCATCGCCGCTGTCGTTGACAAAACCAAGCACTTCGGAGCCTTTGTAGTGCGCTGTAATCCATTCCATATCGCCAGGAAT
>OGIV01001463.1_pt1 | contig 13766 bp, 7 predicted proteins | sample 1571861 | NCBI WGS metagenome assembly OGIV01 (sample SAMEA2582099, study PRJEB24529) | metagenome | biome: Human gut stool | place: China | collected 2011 | reverse complement strand
TGATGCGATAACATGGTCAAGACCGCCAAAGCCGATATCGTAAGCCCAACCGTCACCGCCGAAGATCCACATTGACTTCTTAGCAAGCTCGTCCTTGTCGATAAGTGTCTTTTTAGCAAGCTCGCCAACCTTAGCGTCATCAACATTCTTTTCAAGCTCTGCAATAAGTGCGTCTGTTGCAGGACGGCTTGCTGTTGAATCGCAAACTGTGTCAAGGTAGTTCTGACAAGCTGTCTTTAACTCGTCGCTGTCTGTATCTTTCTGAATATTCTGAACATACTCTACAAGTCTGTTACGGATAGCTTTCTGACCGAGAGCCATACCAAGACCAAACTCGGCGTTATCCTCAAAGAGTGAGTTCTGCCAAGCAGGGCCAAAGCCTTTCTTGTTCTTTGTGTAAGGTGTTGCCGGAGCAGATGCACCCCAAATTGATGAACAGCCTGTTGCATTGGCAATGAACATTCTGTCACCGAAGAGCTGTGTAACGAGCTTAGCGTATGGTGTTTCACCACAACCTGCGCAAGCGCCTGAGAACTCAAGGAGTGGCTGCTTAAACTGGCTGCCCTTAACTGTTGAGAACTTAAACTTAGCGGCTACTTCAGGCTTTTCGTCAAGAGTTACCGCATAATCAAATACAGCTTGCTCTGCACGCTGGCTGTCGATTGGCTTCATTGTAAGAGCCTTTTCGCCCTTCTTGCCCGGACATACATTAGCACAAGCGCCGCAGCCTGTACAGTCGAGTGTTGATACAGTCATAACGAACTTGAGCTCCTTAAGACCAATCATAGGAATGCTCTTTGTGCCCTGCGGAGCGGCTGCAAGCTCGTCCTCTGTCATAGCAACAGGACGGATTACAGCGTGAGGACATACGATAGCACACTTGTTACACTGAATACAGTTGTCTGAATTCCACTCAGGAACATCAACTGCGATACCACGCTTTTCATAAGCGGCAGAACCGTTAGGAGCAGTACCGTCAACATGATCCATAAATGCAGATACAGGGAGCTTGTTGCCCTTGTACTCATTTACAGGCTTGAGGATACCGTTTACATACTCAACGAGTGCGCCCTCGCCCGGAACTACATCGCTTGCCTTATCGTCAGCGGCATTTGCCCAATCAGCAGGAATTTCAACCTTCTTGAGGTCTTCCATACCACGATCAATAGCTGCGTAGTTCATATCTACGATAGCCTGACCTTTCTTCATATATGACTTCTTAGCGGCTGCCTTCATAAGCTCCTTAGCCTTTTCGGCAGGAATGATGTCTGCAATCTTAAAGAAAGCTGACTGAAGAACTGTGTTAATTCTGCCGCCAAGACCGATTTCTTTACCGATCTTGATACCGTCGATTGTGTAGAAATTGATATTTCTTGTAGCAAGGATTCTCTTCATCTTGCCCGGAAGTCTTTCTGAAAGCTCTTCAACATTCCAAGGACAGTTGAGGAGGAATGAACCGCCTTCCTTGAGGTCGTCAACGATGTCGTATTTGTCAACATATGATGGGTTATGACAAGCAACGAAGTCAGCCTTAGAAATGTAATAAGTTGATTTGATAGGCTGATTACCGAAACGCAGGTGAGAAACCGTAAGACCGCCCGACTTCTTTGAGTCATAAGCAAAGTAGCCCTGTGCGTACATATCGGTATTGTCACCGATAATCTTGATTGAGTTCTTGTTTGCACCTACTGTACCGTCGGCGCCAAGACCCCAGAACTTACATGAATGTGTACCCTTTGGAGTTGTGTCAGGGTTTTCAACAATCGGGAGTGAAAGATTTGTAACATCATCAACGATGCCGATTGTAAATCTTCTCTTAGGAGCGTCGCTCTCAGCGTTTCTGTAAACGGCAATGATGTCGGCAGGAGTTGTATCCTTAGAACCAAGACCGTATCTGCCTGTGTAAACCTTTACGCCGGCAAAGTCAGAACCGTTGATAGCAGCAAGAACATCAAGATAAAGAGGCTCACCGATTGAACCGGGCTCTTTTGTTCTGTCAAGAACAGAAATAGTTTTAACTGTCTTAGGAAGCTCGCTTAAGAGATAGTCTGCAACGAAAGGTCTGTAAAGGTGAACCTTTAAAAGACCGACCTTTTCGCCTGCTGCGTTGAGGAAGTCTACAACCTCTTCTGCACAATCACATACAGAACCCATAGCAACGATAATGTGCTCTGCGTCCTCTGCGCCATAGTAGTTAAATGGCTTGTAGTTTGTGCCGATCTTCTCGTTTACCTTGTTCATATATTCAACAACAACTTCAGGCACTGCATCGTAATACTTGTTGCAGGCCTCTCTTGCCTGGAAGAAGATGTCGTCGTTCTGAGCTGTACCTCTTGTTACAGGGTGCTCAGGGTTAAGTGCTCTTCTGCGGAACGCTTCTACTGCGTCCCAATCAAGCATATCTGCGAGATCCGCATAATCCCACTCTTCAATCTTCTGAATCTCGTGAGAGGTTCTGAAACCGTCAAAGAAGTGGAGGAAAGGAACTCTGCCCTTGATAGCCGAAAGATGTGCAACGGCAGCAAGGTCCATACATTCCTGTGGGTTGTTTGAACAGAGCATTGCATAGCCTGTCTGACGGCAAGCATAAATATCTGAATGGTCACCGAAAATTGAAAGAGCGTGGCTTGTAAGAGCACGGGCAGATACATGAATTACGCCCGGTAAAAGCTCGCCTGCCATCTTGTACATATTCGGAATCATAAGAAGCAAGCCCTGTGAAGCTGTGTAAGTTGTGGTTAAAGCACCGGCTGCAAGCGAACCGTGAACCGCACCGGAAGCACCGCCTTCCGACTGCATTTCCGTAACCTGTACTTCTCTGCCGAAAAGGTTTTTAGTGCCCATTGCCGAGAACTTGTCGGTAAGGTCAGCCATTACGGAAGAAGGTGTGATAGGATAGATAGCAGCAACATCTGTAAACGCATAAGAAACATGAGCAACAGCGCTGTTACCGTCCATAGTTTTCATTTTTCTTGCCATTGGAATTGTCCTCCTTAAAGTATGTCAGCGACAACACCGTTTGTCGCATTTAATACACTTTTTAAAGATACATACTGTATCATAATAAATTTTAACACTTAAATGTTAATTTGTAAAGAGGTTTTCAACAATAACGAATATGTTTTCGCCCGATTTTTCTAAAACTTTACCAAATATTTTAAATTTCCGCATAAAACCGAGTTTTTCGCCGATTCAGGTGATTTTTAAACAAAACAAAAGTTTGTTAATTGCCATAAAACCGTAAAATTCGTCAATAATTTTTATACGCAAAAAATTGTTATACATACATTATGCGAAAATTGTATTATTTTGGCAAGAAAACATACAACTTAACGGCGGATATTTTTGAAAATAATAGTCATTTTTATTAAAGAAATTATATTGCGATTAAAGAATTAAAATTAAATAAAAAAAGCGTATAATAGGTTGGATAATCAATTGACATAATATGACTTTATATAACTTTATAGGGCACGGAGGCAGTATGTTGAAATTAGGACTTGACATTGGCTCAACTACAATAAAATGCGTTGTTTTAGACGAAGAAAATAAAATTATATACAGCACCTACGAACGACATTATTCTCAGATAACCGAGAAAATTGCCGAAATTCTCGCAACTGTACGCAGTAAGGTAAAGGGTGTTGAAAACGCAGCCGTTGCGCTTTCCGGTTCTGCCGGTATGGGTGTTGCGGAGTCAAGCAATATTGACTTTGTGCAGGAGGTTTACGCAACAAGAGTTGCCACAAACACATTTATTCCGGGCACAGATGTTGTCATTGAACTCGGCGGTGAGGACGCAAAAATTCTGTTCCTCACAAACGGTCTTGAAGTGCGTATGAACGGTACCTGTGCCGGCGGTACGGGTGCATTCATCGACCAGATGGCAACACTGCTCAATGTTCCGCTTGAAGATCTTGACGAACTTGCAAAGCAGTACGAAAAAACATACACTATCGCATCACGCTGCGGCGTATTTGCAAAGACGGATATTCAGCCTCTTTTAAACCAAGGCGCAAGAAAGAGCGATATAGCCGAAAGTATCTTCAACGCCGTTGTAAGCCAGACTGTCGCAGGTCTTGCACAGGGACGGGAAATCGAAGGTCAGGTTGTATATCTCGGCGGTCCTCTCACCTTTATGAGCGAGCTTAGAAACTGCTTTGACAGAACTTTAAACACAAAGGGTATATGCCCTGAAAATTCACTTTACTTTGTTGCCTGCGGTGCGGCACTTTGCGCCGAAAAAACAATTGACTTTGACAAGGTAATCGAAGAAGTAAAAAATTACCGTGGAAGCGGCAACTTTGCCTTTAACCCTCCGCTTTTCAAAGACGAAGAAGATTACAAAAAATTCTCTGACCGTCACGCAAAAGCAACAGTTCTTCAAAAGGAACTTAAAGGCTACAAAGGCAAGGCTTATGTGGGTATGGACGCAGGCTCTACCACCGTTAAAGGCGTTGTTCTCAACGACGACGGCGAACTTCTTTATTCAAAATATCTTCCGTCAAAAGGAAATCCCGTAGAGATTATCAAAGGCTTTCTTGAGGAAGTCTATGCAATCAACCCCGAAATCAACATAGTTTCATCTGCCGTTACAGGTTACGGCGAAGAGATTATAAAGAACGCTTTTGATGTTGACTACGGCATAGTAGAAACAATTGCGCATTTCACTGCCGCAAAATACTTTATGCCCGATGTTGAATTTATCATCGACATCGGCGGTCAGGACATCAAATGCTTTAAAATTCACAACGGCGCAATCGACAACATCTTCCTTAACGAGGCTTGTTCTTCCGGATGCGGCAGTTTCTTGCAGACATTCGCAAACGCTCTCGGTTACGAAATTGCCGACTTTGCAAAGCTCGGACTTTTTGCAAAGCGCCCTGTTGACCTCGGTTCGAGATGTACGGTATTTATGAACTCAAGCGTTAAACAGGCTCAAAAGGACGGCGCAACAATCGAGGATATTTCCGCAGGTCTTTCCTTAAGCGTTGTAAAGAATGCACTCTACAAAGTTATCAGAGCGTCAAGTCCTGACGAACTCGGCAAAAGAGTTGTTGTACAGGGCGGCACATTCCTTAACGATGCCGTACTCCGTGCATTTGAGCAGGAAATGGGCGTTGAGGTTGTTCGACCTAACATTGCGGGTCTTATGGGCGCATACGGTGCGGCGCTATATTCAAAAAATAAATCAAAAGGCAACGGCAAGAGTAAACTTGCAAATAAAGAGACTCTCAAAAACTTTGTTCACGATATAAAGGTAACAAACTGCGGTATGTGCAGCAACAACTGCCGACTTACAATCAACAGCTTTGGCGGCGGCAGAAGATTTATTGCAGGCAACCGCTGCGAGCGACCGATTACAAAGAAATCTCAGTCAAACGAACTCAATATGTACGCTCAAAAGCTCAAAATGCTCGAAGAGTACAAGCCTGTTGAGGGACTTCGTGGCAAGCTCGGTATGCCGATGGCACTCAATATGTTTGAAATGTATCCGTTCTGGTACAGATTCTTTACAGAGCTTAAATTTGAGGTGTTCCACTCACCGTTCTCTACAAGAAAGCTCTACCAGAGAGGTCAGCAGACGATTCCGAGTGATACAATTTGTTTCCCTGCAAAACTTGTACACGGACACATTCAGACTTTGATTGACGAGGGAGCAGAAACTATTTTCTACCCATGTATGTCATACAACTTTGACGAGCACCTCGGCGATAACCACTACAACTGTCCTGTTGTTGCCTACTATCCCGAAGTTATCAACAACAATATGAAAGATGTGCAGAAAATCTGCTTTATAAAGGAATATTTCGGCGTACATATGCCAAAGCATTTCCCACAAAAGGCATATGAGGCACTTTCAAAATATTTTCCTGACCTTACTCTCAACGAGGTAAGAAAGGCCGCAAAACTTGCTTATGACGAACAGGATAAGTACAGAAAAAAGGTAATCGCAAAGGGCAACGAGATTATTGAAAAAGCCGAAAAAGAGGGCAAGAAGATAATGGTGCTTGCCGGCAGACCTTACCATGTAGACCCCGAAATCAACCACGGCATTGATAAACTTATTTCAAGTTTTAATGTAGCAATCGTCAGCGAAGATGTTGTATCTCCGAGGGTTGAGAAATTCCACACCAATGTACTTAACCAGTGGACATATCATTCAAGACTGTACGCTGCCGCTAAGTATGTTACAACAAGAAAGGATATGGAGCTTATACAGCTTGTTTCCTTTGGCTGCGGCGTAGATGCCATTACTACCGACGAGGTAAGAGAAATTCTTGAAAAAGAGGGCAAAATCTACACACAGATTAAAATTGACGAAATCACAAATCTTGGTGCAGTTAAAATTCGTATCCGCAGCTTGCTTGCTGCTATTGACAACGATTAACCACCGTTTGAAAGGTTGTTCTTTAAATGGCTGAACTTAAATATGACAGCAAAACAGGTCGTTTGCTTTTTACAAAAGAAATGAAAAAGGAATACACAATCCTTATGCCGAATATGGCACCTATTCATTTCAATATACTTCAGAATGTTTTTAACTACTACGGCTACAAGTCGGAACTTCTCGACACCTGCGGCCCTGAAATTGCACAGACAGGTCTTAAATATGTTCATAACGACACCTGTTACCCTGCGCTCCTTGTAATCGGACAGTTTATACACGCTTTACAGAGCGGTAAATACGATGTGCATAAAACAGCACTTATGATTACCCAAACAGGCGGCGGCTGTCGTGCCTCAAACTATATTTTCCTGTTAAGAAAAGCGCTTAAAAAAGCAGGTTTTGAGTTTGTACCCGTAATCTCGCTTTCTTTCGGTATGGAAAAGAACAGCGGTTTTTCGCTCACACTTCCGCTTATCAGAAGATTTGTCGGCGGTCTTGTGTACGGCGATCAGCTTATGCTCCTTTCTAACCAGACAAAGCCTTATGAGGTAAACAAAGGCGAAAGTATGGCGCTTGTTGCCGATTGGAGCGATAAAATTTCTAAAATGCTTATCGAGGGCAACGGCTATACGCTTGAAGAAATTGACGAAAATCTTGATAAAATCACAAAATCTTTTTCGGAAATTAAGCTTAATAAAGTGCCAAAGGTTAAAGTCGGCATCGTAGGCGAAATTTATGTAAAATATTCCAAAATGGCGAATAACGGACTTGAGGAATTTTTGGCTTCACAGGACTGCGAGGTTTGTGTGCCGGGTCTTATGGGCTTTGCTTCATTTAAGGTTGACAACCGAATTGAGGACGCCAAACTTTACGGCGGCGCAAAAATTAAATCCACATTTTGTAAAATGCTGCTTGACTACCTCACAAAACTCGAAGCACTTATGATTGAATCGGCAAAGAAATATAACTTCGTTCCGCCGCACGAATACGCTCATACAAAACAGCTTGTAAAGGGCATTATCGGATACGGCAGCAAAATGGGCGAGGGTTGGTTACTTACCGCAGAAATGCTTGAGCTTGCCGAAACAGGCTACGAAAACATTGTTTGTACACAGCCCTTCGGCTGTCTGCCGAACCACATCAACGGCAAGGGCGCTATCCGCAGAATCAAGGAAGTAAACCCAAAAGCAAACATTGTTACAATAGACTATGACCCGGGTGCGCCAAAGGTAAACCAGGAAAACAGAATCAAGCTTATGCTTGCTGTAGCAAAAGAGGAACTTAATAAAGAGCTTGCCGAAAAACAGGACGCAGAGCAAAAATCTTAACAAAAAGCAGTCCGAGAATAAATAAATCGGACTGCCTTATTTTTAGGTTCTTTATCAAAAGTCGGAGTAAATTTGATTTAGCGCACGAGTTAAGCGAAATGATTTAAAAATTTAGGTCAAACCTTTATAATTGCTTGGCAAAACAGTTTGCTGAATAATATACCCAAAAATAAAAACAGAACCTTTTTAGAAAATAAACATCAACACTTACATATAATAATGTATGACAAAATTTTAAGAGGTGAAACGAGTGAAAAAAAATAAAAACAAGGCACAAAAGGCAAAAAAGCCGCACACTTTGCTTATCAGTGTTAAGCAAAACAAGGAGCTTGCCGCACTTTACTTTATACTAAGGCTTGTAATTATATTTATATTTGTTCTCAACATCATCCGTGGCAAATACGAAAGCGCAATGACTTGCGGACTTACATTTATACTTATGTTGATTCCGTCGTTCATTGACCGAAGTCTTCACATAGAACTGCCGAGCGTGCTTGAAACCTTTATGATACTGTTTGTATTCTCGGCAAATATTCTCGGTGAAATCGGTTCATTCTATGAAAAAATACCTTTTCTCGACACAATTCTTCATACGCTGAACGGTTTTATCTGCGCAGGCGTGGGATTCGGACTTACTGATATTTTGAACCGCAGTAAAAGGGTTAAATTTAACCTTTCCCCTATCTTTGTATGCCTGTTCTCGTTCTGTTTTTCAATGACGGCAGGTACAGTTTGGGAATTTTTCGAGTTTGGTGTTGACACTTTTCTCGGCAAAGATATGCAGAAAGACACAATCGTCACAACAATCAACTCTACCCTGCTTTCGGGCAACGATACAAACGCCGTTACCCATATAAGCGGAATAGCATCTACAACCGTAAACGGCAAAGACCTCGGCATCAACGGCTACCTCGACATCGGTCTTATTGATACAATGAAAGATTTAATGGTAAACTTTGTCGGCGCAGTTGTGTTTAACGGTTTGGGATTTATCTACCTTAAAAACAGAGGCAAAAAAGCAAGTTTCCTAAATAACTTTATCCCGAAAAAAGCCGAAGATATTACAGAAGAATAAGTTTAACAATCAAAAATCCGACAGTAGTAAAAACTATTGTCGGATTTTTTGTTGTATCCTAATTATTGGTAACATTGATAAATTATGACTTATCAAACTAAGTAATAAAATGTAGCCAATTAACGTTTAGATAGCACAGGCAAATGAATTTCAATAATTCTTTCAAAATAACATAATCACTTTAATATAAATAAGTTATGTTATTTTAAAATATATCTGCCCTCTTCTTTATATATTTCTTGCTTACCGTCAACACAAAATGCTGGCCTGATGCCATTCATATTGCATGCATTCGTGCTTCCAATTTCACCTTCCGGTCCTACTGCATATACACAAGAATCATATGTAGAATCCGCACTTCTTAACCACCAACTTACAGTAAACTTTCCATTATTCGTAGTAGCAAAACGATTCTTATTATCTTTAAAATACAACAATGGCACCCCTTCAACTCCGACATGCCCATTTTTTTTATATCCAAGTTCAGTAAAAGACAACAAAAACACTTTTCTTACAATAGTTATCACGCTATCATCTATTTGATTCAAGCATCGTTCATCTAAAATCTCTATTTCCGAATCTTGAATTAAGCAACGAGTTTGAATAGGTAAATTATCAAAAAACTCTCCCATTAAGTAATTATCAATTTCGCTTTCTTCATAGTAAGCCGAATAATCACTAACTCTTCTATTCTCTGGAAGAATTTCTTTTCTTAACAAAAGTGTTTTACCATTATAATCATTAGTTAATACAATATATGGAACAAATCCTGTTTTTTCTTCAATATATATGATTGGTTCAATTTTACATTTTTCAGAATACGCCAAATCACTTATTGTATTATATTCCTCGGTTACTGTTTGTCTTTTACTACAAGCATTTAATAGAACTCCAAGAACAATTGCTAATACTACTACTTTTAATACTACTTTATACTTTTTTCTGAACACTTATGTGGCTCCTTAATTTCTCTGCTTTTTACGTCTTATTTTTGTAAATGCCATACACATCACTATACTTACCATGATTACAGCCATTAGGCTCCAAAATCCAACTGCAGATTCGTCTCCTGTTGAAACAGATTCTATCTTTTCTCCTCCATTTTCATTTGTTTCCGAACCAGAATTGTTACCTGTATTATTATCTTTTCCCGAATCAGGATTTTCTGGGTTCGCTGGATTTTCTGGTTGAATATCAACAAATGTCAGGGGCTGTGTGCTTTGAGATACTGTTTTAATTTTCAGTTTATTATTATAATATTTTTTATTGCTGAAATCTATTATAGCTTTATTACAGCGATAATGATAGCTTAGCAAAATCTCGTTACTTTTTGTATCACTTTTGTTTTTATACTCTATATAAAGCCACTTGCCCTCATGAATAGCTTTAAATATATTTCTTCCTACGCTGTTAATTACCCTCACCGCCTTTAGTTCTTATATTTCACTGAAATCATTATAGCATAAATATTTCATAAAACAACAATTTTATACTAAAAATATTAAAATTTATCCACGCAAAAATAAACACCCGACTAAAAAGCCGAGTGTCAATTTTACCGCTATTAATCATTTTACGACAGCCACGCAATGTCGGTATCGGTTGCAAGGTTATCTATGCCGTAGAGCACCAGGATATTATCGGGTTTTTCCTGCTGTGCAAGTTCTGAAATGCTGTTTTTGTAATAACGCATATCGACGAGTATTACCTCACTGTAATTTTCTGCAAGGAACGGCGCAAGACAGTGTGAAAAGCTGTCCTTTACAAGGAGAATTTTTCCTCCTGCGGCATTTGTATTCTTAATTCTTGTCATTGCATGGTTTCCGTCTATGAATACAGGGTATTTATCGTCCTCTTCAAGATGATTGTAGAAATACATTGAGTGGTAATCCTGTTTTTCGTCGCCCTCAATAATCTCTACGCTTATATTCTTTTCGGTGTTGTTTTTGTTGTTCCACACCTCAATGGTGTCGGGCTTAGTAAGCCAAAAACCGCTTGTTGAGTAGGTTGTGCCGTAGAAATCGTTGTACTTTTCGACCGTAAACAGGCTCTTGTCGGCAGGAGTAATTCCAAGCGACTTGCATATTTCCGTATAACCCGTATATGCCCCTGCCGTTGTCCAATGATGGTCGGTTTTGTAGTAAAGCTGCGTGCCGTTTGCATAGGCTTTTTTGAATGTGGAACGCAAATCCACAAAATCCGCACCGCTTTCGGTAAGCACTTTCTGTGCGTTCTCGATTTTTTCGTCATCTGTATATGTATCGTGAACCGCAGGAAGAACATCATTTGCGATGTAGCCTGTTGACGGCACAAGTGTTACCGTTACGGGAACATCGACCGATTTCGCAAAATCTGCGATTGTCTGCACATTGCTCTCAAGTGTGTCGGTATCAAGTATCGGCTTATTTATAAGGTAGCCGTTCTTACAATTATAAACACCGTCTGCGCCGTTGTTGCCGACAGAGAGATTAAAGTATGCGTTTGCGCCTACCCATTGGGTACGCATAGGAAAATGGTCGGCAAAGTATTTTTCAAAATCAGTGCCGAATTTGCCATCAAGCACAGAATTTACCGACACTGTCGGGAATTTCTGCAAATATCTCTTTTCGCTTGAGCTGTAATCCGCTTTTGGATTTATTAAAAACCAAATTGCAAAGCCGAATATAAAAATTATAAATACAAAGCTCGGCAGATGGCGGCAGACAGGCTTTGATGATTCCATATGTTTTGCTGAATGTTTTGCTGCATATTTCATAAATACTCTTCCTCCCTGCCGTTAAAATCTGAAATATAGGAACGGGTTATAGCTCTGATTTACAAGTGAGGCTGTGCAAAGTATAAGCACAATTGCAACAAATGCGGTCTGCGCAAAACCGATATACTTTGTGTTCTGCACCTTTGCATAAAGCTTTGCCGCAAGCGGTGTGCTTGCAACAGCCGCTGCAATGATAAGCGGCAGGTACGAAAGTATAAGATTTAAAGCCTGCTCTCCGCAGATACCGTTGCCGAAGTTAAACAAATCTCCGAGGAATGTACCGAGCTTGCTCATATCTGTAAAGTAGAAAAGTCCCCAGCCGATAACTACTATAAACATTGTGTAGATATGCTGAATTGCCGACGGCAGTTTGTCGAGAACCTTTTTGAAAACAAATTTTTCAAAAATAAGCAAAACGCCGTAGTAAAGTCCCCACAACACAAAGTTCCAAGACGCACCATGCCAAATGCCTGTAAGTCCCCATACGATAATAAGGTTAAGTATCTGTCTTTTCGCACCTTTTCTGTTGCCGCCGAGCGGAATATAAACATATTCCTTAAACCATGTTGAAAGCGAAATATGCCATCTTCTCCAAAATTCCGTAACGGATTTAGAAATGTACGGGTAGTTAAAGTTCTTAAGAAACTCAAAGCCGAGCATATTGCCAAGACCGCAAGCCATATCGGAATAGCCCGAAAAGTCAAAATAAAGCTGAAAGCTGTAGGCTATAATTCCTACCCAAGTGCCGATAACGCCGTTCTCGTCAGTGGTAGCAAACATTGCCGTGCTAAGATTACCCATCTGATTTGCAATCAAAACTTTCTTGCCAAGACCGATTATAAACAGGTTTACACCCTTTGTAAACTCGTCCAAGGTTTCTCGTCTGTTTGTGAGCTGTTCGGCAACATCACGGTAACGAACGATAGGGCCTGCAATCAACTGTGGAAAAAGCGCTACATATGTACCGAAGTTAATCGGATTTTTGGATACGGGCGCATCGCCTCTGTAAACATCAATTACATAGCTCATTGTCTGGAATGTATAGAAGCTGATACCGATCGGCAAAGAAATCTGCGGAGTAGGCAGATTTAAGAACGGCAGCATATTAACGGTTTCCACAATCATTCCCGTGTACTTAAACACCGCAAGTGTGCCGATGTCGATAACGCAGGTGAGTATCAGCACAAGTTTCCGCTTTTTCGTGTCATCTTTAAATTTATCTACAAGGTATCCGCCTATGTAGTTTACGGCTATGTTTATGAGCATAAGCACGATAAGTTTCGGCTCGCCCCAACCGTAGAACAAAAGGTTTATAAAGAACAGAAAAATGTTTCTGCCTTTTCTCGGCACAATGTAATATATGAGCAAAGTAAGCGGCAGATACGCAAACATAAATACAAGGCTTGAAAAAACCAATCTGTATACCCCCAAATATTCTATAAAATAAGTGCAAAATCAAGCGTTATATATCCTTTTTAACCTGACAATTCATTGCTCTGAACGCAGTATAATAATTGTCGGGATTTGCACACTATAAAATACCCTCACCGCTTTTGGTGAGGGCGATTACAGTTTATTTTACATTATTTTGAGAATACAGTCAATGAAAACAGCGCAAATATAATTGCTTTTCGGAATTTTTGGCATTATCAACTAATTTCTTTAAAGGAATACTGTCTTTTAAACTCTTTTGTTTCACTGTTTCTGACGGTTGAGCTTTTATGCTGTTCAAGGGTACTTATGAGTGCGTACATATCCACCCATATTTCGTTGTCGCTTTCCTTTTGGCTTTCGTCAAAAACAAGCTCAAGCCCTATATGAAGATGGCTTTCGGTAATTCCGTTTATGTTTTCGGTATCGCTGTAACCTGTTCTGCCCACATAGCCTATAACATCGCCTGCCGTAACCGTATCGCCCTCCTTGAGGTTCTCGGCATAGGGGCGGTTCTGCCGCAAATGCGCATAATACCAATACCTTTTATTGTCAAGCGAGCGTATGCCGATTCGCCAACCGCCGTATCTGTTCCAGCCGAGGCACTCGACCCTGCCCGATTCAACGGCTATAACGGGTGTGCCGACTGCCGACATCAGGTCGTGCCCCAAATGCGGTCTTGTGTATCCGAATGTCCGCTTTGCACCGAAGTCATCGTAATGCGAATACGGAAAAGTCTTTGCAATCGGCGAAAACCACCGCACTCCGTAGTCCTGCTTTATACTG
>OGIV01001461.1_pt1 | contig 13772 bp, 17 predicted proteins | sample 1571861 | NCBI WGS metagenome assembly OGIV01 (sample SAMEA2582099, study PRJEB24529) | metagenome | biome: Human gut stool | place: China | collected 2011 | reverse complement strand
GCTGTCGATGCTGCCGCTGCGCAAAAGAAACTCCACCAGCCGCCGGATGGGCAGGGTAAGCGCTAGGGGTTCTGTCTCCGGCATGGGTGGCATCTCCTTTATAAGTTAGTAGGTGTGGTCACACACCTGGGTGATCTTCTCCCGCAGGATAAAATCTTCCAGCAGCGTTGGGCCGCGGCTACCGGCGCGCAGCGAATTCTGATCGTCAGCAATGCGCACGCCCTGGTTGGTGGTCAGCGGAAAATCTTCCCCCCCTTTGCGTTGCGCCTCCAGGGAATCCAGTTTGCTGTTATGAGTATCGGGCGCTTTCAGGCTGCCTGGGGCGGTGGGTTCGACGCCCGGAGCGGTAGGTTTCGGCGTGGGGCGCCACTCCCGATCGTCCGGCGCCAGCGAATCGAGGCCCGGCTGCGCTTCCTCGCTGTCGTGGACCGGTGCCTGCTGTTGGTGAGGGTTCGGGTGCTTATCAGACATTACTCGTCTCCTGCTTTCATTGCTAAAAGTGGTCGTTGATAGACCAAAACCCTTCTAACTATAGAACATTACGCTGTCTGCGCCCGGCGAGGGGGCAGGGAGTTATCCTAAAATGCGCATCGGCGGCGAAGGGGCGACGAACGGGGCCACAATCGGCTATGATAGAGGTTTCTGTTTCCCGCTATGTTTAGTGAATCCATTTGTTATGAAACCATTGCGCCAACAAAATCGCCCTGTCATTAGCTACGTGCCGCGCGTGGAGCCTGCGCCTCCGGAACATGCCGTGAAAATGGACCATTTTCGCGATGTCTGGATATTGCGGGGCAAATATGTCGCCTTTGTACTGATGGGCGAGCGTTTCCGCCGTTCACCGGCGTTCACCGTGCCGGAATCGGCGCAGCGTTGGGCTAATCAGATACGCCAGGAAGGTGAATTAGAGGCCTGACCTCGTGGGTAAAATAAAAAAGCCGCTGAAATTCAGCGGCTTTTTTGTGGCTGTTAACGTTAGCGATGCGCCAGTTCGGCGTCTTCTTCGCTATCGAGGATGGCTTTATCCGTCTGGCGCAGCCACTGACTGGTCAGCGTGCCGGCGGTCATTGAACCGTTAACATTGAGGGCGGTACGGCCCATATCAATCAGCGGCTCGACGGAAATCAACAGTGCGACCAGCGTGACCGGCAGACCCATCGCCGGCAGCACGATCAAGGCCGCGAAGGTGGCGCCGCCGCCAACGCCGGCTACGCCCGCGGAGCTCACGGTGACGATACCCACGAGGGTGGCAATCCACATTGGATCCAGCGGGTTGATGCCCACGGTCGGCGCGACCATCACCGCCAACATTGCCGGATAGATACCAGCGCAGCCGTTCTGGCCGATGGTGGCGCCAAAGGAGGCGGAGAAGCTGGCAATCGACTCCGGTACGCCGAGACGACGGGTTTGCGCCTCAACGTTCAGCGGAATGGAGGCGGCGCTGGAGCGGCTGGTAAAGGCGAAGGTGATCACCGGCCAGACTTTACGGAAATACTTCAGCGGACTGACGCCATTGACGGCTAACAGCAGACCGTGCACCACAAACATGATGCCCAGCGCGATGTAAGAAGCCACTACGAAACCGCCGAGCTTGATGATGTCGTGCAGGTTGGAACCGGCAACCACTTTGGTCATCAGGGCCAGCACACCGTAAGGGGTCAGCTGCATGACCAGACGAACCAGCTTCATTACCCAGCCCTGCAGGGTATCGATCGCGGTCAGCACGCGCTGGCCTTTTTCCACATCCTCTTTCAGCAACTTAAGCGCTGCGACGCCGAGGAACGCCGAGAAAATGACGATGCTGATGATGGAGGTTGGGTTAGCCCCGGTCAGGTCAGCAAACGGGTTCTTCGGCACGAAGGAAAGGATCAGCTGCGGGACGCTGAGATCCGCTACTTTCCCCACATAGTTGCTCTGGATGGCGTTCAGACGGGCGGTCTCCGCGCTGCCCTGGACCAGACCCTCGGCGGTGAGGCCGAACATATTGGTCACCAGCACGCCAACCAGGGCGGCGATCAGGGTGGTGAACAACAGAGTACCGATGCTCAGGAAGCTAATTTTCCCCAGCTGCGAGGCATTGTGCAGGCGGGCCACCGCGCTAAGGATGGAGGCGAAGACCAGCGGCATAACAATCATTTGCAGCAGCTGGACGTAACCGTTGCCGACGATATTGAACCACTGGATGGAATCCTTCAGCACCTGGCTGTCAGACCCGTAGATCAGCTGCAGCGCCAGACCAAATACCACGCCAGTCGCCAGACCGACCAGCACTTTTCTGGCCAGGCTCCACTGTTTATGGCGTGTTTGCCCCAGCGCAAACAGTAATACGGCGAACACGACTACGTTCGCTATTAATGGAAAGTTCATCCCCGTTCTCCTGATATTTTTATAACCTGGGCTGGTGGATAACCAGCTCTTATGACGGCAAGGTTAGCAGAAGGCGTTATCAAGGACTTATATTCAAATGGAATGGGTTATAACCAAATGGCGTTTTCCGCCGCTTTATCGCCCACTCTGGTGACTTATAAAGCGATTGAAGGTGATCTGCAGGGAATTGATCACCCCGGATGACCAGCGTATCGCGCTGTTGTCCGCCAGCGTCTGCGGCATCCAGACGGCATAGACGAACAGCGCCATACACAAGGCGCGTTCGAGCTGATTGCCCTTGCGCGGCGCAAGGATCGGCAGCCGGAAGCGCCAGCGACAGGGCCACAGCAGCGGCACACCGGCGGGGGTGAGCATATCGGCGAGAATGTGGCTGAGATAGCCCAGCACCAGGCCCTGGAGAGCGTCTGCCGGGACAATCCAGCTGTCAGGCACTTTCAGATAGAACAGCGTCAGCGCGCCAAAGACGGCCAGCAGGCTGTGGGTGAAGCCGCGGTGGCCAAAGGCCCGTGCCACGGGCTTTGAGATCCAGCTCAGTCGTTGGCCAAGAAACGACTTTGGGTGATCGATGTCCGGCAGCAGGCAGGTCAATACCGCCGAGGGCACAATATGCCACCAGTCGCCCTGCGCCAGCACCGGCGTTAACTCTGCGTTTTTGGCAAATACTGCGCAGGCGATTGAAAAGAAGAGATGGCCTTCCGCCGTCATGATAACACACCCTAAACTGTCGATTCATACAGTATAGGGTTTTTATACAGTGTACGGAAGAGGTGACGGTGTAACTCTTTGTCACAAACTCTCAGCGCGCCAGCCATCCGCCATCGACGGCCAGCGTATAGCCGTTAATATAGTCGGCCGCTGATGAGGCGAGAAACACCACCGGCCCCTGCAGGTCTTTCGGCGCTCCCCAGCGACCAGCGGGAATGCGCTCGAGGATCGCCTGGTTACGCTCTTCATCTTCGCGCAGCGCCTGGGTGTTGTTGGTGGCCATATACCCGGGCGCTATGGCGTTGACGTTGATACCCTGGCCCGCCCATTCGTTGGCCAGCAGACGGGTCAAACCCAGCACGCCGCTTTTCGAGGCGGTGTAGGAGGGGACGCGGATCCCGCCCTGAAACGAGAGCATCGAGGCGATGTTAATGATTTTCCCGCCTTCCCCCTGGCGAATGAACTGCCTGGCGACCGCCTGGCTGAGAAAGAAAACCGCTTTGAGATTCAGGTCGATCACCGCGTCCCAGTCGCTTTCCGTGAAGGTCAGGGCATCATGGCGGCGGATAATTCCGGCGTTGTTGACCAGAATATCGACCCGGCCCATCGCCGCCACCGCCTGGTCGACCAGACCGCTCATATCATTCTCTTGGCTGAGATCCGCCTGAATGGCGTGAAAGCGGCGGCCCAGCGCCAGCACCTGGGCGGCCGTATCATGGGGAATTTTACGGTTGATGCCGACGATATCGCACCCGGCCTGCGCCAGGCCCAGCGTCATTCCCTGTCCCAGGCCGGTATCGCAACCGGTCACGATGGCGACCTTACCCGTCAGGTCGAAGGCGTTCAGTACCATATTCACCTCTGTCAGCTGATCTACTGGCGTACGATGACGCCACCTGTGACCAGCATAGAGGGAGGAAAACAAAATTACAATTAAAATGAAACAATGTTTTGATTTTGTTGCTGGCGGCGTGACAGCGATTGTTGCACCCGCCAGCGGTCTTAGCCGAGCAAGTTCTCAGCAGTGAGTGCCAGCAGTGACGGAAGCTTGACGTCCGCCAGCGCAAAGCGCGGGTCGCGGCTGTTCTCCGCTTCCGGCACCACGATAGACCGCATGCGCGCGGCTTTGCTGGCGATCATGCCGTTGACCGAATCCTCCAGCGCGACGCAGCGCTGCGGGTCGACTCCCAGGGCAGCGGCGCAGTTGAGGTAGACCTGCGGGTGCGGTTTGCTCCAGGGTAAATGCTCCGCGGAGGCGAGAGCATCAAACTGGTCGCGCAGTTCAAACATATCGAGCACTTTCTCCAGCATCATCAGCGGCGAGGCCGAGGCCAGGCCTACCTTTAAGCCCTGAGCTTTACACAGGGCCACTGCCTCGCGTACGCCCGGCAGCAGCGGGCGTGAGGCTTCCACCAGCTCAATGGCGCGACGAATAATGCGCGCGGTAGCTTCCGCCCGGTCTACGCCGTGCCACGGCTGCTGCGCGTACCACAGATCCACCACCAGGTCGATTCGCAGACCGAGCAGGTCGGGCAGTTCATCGCGGCGACGGGTATCCACTCCCAGGCTCTCCATGACCTCGACCTCCGCCTGATCCCAGAGCGGCTCCGAGTCAATCAGCAACCCGTCCATATCAAATATCGCGGCCTCAATGCGGCGCTTCGCTGACATATGTCCTTCTCCTGTTGCGTAATCAGATAAACGAATCGGCAATCATGGTATATCATACCGCGCATTATTGGGCGAAATTCGCCGTGGCAGATAGACTTATACCCGACATACTCGGGGGAGCGAGGGAAGCCAGCGCCACGCAACAGGCAGCAGGCGAACCACCAACGCGTCTTTAACAAGGGGAACTCATGACGTACCAACAAGCTGGACGCATAGCGGTTATCAAACGCATTTTAGGATGGGTTATCTTTATTCCCGCCGTGCTGTCGACGCTGATTTCTGTGCTCAAATTTATGTATGAGCACAGTGAAAAGAAACCCGGCATTGATGCGGTAATGATGGATTTTGCGCACGTGATGATTGAGATGATGCGCTTTAACACGCCGTTCCTGAACTTTTTCTGGTACAACTCGCCGCTGCCGGATTTTCACCATAGCCTGAACATCGGCTTCTGGATCATCTTCATTCTGGTGTTCGTCGGCATGGCCCTGCAGGCTTCCGGCGCGCGAATGGCGCGGCAGGCGAAATTTCTCCGCGAGGGGATTGAGGATCAGCTGATCCTCGAACAGGCCAAAGGCGCAGATGGGTTAACCCGCGAGCAGCTCGCTGAACGCATTGTGGTACCGCGCCATACGATCCTGGTGCAGTATTTCCCACTGTACGTGCTGCCGGTGATCGTGATTGTCATCGGTTACTTCTTCTTTTCGCTGCTGGGCTTTCTGTAAGTCAGGTGCCCGGCAAGCCGGGCACCTTCTTATTCCGCTGGCAGAGGACGTGGTTTTCCCTGATTATCAACGGCAACGTAGATAAACAGCGCTTCCGTCGCCTTGTAGCGCTGGCCAATCGGCTCCGAAGAAACTTTTTTCACCCACACTTCGATATTGATTGTCACCGAGGTGTTGCCGCGCTTCACGCAGCGGGCGTAGCAGCACACCACGTCGCCAACGGCGACCGGGCGTAAAAAGGTCATCCCATCCACCCGCACGGTCACCACGCGACCCTGGGCGATCTCTTTGGCCATAATGGCGCCGCCAATATCCATCTGCGACATCAGCCAGCCGCCAAAAATATCCCCGTTGGCATTGGTATCCGCCGGCATTGCCAGGGTGCGTAAAACCATTTCGCCCTTTGGGGCGAGATCTGTTGTTGTCATGCTCTACTCTGTTGTGGTCAAAGACGATCAGCGGGATGCTACTATGAAAATAGCGCAGTGAGAATAGGGGAATACGCCCGCTGGCGCGGGCGCGGTGGTTCAGAAGGAGAGGGTAACGCCGGCGTAATACGCGCGGCCAGGCTCATTGTAGGTCGAGGCGCCGGCATTTTCGCGATACAGTTGTTTATCAAATAGATTACTTATTCCGGCATTCAGGCGAATATCCCGGTTTAGCTGATACTGAGTACCAATACCCACGATGGAATAGGCGCCAACCTCGGTGGTGGCAAGGGTCCCGGTTTCGTTGCGGATCTCCGCATACTGACGCGGCTTCTGACGGCCATAAAGCGTCCAGTTCACATTCGCAGACAGGACGTCGTTTACCTGCCAGTCGAGCATCGTGTTAACGGTATATTTCGGGATAACCGACAGCGGGTTGCCAGTCTCTTTACTTTCAGATTTGAGCATCCAGGTGGCATTGGTCCGCCAGCTGAGGACATCTCTCAGCACCGGGATCAGCAGATTTCCTTCCAGCCCCTCGACCACGGCTTTGCCGCCGTTCTGCCATTGCAAAATATTATTGCCGCTGGAGGTATAGCCCAGTACCTCTGTTCCGGAGACGATTTTGTTTTTGTAATCGTTGCGAAACCAGGTGACTCCGGCAGCGTAACCATTAAGGTTAAATTCGATACCGATCTCTTTGTTGATACTGATCTCCGGGTCGAGGTCAGGGTTACCCAGCAGGTAGCAGCTGCCTTCAGCGATCGTGTTTGGACAACCGTTGCCGCGGGTGGAGAGCAAATATCCTTTACTGGATTGATAGAGGTTTGGCGCTTTAAACACGCGCGCGATACCGGCCTTCAGTGTGAACATATCGCCGAGCTCCTGGGACAGATTGAGGCTGGGGCTCCAGTTACTGCCAAACTGATTATGATAATCGAAGCGAATGCCGGGGATCAGGTTGGTGCCGGGCACGGCTTCGATATTATCTTCCAGATAGATACCGGTGAGGGTGGCGCTGTTTTTGGTACTGCGTTGCGTAGGGTCGCCCGAGGTCCCAGGGATAGTCTCGCCGTTGCTGTTAGTGGCCTGCATCGATGCCGGGTCGTCAAGCTGATCATGGTTCCATTCCATTCCCAGCGTCAGCGTCTGGTCCGCCAGCCAGAAGAAAGGCACATTGAATTCCGAGGTAGTACGCCAGGATTCCAGACGGCTGGTGGCATAATCTTCACTGTTGATCATGCCTTCGACGCGGCCGGTAGAGCCTTCCTGCAGGCGGGTATTGTTGGTTTTCTCGTAGTAAACACCGGCTTTGGACTGACCCCAATCCCATAGACCGTTGTAGGTGAGTCCCCAGGACTGGCGATAGAGGCGATTTGTTTCGTGGCCGTACAGGGAGTCCACCAGCCCGTTCGGGCTAAGATTGCCGTTGCTGTACTGGGTATCACCAGCATAGATATTCCCCTGACGGCTATAGGCGTAGCTGAAATCGAGGATCTGTTGCGGGGTCATTTTCCATGACAGCAAGGTGTTAATATCTTTATTGCGGACCCCTTCGCGCCCCGCAGCGTAAGAGCCGTTTTGCGCATGGTTAATATCCCAGGCGTCGGGTTCCGTTTTATTGATATTGCCATACAGGCGCATCGTCAGCGCCTCGCCGGCCAGTGGGCCGCTGAGATTGAAGTTAGCGCGATTGGTTGTGCCTTCTTTGTTGTTTTCCGGCTGGTTGGTGAAGAAAGACAGTGAACCGTGCCAGGTGTTGGTCGGACGTTTGGTAATGATATTGACCACTCCGCCCGCCGCGCCGGAACCATAGCGCGCGGCTGCCGGACCGCGGAGAACTTCAATCCGTTCGACCATTTCGGCAGGTACCCAGTTGCTGTCGCCCCGGGTATCGCGTTCGCCGCGCCAGCTATAGCGAACCGCGTTACGTGACGTGACCGGTACCCCATCTATCAGGATCAGGGTGTTCTCCGGCCCCATGCCGCGGATATCAATCTGGCGGTTGTTGCCCCGACTGCCGCTGGCGCTGTTGCCGGTCAAGTTCACCCCGGGCATTTTACGGATGATGTCTGAGAGATCGTTGACCGGCGGCTGCTTAGCAATATCCTCAGCCGTGATAATCGACACCCCGGGCTGTTGCTTAAGCGCCTCTTCCGCCGTACTGCGCACAATCATCGTTTCGGTATCTTGTTCTGATTCTTCAGCACAGGCGTTAGGGGCGAGGAGACTGGATATGACCAGCGCCAGGGTCGTGGGCACAGAATATTGCGGCGATCTCATGTAAATATCCTTTTCAAAACAATGCAAAATGAGATCGAGAATATTAATGATAACAATTATCATTACAATGTAACGAGATGAATCTCCATAAAATCCTCACAATTACCGCAATTTTTTATGCAGTTGAGAGAAATCGTGAAGAGAGCCTACACAGTGTGGCCGGGAAGCTGTCAGCGTATGCGCTGAGGTTGTGTGGTTGCAGGGAATGTTTGCCAGTGCAGTAAGCTTATAGGGGGCGAGCGCGGCGCGCAATGGCGCGCCGGCGGAGGGGTTAGTGGTGGTCGTCCTGCGGCATATGACGGTAGATGTAGATCCCGCTCAGCAAGGTAAAGACCAGCGTGAGGGCGGTTAAACCAAAGACCTTAAAGTTAACCCAGATATTCTGCGGCAGCCAGAAGGCGATATAGATATTGGCCAGCCCGCAGAGAATAAAGAACACCGCCCAGGCCAGGTTAAGTCGCGACCAGACCTGCTGCGGCAGGCTCAGCTCTTTACCCAGCATGCGCTGGATCAGCGGCTTTTTCATCACCCACTGGCTGAACAGCAGCGCGCCGGCGAACAGGGCATAGATCACCGTCACCTTCCATTTAATAAACTCATCATTATGGAAGAAGATGGTTAACCCGCCGAAGACGGCCACCAGCACGAAGGTGATCAGCGCCATTTTTTCCACTTTCCGGTAGCGCACCCAGCTGTAGATCAGCACGACGGCGGTCGCCACAATCAGCGCCGTGGTGGCGGCGTAGATATCGTAAAGCTTATAAAAGGCAAAGAAGACCACCAGCGGTAAAAAATCCAGAAACTGCTTCATACATCGATCCCGTCTTTCAGGACGGACCGGGGAAGGCCCCGGTCCTGGTTAAAATTAGCTGCGGATAAGCATATACACGCGGAATAAATAGATCAGCAACAGGGCGGAAATCAGGTTGCTGATGGTATTAATCACCACCGCGCCGACGTTTGGCGTCAGGGCGGCAAAGCTGGAAGCAAACAGTAACAGCAGGGTTTTCGCCACCAGCCAACCGATAATAGCCGGCGCCACCAGCCGCATATTGGCCCACGCCAGGCGCATGCTGCTGCGCATGGCGCCGAGGATGCCCATTTTGTCCTGTACCAGCATGATCGGCGCAAAGGCCAGCACGATGGCCAGCAGCACGCCGGGCACCAGCACCAGCATCATCCCCATCTGCACCAGGAAGGTGGTGAACAGGATCAGCAGCAGCAGCTTGGGCAGCACCGGCGCCGAGGCGCCGATGGCGCGCAGGGCGCTAACGCGATGACCGGCGGAGACCAGCTGGATCAGCAGCAGGACGCCGCCGACGAGGATCGCATTACCTACCAGACCCGAGAAGGTTGATGCCGCCGAGGCGCGCAGCAGAACCTGCTGCTGCTCCGGCGTCATGTTCTGCACCAGCTCGAACAGCCCGGCGCTACCGGCGAGGTTATCGCCTTCGCTGAGTATCGACAGCTGCTCGTCGCTGGGTGAAAAGGCATGGCCAAGTACTACCGTAATAAACGCGCACAACAGCGCAATCAGTAAAATAGTAATGAACTGATTACGAAAAAAATTCCCGGTGTCACGGTAGACGGACTTCGCCGTGATAGACATGCATTCTCCTTGAGTCTTGCAGGTGTTTTAACTAGCCGGGGATTGTACCGCAAAACGTGGTTGGGTAGCAGTCTCTGCCGCTGTCACGGTAAGTATATCTTTGTAAAGAGTTCCCAGCGGCGGCAGGCCGTAGCGGGCACGGGCGCGATCGCACGCTTCGTTGAGTTCGCCGCCTTCGCCTGACATAGCAAACTCGCGGCAGGGGGAAGGCCGCTGATGATAGATGGTGCAGTGCACCGATTCGCCGATTTCGCCGCTTAAGGCTGTGCAGCGGCTTTGCCGCTGATTGGTGCCGCTCATGCAGCGCAGAAAAGGGGTAAGGGGTTCGGTGAGCTGCGTAGGTACCACGCCGCCGGCGTCGTCGGCTTCAGCCCAATAGAAGGAGACTCGAAAATACGCACAACAGGCACCGCACGTCATGCACGGGTTGATTTCACTCATAATTACACCTGAAAAAAACGCATCAACACAAATTGTCGGCAATTAAATTAGCTATCCGCACGATCGGCGACAAGAGGGGGACGCAAAAATTTTTCTCACGGGTAAAAATTGATGTAAGGACAAATCAGAACGTTACTGAGTGCTGCAAAAATTAATCTGGATCAATAAATGTTAAATCTAATGGCCTGGTGTGATCTAAAACAGATCAAAACTAACTCATTGTAGGTATATTTGCTGCCGCTGATAAAAACCATAATGGGGACATGGATATGAAGAAAATTGCAGCGGCGGCATTGATCTTAGGTACGCTTTCTGGTGGTAGCGCCTGGGCGCATGAAGCGGGGGAGTTTTTTATTCGCGCGGGTTCGGCGACGGTTCGCCCGACTGAAGGTTCTGACAACGTACTGGGTAGCCTCGGCGGTTTTAACGTCAGTAATAACACCCAGTTAGGTTTAACCTTTACCTATATGGCGACCGACAATATCGGTATCGAACTGCTGGCGGCAACGCCGTTCCGCCACAAGGTCGGTACCGGGCCGACGGGCACCATCGCTACCGTACACCAGTTACCGCCGACGCTGATGGCGCAGTGGTACTTTGGCGATGCGCAAAGCAAAGTGCGCCCGTATGTCGGCGCCGGTATTAACTATACAACCTTCTTTAACAATGATTTCAACGATACCGGTAAGGACGCCGGGCTTTCCGACCTGAGCCTGAAGGATTCATGGGGCGCGGCAGGACAGGTTGGCCTGGATTATCTGATTGACCGCAATTGGCTGCTGAACATGTCGGTCTGGTACATGGATATCGACACCGATGTGAAATTTAAAGCTAACGGCGTTAACCAGAAAGTCAGTACCCGTCTGGATCCGTGGGTGTTTATGTTCTCTGCCGGTTATCGGTTCTAATGGTTTAAAAAAACTGGCCGTTCGCGGCCAGTTTTATCCTCTTCAGACCAACCGATGGGCGTGCAGTTTGGCGCTTTCCATAATGCTATCCATTATCACCTGCACGCGATGCGGCAACACGCCTCGTTGACGATAAATCAACCACGCCTGCATATTCACGCCGCGTTCTCGTGGCAGACAGGGCTGTAGCGTACCCGCTTCTAATTCCGCCGCGACGGAGTAAAAAGGGGCATATACGATGCCCAGGCCCTGCTTGGCAAGCTCGATAGCCGGCAAAATGTTATCGCATACGCTGGAACCGTTGACCTCTACCTGAATACTCTCACCCGCGGCGTTATAGCAATGCCAACTGTTGCGGATCCCGCCCAACGTACGCAAAGTGATGCAGCGGTGCTGCGCAAGCTCATCAACATCGTGCAGGGGCGACTGCACAATATAATCCGCGCAGGCAAACAGCCCCATGCGAAAGCGAGTGAGTGGCCTTGCGATCAGGCTTTCGTCCTGCGGTTGGAAAAAGCTAATCAGCAGATCGCAATCGCTATCAAAAAGCGTCCCGTGTTTCTGTTCGCGCTCGTCGGGATTGCGGGTGAGAATATTGACGGTTAATTCCGGCGCCGAACGTAGCACCGGCGGCAAAAGGTATCGGGCAAGGAAAGCCTGAATGCCGATCGGCGCGCCGAGCGTCACCATGCCGTTGAGGCTGCGTTTCCAGGTACCGGACATATCCAGCAGATCATTATGCTTATCCAGCAGAATATCCGCCCGGCGCAGGAACTGCTCGCCAAACTCGCTCAGGATTAACGCCCGTGGATGGCGGATAAAGATCTCTAACCCCAGGCGCCGTTCCAGCGCATTCAGCGCCCGCGACACATTCGACTGCGGCATGTCCAGTAGTTGGGCGGCTTTGCTCACGCTTGCCGTTTCGGCAATCATGCGAACGATGCGGAGTTCGTCAATGCGCAGGTCTTTTTCTTTCACAAGGTTGGTTCTTTTGGTTTGCTATATCAAAAATGATATACATCTTTGCCGTCATTGTCATATGACTTCTGGCCAGTAGCTGGGTATTATTTGCGTGGATTATTTATTACAGCCGAAAAATATAGAGAAATAATTCGATGAAAATAACAACAATGGCTGCGTTATCTGCAATGTTGCTGCTGGCTGCGTGCGCTTCCAGCGTAACCGAAAAAGAAAAACATATTGAATATGACGATATTATCAAGGGACTATCGGTTTCGGCGGAAGAGATATTATACCGGAAAGATAAAAGTACTGATTTTTACCGTTATCAATATTTGGTCTATCAGTCGGAAAATGATTATTCCCGGCACAGCCGCACTATTACAGTGAGTGGCATTGCTAATTATAAACAGCGTAGTTAGTACGGTTTACCTTTTTTATTACCAGGTGTTATTATGTTTCTCGACTACTTCGCCTTAGGCGTGTTAATTGCCGTGTTTTTAATTTTATTTTACGGCATTATTATTATTCATGATATTCCCTATTTATTGGCCAAGAAACGCCAGCATCCTCACCAGGATGCAATTCATGTCGCCGGCTGGGTGAGCCTGTTTACTCTGCATGCGATTTGGCCGCTGTTGTGGATCTGGGCGACGCTGTATCGCCCCGAGCGCGGGTGGGGAATGGCGCATAAAGGCGAAGATAACGCCGAAATGCATCAGCGAATCAGGCAACTTGAAAGCGAGCTCAAGCGTCTGCAGGAGCAACAGATAACTGTAACGACAAACTCGTCAAATAACCGCTGAGGCCAGTGTATGGATTTACTCATTATTCTTTGCTATGTGGCGTTGGCCTATGGCGTATTTAAAATTTTCCGTATCCCGGTAAATAAATGGACGGTGCCAACGGCAGTCCTTGGCGGCGTGTTTATTGTCGGCGCGCTAATTCTGACCATGAATTATAATCACCCGTATACCGACCGCGCGCAAAAAATAGCATTGTCGATCCCGATTGTACCGCAGGTGTCGGGGGCCATCGTAGAAGTTACCGATAAAACGAATGTGTTATTACGCAAAGGCGAGGTGCTGTTTCGTCTTGATGATAGCCGTTATCGCGCGCGATTGAATAAACTGGAGGCGGATCTCAGTGCCGCCGAAGCGGATATCAGAACCCGGAAAGCGGCATTAAGTGAATCCGCCGCCAACGTCCAGCAGATGACGGCGGAATATGAACGCGCCCGTCAGGATTATCAGCGCTATGCGAAAGGCGCAGCGATGCCGGTAAATCCTTTTTCCGAGCAGGATGTGAATCACGCCGAGCAGCAATATCAAGCGCAATCTGCGGCCCTGCGGGCGGCTAAAGCCCAGTATCAACAGCAGTTCGAAAGACTTTCGGCGCGTTTCAATGGCGAGGATGCGCAAATCGCCAGCCTGAAATCGCAGATTGCCGAGGCGCGTTATGACCTTGAACAGACGGTATTCCGCGCGCCCAGCGATGGTTATGTCACTCAGGTGCTGGCGCGTCCGGGAACCACGGCAGTTCGTCTGCCGTTCAAACCGGTGATGATTTTTATTCCGCAGCAGAAACGCCAGGTGGTGGCGGTATTTCGCCAGAACGCCATCCTGCGCCTGGAGCAGGGGGACGAGGCAGAGGT
>OGIV01001457.1_pt1 | contig 13804 bp, 10 predicted proteins | sample 1571861 | NCBI WGS metagenome assembly OGIV01 (sample SAMEA2582099, study PRJEB24529) | metagenome | biome: Human gut stool | place: China | collected 2011 | reverse complement strand
TTTATCACAAGGAAACTGTGGTCTTGAAGAAGGTACAGTATTCAATGATTTATTAAATAGTTTAAACCGTATCGCCACACACTGTGCAAGTAGTATGGTGGCTTTGATTAAGATTCGTGAAAAAGATACAGATATTCATATTCACGATTCCAGAGTATATGCGATTGAAGGTGACGATTATAAAACAACATTGGCTGAGTACCGTGAAAAATATGATCTTGGACAAAGAGAAGGTCGTATTGTTAGTATGGAAGATGAACAAGTTGAATAATGTAAATAAGGCCTGATGATTTAGGCCTTTGATGTATCTATTTTTATGTCACATATGTCTTGGATTGAAAAAGTTTTAAAATAAAGTTCTTCTAAAGGAATCCATCGTTGAATAAAATTGTTCAACATATTCGGGTTCCTTTTTTCAAGTCTTGAAAGTTGTTCTTCTTTACTCACGGTTAAGAAAACAGAATACGAATAATATTTTTGAAGATCTGAGTGCATCGAATAAGAACCTTCAATGACATTAAATGATTTATATGGAATTAAGTGAGCAGATTGTATTGACAAAGTTGAACAATTGAATTTATGCAGCTTTATATCTTCATGTTTTGATAGTGGAATCAAGACCTCTTGTTCAAAGCGCTCATGGTCTACATTTTCTCCAGGACTTTCAAGCCTTTCCTTTGTCCTTTGATGGGGTTGTAAGAAAAAGTCATCCATTTTAAATACGTTACAGTCATATATTTGTTTTAAAAGATTTGAAAGTGTAGTCTTACCCGAAGCACAACGTCCGTCGATTGAAATAATAGAAGGATGCTTGTTGTCGATATGCTTAAATAGTTTTAAGAAAGGAACGTACTTTTTATGTATTAAGCGATAAGATGGATGGTACAATTGATTGAATGTATTGGAATGATGAATGGCAGGATATCCATCTTCTTTCCATTTTAAAAGAGTTACCTTAGCGTTGTTTAAAGAAAATGGAAGTTCTTGATTGGAAATCATATCGATAAGGATTTGAAGCTTTTCTTCGAGCTGTTCCTTGCCGTTTTTTTCTTGTTGACTTGATAAAATAAATAAAGTACTCAGTGTATTTACGCTCAATCCATAATTTAAATGAAGACGAACATAATTTCCATCTAGATATTCAATGGAATTACATGTATCTAGTTTTGTGTCGAGTTCTTGTTGGATCTGTTTTTTAACTGTATCAGGATTTGAAAGTAAGTGTTCACAACCAAAACTGCTTTGGTATAAAAATTTCATTAAATCCTGTAGTTCTAGTTGTGGGTATGTTTGAAATTGGTTGAGTATATATGATTTTGTGTTCATAAAAATTATTTTATCACATTCTTTTCTTTTTTATTATAGATAAAAGTTATAACGGGCATATATTATTAAATATTATCAATAATTAACTAGAAATGATAAAATGATGACGTTGGAGGAAAATTACTTATGTTGAATATTAAATATGATATTGTAGGATCTTTTTTAAGACCACAGGAAATTAAAGAGGCCCGTGCTAAATTTAATAATAATGAAATCACATATGAACAATTGCGTGATGTAGAGGATGAACAAATCGCAAAATTAGTTGCTAAGGAAGTACAACATGGATTGAAGTTTGTGACAGATGGAGAATTCCGTCGTCGTTGGTGGCATTTAGATTGGTTAAAAGAATTTGGTGGTTTTACGACAAAACATTTGGATAAATTTATTAATGGAAGAAACAATCATATTGAATTAGGTATGATTGAAGGTAAGATTTCTTATGATCCAAATAAAGCACATAAAGAAATGTACGCATGGGATTTCTTGAAGAATGAGGCAAGTAAATATGGTGTAGAAGCTAAGAAGTGTATTTCTGGACCAAACATGATTTTGATTGATCATTTTTTACAGTTAGGTATCAAAGATACGCCATACTATGGAACAGATATTGAAGCAGTCATTGATGATATTGGATTGGCATATCAGGCAGCTATTCGTGATTTCTACAATCATGGATGTCGCTATATTCAAATTGATGATACTTCATGGACCTATATGATTGATGATACATTTGTATCAAAAGTAGAGGGATTGGGTTATACAAAAGCACAAGTGTTAGATTGGTTTGTACGTGTAAGTACTAAGGCTTTAGAAAATCATCCAGAAGACATGCAGATCGCAACACACTTCTGTAAAGGAAACTTCAAAGGAAATCCATTGTTCCATGGATTCTATGATACGATTGCCAAGTCTGTTGCGAGCATTCCATACGATGGATATTTTGTAGAATATGATGATGCTCGTAGCGGAACCTTTGATCCATGGGCTGTTTTAAAAGGTACTGGCCGTACATTTGTAGCTGGCTTGATTTCTACAAAGCGTAAAGAATTAGAAGAGCATGATGCGATTAAGGCACGTTATGAACAAGCTAAAGCTGTAGTCGGTGATAATATTGCACTTTCTCCACAATGTGGATTTGCCTCTGTTGAAGAAGGTAACTGCATTGATGAGGAAACACAATGGAAGAAAATTGATTTATTGGTATCTTGCCAAGATTTTATTTAAGAGGAATCGTTTGATTTCTCTTTTTTCAAAAAAAGAACAAGCATTTACTTGTTCTTGTAGTATGAATTTAAGAAAGATTCTTTGAATTCTTTAAATGTTCCATCTAAAATAGCTTGTCGAGCTTGTTCAGTTAAACGGATGATAAAGCGAAGATTATGTATAGAAGCAAGTTCGAAATACTTTGCGGATTCCGTGCGGTCTTGCGATTTCCATAGTCTTCTTAATTCACCAAGTGTGATATGAGAAAGACAAGTAGGACAATCGCAACCTTCATCAATGATTTCATCGCTATCTCTATATTTTGATAAATTGATAGGACCATGCATTGTATACAATCTTCCATGTCTTGCCTCTCTAGTAGGAGCTACACAATCGAATGTGTCGGCACCATTTTCTGTACCAATCAAGATATCATCTGGATGAGACAATCCTAATAAGTGTCTTGGTTTATTTTCAGGGAGTTCTTCGTTACACCAAGTTAAGATATCACCTAGCGTTTCTTTAAGGAAAGCACCACCTAATCCATAACCATCAAAATCCATTTGAGCGTACTTTTTACAAGTTGATCTTCTTAGATCTTCCCAACGCCCACCTTGAATGACACCATATAAAGATTGGTGGTAGCCTAAATCATCACAATGTTTCTTATGTTCATCAAGGCTTCTCTTTGCCCAACGTTCAGTTCTTGCCAAGGATTCAACGTTATATTCGTATGTATCGGCTAAAGAAGTTAATTCATCATAAGCCATATGAATATCGGCTCCAATGCGACATTGAATTTGCATACTTTCTTCTGGACCAATAAAATCTTCTTGCCCTGTAAATGGATCGTGAAAGTGTACTCCATCTTCGGTTACGTGGGCCAAACGTTTTTCTTCTTCGGTATTCTTCATATTGTCTTCACGTTTCATGCTGACAACTTTTCCGCAGCCAGAACCTAAAGACATCACTTGAAAGCCACCGGAATCCGTTAAAGTTGGACCGTTCCATTTTGACCATGCGGATAAACCTCCATTTTCAGCAATTTCTGGGGAAATGTTTCGTAAATGATATCCATTACTCAACATGGCTTGGGCATTAATACTTTTTAATTCTTCCATAGAAACAAAGCGGACTTCACCATGTGTTCCAACACACATGAATGCAGGGGTCTTGATGTCTCCATGGGGTGTATGTATAATTCCGGCTCTTCCTAAATGACCAGGAATTCTTTTTTCAATTTCAAAATAAAATTTATTGTCGTTCTTGTATTCCATAAATTCCTCCAACCCATTTATTCTATCATATATTAGCGTCGGCATATATAAAAGATTATGTGATTGCACCTGCAATATATCCGATGGATTGAATGTTAAGAAGGTTAGTTTGTCCTCCAATAAAAATTCTTAATCCAATATCTAGATGAAAGATGCCTGAGAAAATCGACATTGTTACAGAACTTGTATTTTCATTGGTTGCCAATATCGTTTCTGATTGGCAAGATTAGAACATACACACCACACAATGCACATATGGATACTGTACTTGTTTTTTTAATGCAATCTAAGAACAGTCGTCACTTCGATGCGGAGAGGTTCAATTTAGCACAACTCTTGTTGAAAACCCCATTTTTTCTTTCTATAATATATATCGGTGATAAAAAATGAAAAAAACAATTTGGATAGCAACGAGCAATGCTCATAAAGTTGAAGAGTTTCAGACGATGTTGAAGGATTGCCAAGTTAAATGCTTAAAAGATCTGGATCATAAAATTGATATTGTAGAAGATGGTACAACATTTGAAGAGAATGCTCTAATTAAAGCTCGTACTTTATTTAATGAACTTCATGAACCTGTAATCAGCGATGATTCTGGTTTGGAAGTAGATGCGATGGATAAGAAGCCAGGTGTGTATTCAGCTCGTTTTTTAGGTGAAGACACAAGCTATGATATCAAGAATCAATATATTATAGATCAGGTAAAGGGAAAAACGCGTACGGCTCGCTATGTGTGTGTCATTGCCTATATTAATGAAAATGGAAAAGAATATGTATATCGTGGAGAGTGTGAAGGTTTGATTCATGATGAAATGGTTGGAACAAATGGTTTTGGATATGATCCAATCTTCTATTATCCTGTATTTAAGACAACACTTGCCAATGTGAGTGAAGAAAAGAAAAATAGTGTATCTCATAGAGGAGTAGCACTTGAGAAATTTTTAAAGGATTGGAGTAAATAATATGTTGCATGTAGTATTGTATGAACCTGAGATTCCTCAGAATACAGGAAATATCATTCGAACTTGTATGGCTACAGGTTCGCGTTTACATTTAATTGAACCATTGGGTTTTTCTTTGGATGAAAAGCATTTGCGTCGTTCAGGAATGGATTATATTAAGGATGCTGATATTCACATTCATAAAGATTGGGATGCGTTTGTGGCTGAAAATCCAAGTGAACACTATTATTTTATGACTCGTTATGGTAAAAAAGCGCCAAGTGAATTTGATTTTACGAAAGAAGAAGGCGATGTATATCTTGTGCTTGGAAAAGAAAGTACGGGAGTTGATAAAAAAATCCTTCAACATCATTTAGATACTTGCATGCGCTTGCCTATGGTCGCAAATGCGAGAAGTTTGAATTTGTCCAATTGTGCTGCCATTATCGTTTATGAAGTACTACGCCAACTTGATTATCCAGGACTAAGTACACATGAAGAACTTAAGGGAGAGGATTGGCTTGAAAATCTTAAAGTTGATTGATCGTTATGTAGATTCGTTTGAAAAGCGAATCTTTATTTTTATTGTATTTATAACCATATACTGGTTATGGCAGAATATTTGGCAGTTAATATTATTTTCTAAATTATTTTTTATAACTGATTATGAAAGTTTGTTCAATTTGCAGGCCCACTTATCCAACTATGAATCGAGTGTTTTGATACGTATCATATATTATGTGATTTCAAATCCATCATTGAATATTGCTGGTGTTGTTAGTTGTATAAAACTGATAGACATAATGGGGATTGTAGGATTGTTGATTTTGGCTCAAAAATATCGAATTATTATAATTTTAAATGGATTTAAATACGTTTGGTGTTCTATTTGGCTTGTAAAAGGTATGAATTCTGCAAGTGTATATTTGGTAATAAATTGCTTAAAATGGCTTTCAATAGGCGGCTTAATTCTATAGTGATTCTTTTATGGCTTTTAGGATTGATACGAATAATCTTAGAACAGGATAGATTTGTTCACGATTTGTAGACAATGTTATACATTTTATAAATTATGTACAATTTTTTACAAAATCACATAATTTACCATAATTTATATTTAGATACTTTATATAAAGTGTATTAAGAAATATTTAAGAAATTAATTACTAAAAAGTGTAAATAATTTTTTTGCGAAAATTTGCAACAAAATTTAAATCTTGTTAAACTTCAGGTGTTGTAACGAAGAGGTGATATGATGAATTTTATCGAAAAGCACAGTAAAATTTTAGCCGTAAGCCTATGTCTATTGACTTCTGGACCAATTGTTTCGACAATGTATGCCAAAGAAGTTCAACCAGGATGGCATGGTGAAGGCGCAGATCGTTATTATGTTTTAAAATCAAATCGTCAGACAGCTACTGGTTTAACAAAAATCGATAAGGAACTTTATTATTTCAATAATAAAGGAGAAATGCAGTTTGGATGGCAGACTGTTTCAGATGAAACTTACTATTTCCAACAAGACGGAACTGCTGCAAGAGGTTCTGTGACAATTCAGGGTAGTGAGTATAATTTCCAAAAAGAAGGTGTCCTTCTTCATGGTTGGAGTAATGATGGTAAATCATACTACGATGAAAAAGGAAACAAAACTTCAACAAACTGGGTTGAAGAAAATGGTTCGAAATATTATTTTGATGCCGATGGAAATTGTGTAACAGGATGGCAGGAAATCGATGGCCAGAAGTATTTCTTTGGTGAAGATGGAAAGATGGCTATAGGTCAATTTGATGTAGACGGAAAAACATATTTCACTCAAGAAGACGGTACTTTCCGTACAGGATGGCAAGAGATCAACGGTCAAAAATTGTATTATGCAGAAAACGGTGAAGTAACTAAGAATCAAATCGTTGAAATCGAAGGTACTAAATATGCGTTCGATGAAAATGGTGATTTGATTAAAAATGCCGAAAAAGATGGATATAAGATTGATGAAAATGGTGTTGCGACTGAAGTAACCCCTTCTGAGGAAACAACTCCAACTCAAGATACAACGACTCAAGCTCAGGCTCCAGCACAAACAACTACTCAAAGTGCTCCAGCTCAAAGCACAACAACAACTACAACACAAGCGCCAGCACAGCCATCGACTCCTGATGCTCCAGCTAAAGATTATGTAGCTCCAACCCCAAGTGTGAACAGTTCAGCAATCGCTGCTGCTGCATTAGCACAAGTAGGAACTACACAAGATTGTACAATGTTAGTTACTAATGCTTTGAGAGCTGTTGGAATTAATTTCCACGGTTGGCCAGAAGACTATTTGAGTCTTGGTACAATCACATCAAGTCCAGTTGCAGGTGACATTATTGTTTATTCAGGACATGTTGCTATTTACATTGGAAACGGACAAGCAGTTCATGGTGGATGGTATGGAAGCCAGACTGTTGTATCAAGCGTTTCTTGTGATAAGGCATTAATTGGATACGTTCACGTAGGCTAGATTGAATTCTAGCCTTTTTTTTTGTTTTTGTGGTAGAATTATTAATATATTTTCAAGGAGGTTTACTTATGAACTATATGCAAACGCAAAAATTTAGTGATGTTTATGTTTCTTGTAAAACCATGATGCCTTTTCATCGAAATACAATTAGTGCTTTAAACGTGCTTGTGTATATGATGAAGGCGAAAACGCAGAAAATGAATTCGAAACAAAAATTAGCTTCTACCTTAAATCGTGCTTATGGAACAAAGGTGTCTTATGGTTTAACATCTTATGGAGATCTTGTTCAACTCGATGTTCGTTTTCAGTTTGTCCGTCCAGACTGGATTGAAGATAGAAGCTATTTAGATAAAATTAAAGATATTATGGATGAAGTTCTGTTTCATTCTGTATTGGATGAGGAAAACTTTAAGGAGTCAGTGTATTTGTTAAAAAATAGATTGTTGGCACAAATGGATGATCCGGCCAGCTTGTCTTGTATGTATGCCTTTGAGATGGCACATGCTAAACATTCTATTTCAATTCCTGTGCAGGGAAGTTTAAAAGATTTAGCGACACTTACTTTAGAGGATGTGAAAAAAGCCTATACATTATATATGGATATGGCAAAACACTTCTATATCTGTGGTTATGTAACGGATGAATTGTATGATTATATTGATAGTTTAGATTCGCATTGTGCTTTTATATCGGAAAGAACATTGCTTCCTCGCGTAGAAACAAGCTATAAAACCTTTGAAAAGGATATTGCGCAAACTTGTATTTCGCAAGTCTATTCGACAGGTGTTGATATTTCAAGTTCGGATTATGAGGCTGAACTAATTTTAAATAGTATTTTGGGGCAAAGCCAGAAGAATTTAATGTTTGATGAAATTCGTGAAAAGAATAGTCTTTGTTATTCTATAAGCTCTTCTATTATTCGCTTTGATGGAGCTTTGTTAATTCATACGGGTGTGAATCGTAAGGATGTCACAAAAGTATTAAATTTGATAGAAACACAAATAGATCGATTATTGAACATGGATTATGATGATCGATATTTAGAAATCGCAAAGATGGACTATAAGGACCGTATTATTAGTGGATTAGATCATGCTCAATCTTTGATTGCGCAAGCTTTTTTAGATGATCTTTTACATCGCCAGCTCACGCCTGAGCAAAGAATTGAGAGAATTATGAAGGTGACAAAGGAAGATATTTCACGTGTTGCCTTACGATTGAATTTGGCTTCAATGGCCATTGTTGCGGAGAAAGAAAATGAATTATAATTTGGATATTAAAAAGGAAACATTGTCAAATGGTTTACAGGTGATTCTTGTTCATAAACCGGATTATCAAAAATCACTATTTCTTTTAGGAGCTAAAGTAGGAGGGTTTGATATTGATCAAAGCGTAGATGGGCAAGTGATTAGACATAAGAGTGGAATTGCGCACTATTTAGAGCATCAAATGTTTTATTTGGATGGAGAAGATGTAAGTGATTTATTTGCGAACCTACAGTGTTCTACAAATGCATATACTTCTTATACAGAAACGGCATTTTATTTTTCGACTACGGCGGATGTGAAAAAGTCATTAAAACTTTTATTGGATTTTGTCGAAAATTATCGGAAACTGACTCGTATTCCGGTTCCGATGCAGCAGTTGTTTCCGGTTTCCTCTCTTTTTGACGATTTAAGGGGGTTGTATCCTGCTGGTGCTATTTCGTTCTCTTTCTCTGTCCGGCCGGTAGACTTGCGTATTTATGCGGATCGTGCCATGATTGAACAGGTGTTGATAAACCTGTTGAAAAATGCAGTCGAGGCATGCCAGGAACGTCCTTATCCCGAAGTCCGGGTGAATGCGTTCAGGCGTGAAGGTGTTCCGGTGATTACGGTCTCCGACAACGGATACGGCATTGTGCCGGAAGCGATGGATAAGGTATTTGTTCCGTTTTTTACAACTAAACAGGGCGGTTCGGGAATCGGTCTGAGTGTTTGCCGGCAGATCATGAACCGGCATGGCGGTAGTATTTCCGTTATTTCAGAAGAAGAGAAAGGAACTACTTTCACTTTGCAATTTCCCCAGACTCGTGTGTTGTAAGGGAGAGATATTGGACAATGATTTTTTTCAATTCCGCCGGTTTGATCGGCTTGGCCGCATATCCGTTGAAGCCGTTTTGCTTTACTCGCTGCTCATCCTCTGAAAAAGCAAAAGCGGTTACGGCAATAATAGGAATGTCGGAGTCTTCTTTTCTGATTTCGACAGTTGCCTCATATCCGTCCATATCCGGCATCTTGAGATCCATCAGGATAAGGTCGGGACGGTGTTCGCGATAAAGCCGGACGGCTTCGTTACCATCGTGGGCATGCAATAGGTCGTATTCTTTCAGGACCGCACGGATCAGTATGTAGTTGCTTTCGTTGTCTTCCGCGATCAGCAGCGTCGCTTTTTTCGGATTCGTGTTGTCGATTACAGCATCTTCGTTTACTGCCGTTTTTATCGACTGAACGTCAATGCCATGAATGACGGTATCCGGCAAAGTGAACCAGAAAGTCGAACCTTTCCCCAATTGGGATTCCACACCGATCTCACCGCCCATTTTTTTGACGATCATCTGGCAGATGGCAAGTCCCAGGCCTGTCCCTTGTGCAAAGCTGTTCAGCTTTACGAAACGATTGAACACAAGATCTTTCTTCTCCGGTTCTATGCCACATCCCGTATCTCTGACGTAGAATAACAGTTTATCGTCTTTATGCCGGTAGCCGAACCGGATGCTTCCTTCTTTCGTAAACTTGATCGCGTTGTTGATGAAGTTCGTGATGACTTGTGCCAATCGGTTCTTGTCCGACATGATGATGCAATAAGGCATTTTTTCGACAAAAGAAATCTGTACCCCTTCGGGTGCTTTTAGGCGGGACGATTGCTCGATATCGGATAATAGGGCGTTGATGTCTATCTCAGAGTCGATAAATTCCAATGTGCCTGCCTCGATTTTGGCTACGTCCAGGATATCGTTGATTAGTTGCAGGAGCAATTCATTGTTGCTGCTGATGATATTGATATATTCATTCCGTTCCTCTTCGTCCTCCGCCATGGTCAGCAGGTTGGAGAAACCGACAATTGCATTCAGCGGCGTACGGATCTCGTGGCTCATATTGGCCAGGAAAGCCGATTTCAAACGGTCGGATTCTTCTGCCTTGTCTTTGGCTTTTCTCAGTTCTATTTCGTCTTCTTTCTGTTTGGCGATCAGGATCAGTAATTTATTTTTCAGCTTGCTGGTGCGCAGGTAAAAGTAAAGCACCATGATCAGGAACAGTAACAACACGATTGCGACCAACAATAGGATTTCAAATTTATATTGGACGAATAATCCTACCTCGGTATTAATAAATACGGAATGAGGAGGCAGTTCTTTTGTCGAGATGTGCCGTTCTTTCAGTTTCTTGGCATCGAATGTATATAGGTTCGGAATTGTTTCCGTGTCCAATTTTTCAGGATGTTCCTTTAAAAGGTGGAGAGCCTGACGGGCCAGATCTTTTCCTATGGAGCGGTATTGGGGTATACAGCCTCCGATTGCCCAATGCCCCAGCCCGATGGAAGTCAGTGAAAATGCCGGTACTTTGGGATTTGCCAACATCATGGTGTAAGTTGCGTTGCCGACATAGTATCCGTCATTGACGTCTACACGCCAGGTTCCCAGAAGAATGATGCTTTGCGGGGGTAACTGCTTGATCTCCTCGATGATGTTATAGATGTCGTTCTTACGTCCGTCCAAAGGGATGAAGTTTATCCCCTTTATTTTGCCGATTTCCTTTTTTACCAGGGCTTGGAGAGAAATACCGCCATAGCTGTTGTCTGTGATAAGGGCAAAATGTTTGGTGCTCGGATACAATTTCCGGACCAGTTCTATATTGGCTTTGATATCATAGTTGTAGACGAATCCAGCCAGGTTTCTTCTCTTGTTTTTCAGGTCTTCTACATTTACACTTTCGGGAGTCCATTCCGCTACGTTTATATTACTGTCAGGTAATAAGACGGCATTTCGGCTGACCATGCCGCAAAGTATCGGAATATCTCGGATTATGCTGTCATCTTGAGAAAGGTAGGAGGCCCATCCTTCTTGTCCGAGTATAACGATCAGGTTAGGGCTGTTTTCTCCCTGATATTTGTTCAGCAGTTTACGCATTCTTTCCTTCCAGAGGGGAGCTTCGGGCAGGCTTTTGCAGTTCATGTTCTCGATTACGACAGGCGAGTTTCCCCCCTGTTTCTTATACTCTTCCATGAATTCGGAAATATTTTGCGTCGTATTGCGTGTGTCGGGATTGTAAGAACTGATGATCAGGATAGGGTTATTTTCATCAGCATGGACCCGGCATGTGAAGAGTAGGCATATGACAGTGAAAAAAAATAGCCATCTGTACATTACTTTGTAGTCTGATGATTTGCCCATTAAGTAAATTTTATTCTAAACTCCCAAATAGATTCCTTTTGAATCCCGCATGCAAAAATAGGAATTATTTGGTATAAGCTTGCATAAATCAACACTTTTCTAAAATTCGATCATAAGTCCTATGCTGGGTAATAGGGTCCCGGTACGTCGTTCTACAGGTTTTAGTTCATATCGTTGTTGGTCGAGAGGTGCGTCCGGATTTAGGATTTTACCTGTTTTGATATACACATCCTGTTCTTTATATTTGGAATTCAGAATATTCTGAATGTCAATATAGGCCCCCAACATGAACTTTTTCAGATAGAAGGTCTTGTCTATCCGGATATCCAGTTGGGTGAAAGGTTTTAACCGTTCGCTGTTGAAGCGGCTGTAATCGTAATAGAGACTGCCGCTGGCATCCCAAGCTTCGACCAGGCTACTTTTTTCAACATCGTAAGGGGTATAGGGCGCACCGCCCACAACTCTTAGTTTGGCTCCGATATCCCAGTTTTTAGGCAGTGCGTAGGTCCCGCTGAATGTAAAGAGATGGCGGTTGTCCCAAGCTGACGGGATGTATTTTCCGCTCCCGCGTCCGTCCTTGAACTCGCTCCGGACGTAGGTGTAGGAGGCGATAAAGGTCAGTCCTTTATAATTATACCACCGTCCGGTAAGTTCGAGGCCGTATGCTCTTCCTGTGGCGGTCGAGCTGACCGCTTCGTTTCCTAAAACCCCGTAGTCCGTACCTTTAGAGGCGAGTGGAATGCTATCGACTAATGACATCGGGTATTGGTCGTATTTCTTGTAAAAACCTTCTGCCGAGAATTTCAGATATGAGGAAGGGCGATACTCCAGTCCGAGTCCTGCCTGGTCGCTTCGGATATAAGTCAGGTGGTTGGCTTTATTCAGGTAATTACCTTGATTGTCTTTGAATCCTAGAACCGTGTAAGGTGGCAATTCGTAATATCTGCCGATGCTTCCGTTCAGATAGACCGCTCCAAACAAACGGTAGGAAAGGGAGAGACGGGGCGAGAGTTGATCCAGGAGGTTGTTCATCTCCGGCGAATAGTCGTTGGCATCCGCCCGTACTCCTAAAGAAGCGGTGAAACGCTCGTTGTCGCTTTCGTATATGGCTGTGGCATAAAGCCCCCATTTCAAAAGTCCTAGATCTGTGTGATAGTTGATCACTCTGGGGATCGTGGTGAACTGTTTCTGGTATGTACGATTGGTGTAGGTCGCATATTCGAGGTTTCCGCCGACATTCAGCCGGAAGAAAGGAAAACGGAATATATTTTCACTGCGCAGTTTATTTTCGATTTCGTCCGAACGGTAATTGAGAGTCAGGTTCTCTTCCGAACTTTCGTCATTATCCTTGTATTTGATATTCTTATTGTTTAACTGGCTCCGGCTGACAATTAGCGAATAGATGTTTTTGCCAGAGTAATGTTTGTAAACAGCTCCTAATGTGTATGTCTTTTGCTTGACCACCGGCAGGTAGGCTAAGATATACTGGTTCTTTTCACTCATGTCTTCCATACCGGTGTTGAGTTTCATGTCGTCTATGGCTCCCAACCCCAGAATAGCCAGTTCGTTTTTCCGGTCGAATGTATGTTTCACTTTGAATTGTGCGTCTGTGAAGGTCGGCAGGAAAGGCAGCCCGATCATGTCGAACAGGAACTGAAGGTATGAACGGCGAATAGACACTTGGTAGGTCGTCTTCTTGCCGGCCGGTCCGTTGGCTGAGAATCCGATATCCGAAGCTCCTATCACTCCCCGTAGGGAGAATTTTTCTTTGTTTCCGTCCTGCAACTTGAAATCAAGAACCGAGCTAAGAGCGTTTCCACGCGCGGCAGGATAGGCTGCAGAGTAGAAATCGACTTCGCGTATGAAATCTGGGTTAATGATCCCGACAGGACCTCCGGATGCTCCCTGTGTGGAGAAGTGGTTGATGTTCGGTATTTCTACGCCATCGAGAAAGAAACGGTTCTCAGACGGTCCTCCTCCTCTGACCATCAGGTCGTTTCGGAAAGCAGCCGTAGATGCCACACCAGGAAAAGATTGCACGACCCTGGATATGTCCCGGTTTCCTCCGGCACTTTTCTCGATCTCTTTGAACCCGATCACGCGCAGTCCGAGCGGACTTTCTGCC
>OGIV01001440.1_pt1 | contig 13967 bp, 9 predicted proteins | sample 1571861 | NCBI WGS metagenome assembly OGIV01 (sample SAMEA2582099, study PRJEB24529) | metagenome | biome: Human gut stool | place: China | collected 2011 | reverse complement strand
AGCTGGCGGTCGCCGCCTAACGGGGCTAAAATTCACTTGCGAAACTTAAGTTAATTAAAATTCTTTTTTATGAAGAAATTTAAATTTTCGGCCTTTTGTGCATCGATGTTATTCCTTTTGGTGTTAGGAGGATGTAGCGATGACAATAATGAGGTGACTCCGGGAGAAGGTCCAGGCTCAGAAGTAACTATTGAGATTGAGAGTGAGAAAGGAGATGAGGGTAGTGCCATTTATGCGACTTCGGCTACTATTTCCTTGAATTTGAAAGGGGTAGAAACTTATACTTATCAAGTAGAAGAAGGAAGTGTTTCCGAATCTGACTTCCCTGATGGAGAGATTATGTTTGCCAATGCTGAAAAAGAAAATGGTAACGGCATATTTACAGCTCAGGATGGTAAGAATACTGCTTACTTATATGGCCTGAATGGAAATACAAAGTATACGGCAATTTTTGCCTTTAAAGTGGGAACCGAATATCAGGTAAAAGGATTTGAATTTACAACTCCGGAATATTCAAGACGTATTACTATTATCTCGGCTACTCGTGATGAAATAAAATTCCATATCGAAATGCCTGAAGGTGTGTATTATAAATGGTCTTTTACCGATGCATTGAACTATAATTCAATGAAAGATCAGTTTATGCAGAGTGATGTGGACTTTTTGAGAAATCCGTCTGTTGGCGTTTCTTGTGGTCCTCAGGACATCACTATAACCAGTGGTGTTCAGATTGATCCGGATGATCCGATGTGGGGAGAATGGCAGGTTACTCAGGGTACAGCTTATGTTATCCTTGTTGGTGAATCTGATGAAGAAGGTAATTTGGACTATGAAGTAGACTATGGCGGTGGCATGTTGATGAGTCAGGCGCTGGCTCCGACTGTTGGCGACTATACAGAAGAATGGTCAGATGAAGGTGTTACTTTCAATGGAATGTATGCCAAACAGATGGTTTATGCTCAAAGTGCTGACCAAGTAGATAAAAAGGCTACCGTAACTGTCTTGAAGAAGAACGAAACTAAACTGAAAGTGGCTATTACCCCTCCGGATGGTGCACTGAGCTATGGAGTATATATGACTTCGGAAGATGATTATGAATTGATGAAAAAATATGTGGGTGAACAAGGTGTTCCTGCATTGGTGTTTAATGAAAGTACACCGCTTGTAGAGCCGCAGGAAATAGAATATACCGGAATGAGTATCGGTAAGAAGTATCATTTGTTCATTACTTGTAACTTTGCTGATGATTATTCTAAACAGAGCTTCCAGGAAGAAGTGTATGAAATTGTTGAGTCTACTAAGCCAGATGTAGAATTGACCGTTGTTGGCAATGTAGAACCTGATCAGCCTTATAAAGTCAGCTATACAATCAAAGCTCCTAATGGTGACTGTAGAGGTATCCGTTATGTAGAAAACTCTATGGCAGAATGGAATGCGTCACTTCGCCCTGAATATGGTATGGATGAGAAATTCTATGTGACAAACTATGGTTTAGATGTTACAGATGCAGACGTAATACAGGCTATAAATAGTTCTGAAGGTTATAAGATGTATTTCAACTCATATGCGGAAGAAGAAAATATGCTGGTTGTACAGGCTTATAATGAGGACGAGGATTTGTCAGAACCTTATATGGCAAAAGCTACGGCAGTAGCGGATTTCGGAACTCCGGTTGATGCAGACGGACAGGCTATCATGGATAATTTGTGTGGAACATGGAATGCTACATTCAACCGTCAGGGTTCTAATGGAGAAACTGAAACAATTACATTCCCTGTTGAGTTCTCTAGAGAACCGGAAGAAGCTGGTGAATATGCTGACTATGATAAGCTTGTCAAGACAATCATGACAATGAAGAACATGACTGAAGAAGAAGCTAAGCTTTATATTGAAGAAGAAAAAGCAAACTATATCCAGGCGCGTGAGAAGCAAATTGATTTTTATAAAATGAAGAATCGTATAGTAGGACGCTTTAAAGGTGAATTCCCGCACAAATATGCTAGCCCATGGGATTTGTTTAACAATATCAGCTATTCTGCTGTTGATGCTGATGATTTGTTCTTCGACTATGGACCTAAGATCTTCCTCGAAGTAATTCCTGTAGAAGAAAACGGACAGACTCTGTATGCTGTGATTTTGAGCGCAAATCTGTATGCCGTGCCTCCTTTGAGTGATTGGAATACACCGTTTACTTACTATATTATGGGTTATGATGGTTCTAGTGCTTATCATACAGATTTCCCTGTAAAAGTTGATGAGGATGGAAACGGACTTACCATACAGGCTTATGAATATAATGGAATGACATTGACTCCTTTCTTTGCAGGTATGTATAATAATACTATTTATAATACTTACTACGGTTCTGGTGATATTGTTTTAACACGCAATAATGCTTCTGCCATGAAAACTTTGAAGTCATCTGTAACATCTTTGAAGACGACTACGAAGAATATGCTTACAACTCCATGGGCAGCTTATCAGACTACAACAATCAAGAATATGCCTAAGACATTCTTGCCGTCGGCAGATGTTGCACGCAAGTTGAAACGTGAGTCTGTTACAATAGATTGTTCAAAGAGTAGTTTCATTAAGAAAATACAGAAATAAGATTGTATAGCAGATAATTGCGAATGTTCGTTTTAAGATAAATGATGATTCCGTTTGGAACGGCTCTTTTCATAAGAACAGACTGTTGCCTGACTGAGCCTTTCCGAACGGAATATTTTTGGGTATTAATTCTAAAAAATAAAAGGGGAAATTTACTATGTTACGAAAACTGTTATTAGTGTTTTGCCTGGTATGCGGTTGCCTGCAAGTGGCAGCACAAGGAAAACTTTCGAATGTGAAAGTAGAAGATGCAGATGGAAAGCTTGTTGAAATATCTTCATTAGTGAATGGTAAGCCGTTTATTATGTCATTCTGGGGAATAACCTGTAAACCTTGTCTGATGGAGCTGAATGCTATAAACGATCAGTTGGAAGAATGGCAGGAAGAAGTAGATTTTGAAGTTGTTGCTGTATCGATAGATGATAGCCGTTTTTCTACTCGTGCGCGCTCTATGGCTTCGGGTTCTGGATGGGACTTTATTTGCGTATTCGATAAAAACCAGGATTTGAAGCGTGCAATGAATGTAACCTTTACTCCGCATACATTTATTGTAGACGGTCAGGGGAATATCGTATATTCACATACCGGTTACACTCCAGGTAGCGAATTGGAGTTGTTTGAGAAACTGAAAGAATTACAACAAAAATAATCCGGCACGATGAAACAGAAAATGATGATATTATGCATGGCGGCTGTTGGAGCAACAACCGTTCTTCATGCTCAGACTCGTGATAAAGGAACACTTACTGGAAGTCTGGAGTCGAACAGTATTTATTATGTAGATGATAGTGAACTGGGAGCGGCTGCAGCTAATCCTGACGATCATTTCGGTTCGAACAATTATTTGAAACTGGACTATACACGTGGTAAATTTTCTGCAGGCATTCAGTTGGAGGGTTTTTTGCCGGCATTACAAGGATATGACTACGGTACTTATGGAAATGGACGCCGTACGATTCTTGGTTCAAAATATGTTGCTTGGGAAGATGGAGATTTTGGATTTCGTGTAGGAGATATCTTTGACCAGTATGGAAGTGGACTTGTTTTCCGCAGTTATGAAGACCGTACCTTGGGATTTAATAATTCGATAGAAGGTGTATGGGGGCACTACAGTTATAAAAATTACCTGTCACTGAAAGGTATGTATGGAAGACCACGTTTATATTTGGATTATGCTGAATCGGCAGTGCGTGGAGCAGACCTTACTTTATCTTTATCTGATATTGCCGGTTGGAAAAGTGCATCTTTGCAATTGGAAGGTAGCTATGTAAATCGTTATGAGAACTTGAAAGATAATGCAGATTATGTAGACAGATTGACAACAAACAATCTGGATATGTATGCTGTTGGTGGTAATTTTAACTGGAATGGTCTGGATGTCCGCGCTGAATATGTAACAAAAACGAAAGACTTACCGGAGATTTCATCTGCAACCGAAGTGGATGGTAATGCCATTCTTGCAGAAGTAGGATATGCTACAGGTAATTTCTCTGCCTTGGGTACTTTCCGTCGTCTGGAGCATATGAATACCATGCTTACCTTACAGGGACAGGGAGCGGGAAATACATTAAACTATTTGCCTGCGCTGACACGTCAGTACACGTATATGCTTGCCAATCTTGAGCCGTATCAGGTAAATGCAGAGGGTGAAACTGCCGGACAGTTTGATGTTTATTACTCTTTGCGCCCAGCTTCAAACCGTTCTCGTTATTGGAATTTCCATGCAAATTTCTCGACAGCTTATTCGGATAAAAATATTACAGGAGAATCTCGTTTGTTATGGCGTGACATCAATGCTGATGTAGAACACCGTTGGAATAAGCAGTGGAAAACTGCTGTATTGGTATCTGTTCAGGAGTGGAGCCCTACACATGGAATGGACGACAAAACTTATGCTTCGAATATTTTTGTTGTTGACAATACATACAAGTTCAACAGCAAAATGGCTTTGCGTGCAGAACTGCAATATCTTTACTCTACTGATTATGAAAAAGACTGGATGGCAGCTCTTCTGGAATTCAGCATGGCTCCACGCTGGAGTGTCAGTGTAAGCGATATGTATAATCATGGTACGACAAAGGTACATTACTATACAGCTTCTGTAAGTTATACACGTAAGAATACCCGTGTACAGTTAAGCTATGGAAGAAACCGTGCTGGTTATGTATGCTCGGGAGGAGTATGCCGTTACACACCGGCATATACCGGAGCCAATCTGGTAGTGACTTCTTCTTTCTGATTGTAGCCTGAAATTGAAAACCTATTATTTTATAAACGATTAAACAAAGATATTTATGAAACCTGCATATATTTTTAAAACCTTGGCGGTTTGTTTTTTAATGGCTGTTACTGCATGTTCGGGAAATGATGGAGGAGAAGACTCCGGAACAGTAAGTGGTGATTTGACATTGTCTATATCTAAGACTGTTATTGAAGCAAATGGTACAGATGCGGTTACCGTAGCTGTGATGAAAGGAGAAACAGACATCACTTCACAGTCTAAGGTTTATATGGAAGATCCTTCGGGTAATACTTCTTCGTTTAAAGAAACTTCTTTCAGCACTACTACTGAAGGTGACTATGTGTTTTATGCATATTATGAAGGTGTGAAAACAGAGAATATTACAGTAAGAGCATTTAAGAATATTCCTTCTTTGCCTGCCGACAGCAAGCCTGAGCAAAATACTGGTTTTGCGAAGCGTGTACTTGCCGTTCAGCATACGGGTACATGGTGTCAATTTTGTCCTTATTTAATAAGAGGTATTGAGTATTATCAACAAAACTATCCAGATAATCGTGCTGTTTTTGTGGCAGCACATAATGACGATGATTTAACAAGTGAGGCTAGTGATAAAGTTACTAGTTTTTTGGGGGTTCCAGGTTTCCCTTCGTTTAGTGTGGATTTTACAAATTTGACTCAGGAATATCGAAAAGATGCAGCAAAGGAAGCAGAGTTCCTTGCTTCAAAAATAGATCAGGCAGCAAGCAATGGATGCAAAACTGGTATTTCAGTAGCTTCAGAAAATGCTGGAAGTTCTGTAGTGGTAAATGTAAAAGTAAAATCGGCTAATGTGGATAACTGCCGTGTAGCTGTATGGTTGCTGGAAGATGGTATCGTAGCGGCACAGACAGGAGGTAGTTCTACAGAAGTACATAACAATGTATTGTGGGCTTCCAGTTCAACAGTCGCTTATGGTGACCGTATTCAGTTGGATGCTGATGGTGCAGGACAGAATGTATATCGTATGGATGTAAGTAATGTTCATGATTTGTCTAACTGCCGTCTGGTTGTATTTACAACTGTGCCAAATGCTTCTGGTCGCTTCGTGGTAGATAATGTTGTAACTTGTCCGTTGGATGGTCAAACTGCATTTGAGTATGAATAAGAAATATTATTTACTCTGGATGCTTGTCGTACTGCTTCCTTTCTTGGCAGGATGTAGTGACGATGAGCAGCCGGAGGTTGCAGAACCTTATCTTCGGGTGGTAGAAACAACCTCCTGTGAGAATATTTCTTCCGCTGCCGCTACATTGACTCTGAAGGTGGAGAGTAATGTAGAATGGAAGGTTGTGTCGGAAAAGTCATGGTGCGCAGTTCCTTCTGAGAATACGTGGACAGGCAATGCTTCCGTTGAAGTACAAGTTGGCGAAAACCTGACAGGAGAGAGTCGTTCTGCCGTTTTGGAGATAGTTTCTACAGATGGTGTACTGAAAGAAGAAATACATGTTTCACAGGTGGCGGAAGTCTTTAGTGAGAATCATCATTATAAATTGCCTGTTGTATTTCAGGTACTTTATGTAAATAAGTCGGATAAAAACCAATATGTGGAAGAAGGACATTTACAGAAGTTATTAGATAAAGTCAATGAACTTTACCGCAACTGTGGAGAAGACTTAGGTTTGGAGTTTGTTATGGCTACGGAAGATCCGGAAGGCAATACCTTGGAAGAACCGGGTGTAAACCGTGTCATGTGGACTACATCTACTATTGACTGCCAGGCTTTTATGAACAGCTATAAAGAAAAACGTTATTTAGATTTAATATGGGATCCGGACCGGTATATTAATATCATGCTGTATAATTTCAGCGATGCAGGGATTTTGGGTATCTCTGAATTTCCTTATACTGTGGCTCCTGATTATTTGGAAGGATGTGAACAGTGGACGGGTGGAGTACCTACTCAAGATCAGCTGGTATCTCCGCGGTGTGTTTCTATAAATAACCGGTATATTTATGAAGATAACTGTCCGCTGACTCCTGAAACTCCGGATGGAAATGCAAATTATGTAGCTGTTACTATTGCTCATGAACTGGGGCACTATCTGGGATTGCGTCATGTATTTTCTGAAAATGAAACAGGAACAGAGTGCATAGACAGTGATTTGTGTGAAGATACTCCTACTTATAATAAGACGGCTTATAATAACCTGGTAAACTCAATTGGGGCTGCAGGTCTTCTTGAACATCTGGATGTGCTGATCATGCGTGAAGACTGTGTGCGGGGAACAGAATATAAGTCGACAAATATTATGGATTATGCTGTGTCTTATTCGAACACTTTCACTGCGAATCAGCGGGAAAGAGTACGATATATACTGGAAAAAGGAGCATTTGTTCCCGGTCCTAAGAATCGTGAAATATCGAATTCGACTCGTACTGGTTCGGGTGAATTGCCGCACCATGTAATGGAATGATTGATATGTAAAATGAATTTTGAAGAAATATAAATTTTCCCTTTCTTATTCTCTTTGGGCCGCATTTCCATAAATGAGATGTAACGCCTGCTTGACCGTGAGGTTCGGTAAGAGAAATTTATAGCGGATACCATTGTTTTTAATCTCTCTTAAAAATGGTATCCGCTTCTTTTTTATAGAAAAAGTTCAGGCTGACGTGGTGTGCTGAATTTCTCGTGTAAAATAGCTGTAAACGGAGTGTTATAGATACGGGCTCCGTTAGGACATTCTTTTACACAGGCACAACAGCGTATACAGCGGTTTACATCTGTTTCGATATGGCTGCCGTCGTCGCTGATACGTATGGCATGGGTCGGACATACCTCTATACATTCTCCACAAACAAAGCAATCTTCATTGCAGACTGGAGCTGATGGCTTGGAAGCCTGTATCAGTTTATAAGGAGAAGTACCTTTTATAAAAAAAGATCCAATCAGCATAGACAATTTATCACCCATAGCTTTTAACCGGCATCCTGCTTGCAGAGGAGGGGTCAGTGTGCTTAATGCTTCTGAATTCTGCATTGCTTTTTCCAGTTTTTTCAAACTGTCGGCTCCGAATGTGCGGGCTATTTGTAAATCAGTCGCATCGGGGCGTCCGGCTGCAACAGGCATTTCGGCTGTGCTGTAACTGTGTTCTCCGATAAATGCTCCTGCCGAGAGAGGAGTGAATCCCAATGATGCTACAGTGTCACGCAGCTCCAACAGGGCATCTTCATAGTCGCGGTTACCATATACCACTACGACGATTGCCGGGGAGTTGTTACCTTTCAGGCGCTTGATGCGTTGTAAGGCAACCGGAGCAACACGTCCGCCATATACAGGTGCAGCAATGACTGTAAGTGAATCGTTTATTTCGATAGGTGAGTCACTTTCATCGAGTGTCAGGTCGGTTTCAATTCTTCTTCCCATACCAATTCCTTCGCCAATAGCACGTGCTATTTTAGCAGAAGTATGAGTCGGTGAGAAAAATACCAGATGATTGGTGCTAAATTCGTTCATAGGCTTTAAAGTAAAAAAGTTAGTTGTAGTTCTTGCAAAGATAAAGTTTTTTATATCGTTCTTCACACGATTTATTTGTACTTTTGCATCATTATGGAAGAACAATTCGACATACGTGATTATAAACCTACAGGAAAAGAACGGGATTTCGAGAATGCCCTCCGACCACTACAGTTTGGTGACTTCAGCGGTCAGGATAAGGTAGTCGACAATCTGCGTATCTTTGTCAAGGCAGCCAGGCTTCGTGCTGAAGCGCTTGACCATGTGTTGCTTCATGGTCCTCCCGGATTGGGAAAAACAACATTGAGCAATATTATTGCCAATGAACTGGGGGTTGGATTTAAAGTAACTTCCGGTCCTGTACTCGATAAGCCGGGTGATCTTGCCGGTGTGCTGACAAGTCTTGAACCGAATGATGTATTGTTCATTGATGAAATACATCGTTTGAGCCCGGTGGTGGAGGAGTATTTATATTCGGCAATGGAAGATTACCGGATTGATATCATGATAGACAAAGGTCCGTCGGCACGTAGCATTCAGCTGGACTTGAATCCGTTTACGCTGGTGGGAGCTACTACCCGCAGTGGATTGCTTACCGCTCCGCTCCGTGCACGTTTCGGAATTAATCTCCATTTGGAATATTACGATGATGCGGTATTGTCGCGTATTATTTTGCGCTCGGCCAGTATCTTGGGTATTCCATGTGATGTAGATGCTGCAGGCGAGATTGCTTCGCGCAGTCGTGGTACTCCCCGTATTGCCAATGCCTTGTTACGTCGTGTACGTGATTTTGCTCAGGTGAAAGGCTCCGGACGGATTGATGTGGAAATAGCTCGATATGCACTGGAAGCGCTGAATATTGACCGTTACGGACTGGATGAGATAGACAATAAGATACTTTGTACCATTATTGATAAGTTCAAGGGAGGCCCGGTAGGACTGACAACGATTGCTACGGCACTTGGGGAGGATCCCGGAACGTTGGAAGAAGTGTACGAGCCATTCTTGATAAAGGAAGGTTTTCTGAAGCGAACTCCGCGCGGACGAGAAGTTACGGAGCTGGCTTATAAGCATCTGGGACGGAGTATATATAATAATGTAAAAACACTTTTTGATGATTAATTATGGTGTGTGCCATAACAGCGGCACACACTTTTATTTTTTATAGACTATGGCTGGACTGAAATCGTTAGCAAAAGATACGGCTATTTATGGATTGAGCAGCATTGTAGGACGTTTTCTTAACTATCTGCTTGTGCCGCTTTATACAGCAGTAATACCTGCATCGACAGGTGGTTACGGTGTGGTGTCGAATGTGTATGCATATACGGCACTTATCTTGGTCTTTCTGACATTTGGTATGGAAACAGGATTCTTCCGTTTTGCCAATAAGTCGGGTGAACATCCGGAAAAGGTATATGCCAATACGTTGATTTTTGTAGGTGGGCTTTCGCTGATTTTTGTTATACTGTGTATGCTGTTCCTGCATCCCATTTCCGCATTGCTGGAGTATCCCGACCATCCCGATTATATTGCAATGATGGTACTTGTGGTTGCACTGGATTCATTTCAGTGTATTCCGTTTGCTTATCTGCGATACAAAAAACGTCCGATAAAGTTTGCATCTATCAAGCTGTTCAATATTGTTGGTAATATTCTCCTGAATCTTTTCTTCCTCTTGTTGTGTCCGTGGCTGGATGTTCATGCCCATCAGCTGGTTTCATGGTTTTACCGTCCGGAATATCTGGTAGGATATATCTTTGTGTCGAATCTGATCATGTCGCTGGTACAGATGTTTTTCTTCATCCCGGAACTGAGAGGTTTTTCTTATCGTGTGGATAAAGTTCTGATGAAACAGATGATTTCTTATTCATTCCCGATTTTGGTTTTCGGAGTGGTGGGCATATTGAACCAGACGATTGACAAAATGATTTATCCATTCTTGTTCGATGACCGTCAGGAAGGGTTGGTGCAGCTTGGAATATATAGTGCTACCAGTAAAGTGGCTATGATAATGGCTATGTTTACCCAGGCTTTCCGTTATGCTTACGAACCCTTTGTCTTTGGTAAAAACAAGGAAGGAGATAACCGTAAGATGTATTCGGCAGCAATGAAGTATTTCTTTATCTTCTCCTTACTGGCTTTTCTTGCTGTGATGTTTTATATGGATATACTTCGTTATATGGTAGCGCGTGATTATTGGGAAGGACTGAGTGTAGTAGCTATCGTAATGGGGGCAGAAATATTTAAGGGTATTTATTTTAACTTGTCTTTCTGGTATAAACTGACGGATGAAACACAATGGGGAGCATATTTTTCAATCATCGGATGTGCGGTAATTCTGGTATTGAATATATGGTTGGTTCCGACTTATGGATATGTCGCTTCTGCATGGGCATCAGTGGCCGGTTATGGAGTAATAACCTTGTTGTCTTATATCATCGGACAGAAAAAATATCCGGTCAGCTATCCTTTAAAGGATATGGCTGTTTATCTGATACTGGCTGCTGTTTTATTTGTTCTTTCGCAGGAGGTTATAATATCTAATGTCGGATTGAGATTAGTGTTCCGTACCTTATTATTGTTGATATTTATCGCCTATATATTAAAAAAAGATTTACCTTTGAAAACAATCCCTTTTGTGAACCGTTTTGTTAAATAAAACACAGTTTTAGGTTATGGAAAGAGATAAAAAATTTATTATCAGGAAGTTTTTTAATGAATATCTGGACTTGAACCGTAGCAAGGAAGATGAACAGGTGACTGTTGATTCCATCCGGAATGGGGTGGAGTTTAAAGGTACAAACTTGTGGGTACTTATTTTTGCCACTTTTATTGCTTCACTTGGGTTGAATGTGAATTCTACGGCGGTAATTATCGGTGCAATGTTGATATCTCCGCTGATGGGACCGATTATGGGAGTCGGACTTGCTGTCGGGTTGAATGACTTTGAGCTGATGAAACGTTCATTGAAAAGTTATCTGGTGGCAACTTTGTTTAGTGTAACTACCGCAACGATTTATTTTTCATTTACTCCGCTTGATGAAGTTCAGTCGGAACTGCTTGCCCGTACATCACCTACTATCTATGATGTGTTTATTGCTCTGGTAGGTGGTCTGGCTGGTATTGTAGCATTGGCTACAAAAGAAAAAGGAAACGTGATTCCGGGAGTTGCCATTGCTACGGCGTTGATGCCTCCGCTTTGTACTGCCGGATTTGGACTGGCAACAGGCAACCTGCTTTATTTCTTGGGAGCTTTTTACCTTTATTTTATTAATTCTGTTTTTATCAGTCTGGCTACTTATATAGGAGTGCGGGTAATGCATTTCCAGCGTAAGCAGTTTGTTGATAAGGTACGAGAAAAGTTGGTCCGGAAATATATCATCGGTATTGCAATTGCTACCATGTGTCCGGCTGTTTATCTGACATATAACATTGTACGTGAAACGATTTATCATTCTTCTGCTAACAACTTTATTACTTCTGAACTCCAATTCCCGGATTCTCAGATTCTGAATCGTGAAATCTCATTTGACAAACGGGAGATTAAAGTGGTATTTATCGGAAAGGAAGTTTCAGAGGAACAAATACAGAATGCGCGGAATAAACTTACTCAGTATCAGCCGGGTCAGACAAAATTGGTCGTTTTTCAGGGAGTTAATGGAGCCGGTGCGATGGATATAGGAAATATTAAGTCGATGGTAATGGAGGATTTTTATAAGAATAGTGAGAAGCAGCTTATGTCACAACAGGCTGCACTTGACTCACTGAATCGTTTGTTACCAGATTTTACAGGTTCGAATTTGATGAATGAGAAGATGGGGCAGGAGATTAAGGTTCTTTTCCCATGTATAAAAACAATTTCTGTTTCAAAGAGTCTTCAGCTTCGTGTAGACAGTCTTCGTATGGATACCTTAACTTATGCTTTTGTTGATTGCGACCGGACTCTTTCCAAACAGGAAAAAGAAAAAATGTTGGAATGGCTTCAGGCACGCACAGGAACGAAAAAGCTTCGTCTGGTTGTAGAATAACAGGAGTATAACTGATATAGAAGCCCGTCCTTGACACACAAGTCAATCGGCGGGCTTTTCAAATATTTATCGTATGAATTTTTATTTTTTGCGCTTACTTCGTTTCGCCCAGCCTTCTTCTGCAAAGTCCGGCTCTTCACCACGCAAAGGACGATTGTCATTTTGGAAGAACTGTTTCCAGTCATCTTTCTTCTTAGGACCACGTGCGGCGGTATAGCCTCGTTCTTCACGGCTAGGTTTATCTTTTTTCTTTTCTGCGGATTTGGTTTCTTTTTTCTTGGTTGTTTTTTCTTCTCTTACGCTTTCCTTACCACGCTTTTTACCACTTTTATCGCTTTTTCCCGTATTTTCTCCAGCTATTTCTACAATAACCTTACGACCTTTGTTCAGGGTTACCTTATTCAGTGCTTTCATTACCATCGATGCCTGACTTTCTACAACTTCGAAGAAAGAGAAGTTCTGCATGAGATCGATTCTACCAATCTGAATATGCTCTTTTTTCAAGTTGCGGTTTATCAGCTCAATGATCTGATTGGCATAGAAACCATCGGTCTTTCCTAAATTCAGGAACAGACGGGTATAGCCTTTTTCAGCCTTGCGTGCCACTTTTTCACGGTCACTTCCACGATCTTTCCGCTCTTTAGCTTCATTGCTCTTTTCGTTGGCTTTAGGCTGTTCTATTTCCGGAGCATTTTTGTAGTATTCCAAGAAGCGGTTAAACTCCATAGATACCACTCGCTTAATCAGGTCTTCCTTGCTTAACCATTCCAGTTTTCGGTAGATTCCTGGTAGAAAAGCTTCTATTTCGTCTTCGTTAACCTTGACTTTTTCGATGTCATCAATTACCTTGATAAGCTGTTGTTCGCAAATCTCTTTTCCGCTAGGCAGTGTGCTTATTGTAAATTTCTTGTTGATAATGCGTTCTATCTCACGCATTTTACCTTTCTCACGCAGGTTGATGATAGCGATAGATATACCAGTCTTTCCGGCACGTCCGGTACGTCCGCTTCGATGTGTATAACTTTCTGTATCATCAGGAAGGGCATAATTAATGACATGAGTCAAGTCATTTACATCCAGTCCACGTGCAGCTACATCGGTAGCAACCAACAGTTGCAAATAGCGCTGACGGAACTTCTGCATGACCAAGTCACGTTGTGCCTGACTTAGTTCACCATGTAAAGAGTCGGCATTATAGCCGTCCTGAATCAGCTTGTCGGCAATCTCTTGAGTTTCTTTACGGGTACGGCAGAAAATAATACCGTAAATCTGTGGATAATAATCGACAACTCGCTTTAATGCCAGGTATTTATCTTTTGCATGTACGATGTAGGCGATATGATGTACGTTTTTGCTTCCTTCATTCTTTGTCCCGATTGTGATTTCTTTGGCATTATGCAAATAAGTTTTAGCAATACGGGCAATCTCCGGACTCATGGTAGCTGAAAACATCAAGGTGTTACGATCTTCTGGAACTTGCTCCAGAATAGCGTTGATGCTGTCGGTAAATCCCATGTTCAGCATTTCATCGGCTTCATCCATTACCACATCGCGGATAGTTTCCAGGCGTGCAACTTTACGCTCCATTAAG
>OGIV01001439.1_pt1 | contig 13976 bp, 11 predicted proteins | sample 1571861 | NCBI WGS metagenome assembly OGIV01 (sample SAMEA2582099, study PRJEB24529) | metagenome | biome: Human gut stool | place: China | collected 2011 | reverse complement strand
GGACGGTCAGGCTGTCATGTTCTTTCCAGCGGTATTCTCGTCCGCTTTTGATAAGTGTCTCTCCCTGTGTGCGGAGAAAATCTTCCAGACTGACGGCGTTTGCCCGGTCAATCTGTGCTTGGGTATAATTCATCGGGATAGTTCCTCCTTTTTGTGTCGTGTTTGGGGTCGATTTTGGAGCTTTTGTTCCTCTGTGCGTTCGTTAAATCGGGCGGCAGTATCTACACATGACTTGACCTTCCAAAGGCGGTGTAAATCGTCTCTGACGGTCTTAAACTCGCCATAGGTGGTGTTGTGCACCTGTTCCAGCTCGTCATACTCTTCGGTCAGCTTTTTCATATCCACCTTACCGTCTGGGAACTCCCCGGTCAGCTTTCGTCTGGCGGCGTAGAACTGTATCAGTTCCGCTTCATGCTCTGCCTTGTACTTGGCTCTGGGCTTCTCAAACTTGATTTTCTGCAAGCCGTCATAGACAGGCTTCAAGCTCTGGAAAGCAGCGGAGCTGTCATAGAGCTGCTTAATTGCTTTCATTCGGGCGGTCTGTTCGTCCAGCGTTTTCTTCAAGCTCTCTGTGGCAGCACTGTGTTCGTTGACATGGCTTTCCAAATCTTCAAGGGTGTAAATGCCATTCTTCCGAAGATAATTGAAAGTCTCGTTCATCTCCTTTAGATTGCTGACCTTGCCTTTCTGGGAATACGCCCCGGCGTTGCGGCTGGTGTAATAGGCGTTCAGCAGAGAAACAAGGTTGGGTGCCTGTGGCTTGGCAAGCTCTGCTTTTGCTTCGGCAATCCAATCAAACAGGAGAGTGATTTTCTTCTTGATGTCCCGGATAACGGCATTGGTGGCTTTGATCCAGCGGTTGAACTCTCCCTTTTCGGTGCGGATACCTTTCTTCTCCATTGCCCGGACGGTTGCGCCCTCGTGGACGGTGGGAAGAAGCTCCACGCCCTGACGCTCATAGCTCCGGTGGTCGATACGAACATCAATACCTTTTTCCGCAAACTTGGCATTGCATAGTTCCGCCCATGTCTGCCGCCAGTATTCCAGCGTTTCGGGACTGCCCCAGTCGGTAGTGGGAACGGCGTTGAACACAAACTTTCCGTCTGCGTCTCGGATACGGTTGCCGTCCTCGTCCAGCTCATACACCCGGCGTTGCTTTAGTCCCCATTTGCCGTTCTGCTCGATGGGGCGGATAGGGCAAAGCACATGAAAATGTGGGTTTGGTATGCCGCCGTCCTCCCGGTCTGGCTGGTGTACGGCGAAGTCAACCACCATGCCACGGCTCACAAAGTTCTCCAATAAAAATTGCCTTGCAAGAGCGATGTTTTCCTCAAGGGAAAATTCATTCTGCAAGGCAATGTCAAAGCTGTATGCAAGCTGGGCGTTCTTACCACGCTCGGCTTTTTCCACGGCGTTCCACAAGGTCTGACGGTCTGCAAATTCCGGGGGAGCATGGGACGGCAAGAGAATGTCAGAGCAGATCACGCCGCCCTTGCGGGTGTAGTCGCTGTATTCGCCGTAATACTCGCTATACAATCGCTCCCCGGCTCGGTAGGCAGCAGAAGCGATAGCGGACTGTCCTGCGCTTCGCTTAGTCTGCGTGACACTCAGATGAAATAGTGCCATCGGCTTTCAACTCCTTTCCTCCGTTCGCTTTGTTGATGTGGGTAATCGCCATGTGACGGACGGCTCGCTGGACTTCGGACAGAGAAAAGATGTGTTCCATCAGCTCTGTCATTTCGGTGCGTGTCAAGTCCTTAACCTCCGGGGCAACGCTTTCCACCATGCCGCCCAGATTGCAAAGGCGGTGGGTGCGTTTCTTGCGTTCGCCTTTCTCATAGTGTTTCTTCCTCTGTTCCAGCCTTTGGAGCTTGTGCTGTTCCTGAAGAAGCTGAGCTTCAGCTTGTTCTTTTTCGGCTCTAAGCTGGTCGAGGGTTTTCGTTTTTGCCATGTTTCATGACCTCCTTTTTTGAAAATGGGTATAAAAAAAGACCGCTGATTTTTTCACACGGTCATGTGTATCAACGGTCTGTTTTTTAGTATTCAGTTGCAATGATTATCTCACTTTAGTTTACGATACCAGCTATATAATCATAATCAATTTTTTCTGAAACCACCTTGTAAAAGAAAGGGTCTTTCCGAATAGTATCATCGGAATTGATGATAAAGTTATTCCAATCATCGGCTTCATTACCATCGGATAAATAAATGGTCATCTTAAAGCTATATCCAGAATAACCAACAGACGGCTTCGACCTTTTTAACTTGATTTCATTTAGATTTTCAATAATATGTTCGATTTGTGTCTCATCTGTGATGTGAGTTGCATTTCCAGTATTTCCATTGAATACGACAATTTCTATAACTTCATCATGTTCCAAATCCATCAAGTTAATAGGAACATTGTACCAGATACCAATCCCTACTGCGAGAACCGCTACAATAGTTAGTAACATTACCAATTTCCGTTTCATAATTATGCTTCTCCTTTTAGTTGGATTTTCAAAATCAAACTTGCTGGCGGCGAACAGCATTTCATGCTGTTTGCGGACGGCAAGTCCACAGGGGATAGCCGCATAAGCGGCGCAAGGGGGTGTAGCCACCTTGTCGAAACGAAGTGACGGAAACATTCGAGGTCAGGCAGTTTTCTTCTGCTGACAGAGAATGAAGCTCCGCAGGACGCACTACTCTCGACAGAGAGTATAGAAGTGCGCCCTTAGAGTTCTAAGGGTATTTTTAGATAATTGGGAATGTTTCTTTGTCAAACTGCGTAACATTGAACACGATACGCCACTCGACATCATCACCAACCGGTTCAAAGTGCAGAGCAGAACAAGCAGCATGAAGTTTTTCTTGTGAATTTGTTCCATATATAACTGCTGTCGGACCATCTGCACCACCAATAACACCAACAACAAAACAGGAACTACTGCCAACTGGACGGAACGAATGATCGTCTGGTGTAACTTCTATCGGTCTATCGCCTTCATCACAGTCAAAAACCGAAATGTTCTCCATCGGTTCAGGGGTAAGTGTATAACTCATGGCAATATAATGTGTCGGATAAATCCAGCGATCAGAACCAAAACTATTTTGAGGAACTGTCTGCTGTTCTATTTCCTGCACGGTCAGTGTATGGGTTATTCCGCTAACAGGATGGGAAAACATAAATGAATCTCCGGGTGCGTGAACTTTGAAATGTGAGCCTGGAACTTGTCCTGGTTGCTGCTCCATTGTAAGAAAAAGTTTATTGATTTCAGGGTGATGCTTGGTTCCCCAAGGAAATACGTCTCTGCATATGACCCAGCCATAAGTACTATCCAGCCCATAATGGTCGATTGCCCATTTTGCTTCCAACTCATTGATAACGCCATCTGGCAGACAAGGATTAAAGCTCACAGCGCAGCCATGGGTTGTCTGTAATATTTTCTCGTTTAACTTCAAGCAAGGTTTGAAGTTAAAACAAAGTGGGTTTTCCCATTCCATCTGCATCTGTTGCTCACGGGTAAAATTTTCACATGAGTCATTTTCCCAGTCCAGATTCCATTTTTTCATGAAGTCACGGATGCTTTCTGAATCAACTCGCATACAAAAATCAACGACAATGCCCTTTGAACAAACGTAAACCGACGGCACGAACCAGTCGCGCCCCGCCCACGAAAACCACTTTTGTACGCTCATTTCCCTGCCCGCGCGCTCGCGGCCGTGATGGCCCCAAAAGCTGCCGCCAAAGTAGACCTTCCACTCCTCGACCCTTTCGGGCGCGTCGGGATTCATTTCGGGATCGTAAAAGTCCTCGGTGAAGCGGAGCTTGCTGAGATCGAACTCCGCTTGCAGCTTGCGCAGGTATTGCCACGGCCGCTCCATCGGCGTGAGGGAAAAGACTGTGGAAATCTGCGAGAGCACCGCCTTCTGCTCGTCCGTCGGCGGATTCTCGGCAAGGAAGGCGTCGAATTGCGCCTCGTCCCACTGCCACGCCTGCTCGAGCGCCGCACTGTCGCCGGTCGCGAGCAGCAGGCGAAGAAAATCGCTGAAATCGCGCGCGATGACGTGCACGCAGTCCTTGCCGCCGTTCATCGGGCTTACGGCGAAGACCGTTTCGCCAAAACCGCGGACAAAGCAGAAGTGGATGCCGTCCACGCCCGCCCAGCCGAAGATAGAAGCGCCCTTGGGCGTGCAGAAATAGGGATCGTTGTCCTCCCGCCGCATCACGCTGAGAGACGATAAGTCAAGATGCTTGCGCAGAAATTTCTGATAAAACGCCGCCATGGAAAGCCCTCCCTTGTACTTCAGGTTTTCCATAGCATAACACATGGGTGCGGAAAAGTCACCGTCAGGGGCGAAAGCTGTGGATTTTTCGCGCCGGAAGCCGCGCTGCGGCCTTGCCACGCTCTCGCGAACATGATATACTATATTGCTAAACTATCGAGATTCGGGAGGAAACATCCCTTGGAACGCAAAGAAGTCATCGTCAGCGAGCAGGAGCTCGCGCGTCAGAAGGAATTTACGCGCAAGATGCGCGAGATGAACGACCGCCGCACCCGCACGCCGCTCGCGCTGGTCGACACGTTCGGCTGCCAGCAGAACGTGGCAGACGGCGAGGTGCTCATGGGCATGCTGCGCGAGATGGGCTACGAGCTCACGCGCGACGAAAATCAGGCCGACGTCATCCTGCTCAACACCTGCGCCATCCGCGAGCACGCAGAAAAGCGCGTTTACGGCCACTTGGGCCGCCTCAGCCACACGAAGGCCGCCAAGCCGGACCAGATCATCTGCCTCTGCGGCTGCATGGCGCAGCAGAAGGTCGTGGCCGATAAGGTAAAAAATTCCTACCATCACGTCGACCTTGTGCTTGGCCCCCAGGCCGAATGGCGGCTCCCCGAGCTGCTGCACGAGGTATACACGAAGAATAAGCGCGTTTTCTCCATCGAGAACGAGCATGGCCGCATCGCCGAGGACCTCCCCATCGTGCGCGAGGGCGGCGTGCGCGCGTGGGTGAGCATCATGTACGGGTGCAATAACTTCTGCTCGTACTGCATCGTGCCCTATGTCCGCGGCCGCGAGCGCAGCCGCGAGCCGGAGAAGATCATCGAGGAATGCCGCGGCCTCATCGCCGAGGGCTACAAGGAGATCACCCTCCTCGGCCAGAACGTGAACAGCTACGGCAAGGACTTGGGCACCGATTACGACTTTGCAGACCTGCTCGCCGCCATCAACGCCATTCCCGGCGACTATTGGCTCCGCTTTATGTCGAGCCAGCCGAAGGACGCGACCAACAAACTTTTCGACACGATGGCACGCTGCGAGCACGTTGCAAAGCAGCTCCACCTCCCCGTCCAGTCCGGGTGCGACCGCGTTCTGAAAGCGATGAACCGCCCCTATACGCGCGCAAAGTACGAGGAAATGATCGCCTACGCGCGAAGCGTCATGCCAAGCATGGTGCTCACGAGCGACGTCATCATCGGCTTCCCGGGAGAGACCGAGGACGAAGCGATGCAGACTGTCGATCTTGTAGAAAAGACGCAGTTCGACGCGCTCTTCACTTTTATTTTCTCCCCGCGTCCCGGCACGCCGGCGGCGAAGATGGACGACCCCGTCTCGCGCGAGGAAAAGCAGGTCTGGTTTGAAAAGCTCGTCGACGCGCAGAACGCCATCAGCGCGAAAAAGCACGCAGCCTACATCGGCAGGACGGTCAAGGTGCTGGTCGACGGCGAGAGCGACGACGAGGCCTTCCCCCTCGCCGCGCGCACGGAGGGCAACCGCCTCGTGCGCATGAAGGGCGACAAGGCCCTGATCGGCACATTTGCCAAAGCGAAGATCACCGACAGCAACACCTGGGCGCTCTACGGCGAAGCGGTAGAGGAATAAAGAAAAGGGGGCTTTTTGATGAAAGTCGTCATTTTGATGGAAAACAGCACGTGCAGAGACACCGTCGCCTGCGCGCACGGCCTTTCGATGTACATCGAAACGGAAAAGCACAAGATCCTTTTCGACATGGGGCCCGACGCGCAGTTCATCGACAACGCCAAGGCGCTCGGCGTCGACTTAACGCAGGTCGACATCGCCTTTTTGTCCCACGCGCACAACGACCACTGCGGCGGCCTCGAAGCGTTCTTGAAGCTGAACGACCGCGCCAAGGTCTATATGCAGAAGGCCGTCTGGGGTCAGTACTACGTCGTCACGCCCAGCAAGTGCGCCTACATCGGCATGGACGCGGTGCTCAAGAATTACGAGGACCGCTTCGTTCTCTGCGATGGCGTGCAGAAGCTTGACGAAGAACTGACGGTTTTCTCCGCCGTTCCGGGCCGCGAGCTGTGGAGCGGCGCGAACGACACGCTGCGCGAAAAGGTCGGCGAGGACTATCCGCGCGACGCCTTCCGCCACGAGCAGGATCTATTGGTCACGGAAAACGGCAAGACTGCGCTGTTCGCGGGCTGCGCGCACTGCGGCATCGTGAATATCCTGAAAAGCGCCGAGGACGTGCTCGGCAGAGCGCCCGACGCGGTGTTTGCGGGCTTCCACCTCTATAACCCCTCGCTCGGCAAGAGCGAGCCGGACGAGCTGGTCGACGCCGTGGGCGAAAAGCTGCGCGGCGACAAGGTCGCGCACTACTTCACGGGCCACTGCACGGGCAAGGAAGCCTATGAAAGATTGAAACGTAAGCTCGGCGACCGCCTCGGCGAAATGCCCGCGGGCTCCGACTTTACCGTGTAAATTTTAGATTTTAGAGAGAAAGAAAGTGAGGACGAATCATGGCCGAGATCACGCCGATGATGAAGCAGTATTTGGAGATCAAGGAACAGAATAAGGATTCGATCCTCTTTTTCCGCTTGGGCGACTTCTACGAGATGTTCAACGAGGATGCTCAGCTCGCCTCGCGCGAGCTCGATTTGACGCTGACGACCCGCGACCGCGGCAAGGCGGCGGAGGATCAGACGCCGATGTGCGGCATTCCCTATCATTCGAGCGACGCCTACATCGCGCGCCTGATCGCCAAGGGCTACAAGGTCGCCATCTGCGAGCAGACCGAGGACCCTGCGCTCGCCAAGGGCCTTGTCAAGCGTGATATCATCCGCGTCATCACGCCCGGCACGGTCATCGACAGCGCATGCCTCGACGACCGGCGCGGCAACTTCCTCTGCGGCATCTTTTTGGACGGGCAGAACGCCGGCGCGGCCTTCTGCGACATGACGACCGGCCACACGCACGTGACCGCCTTTTCGGGCGACGACCGCGCAGAGCACCTGTATAACGAGTTATCCCGTTTCTCCCCCGCCGAGGCGGTGCTGAGCGCGGGTGCTTACGACAACGGTGAGCTGGTCGAATACCTTCGCGATAAGCTGTCCTGCGCGGTCGAGCGCGGCGAGAACCGCTTTGAGCTCAAAGCGTGCGAAAAAGCCATCCGCGCGCAGTTTGGCGAGGAGCGCTTTGCAAGCCTTCCGCGCAACAACCCCGCCGCGTCGCTCGCGCTGGGCGCGCTGCTCTCGTATCTGCACGAGACGCAGAAGACCGATCTTTCCTACATCAAGGACTTAGAATACTACGAGCAGGGCCGCTTCATGGAGCTTGACCTCTCCGCGCGGCGCAATCTGGAGCTGACCGAGACCATCCGCGCCAAGGAAAAGCGCGGGAGCCTCCTCTGGGTGCTCGACAAGACGAAGACCGCCATGGGCGCGCGCAATCTGCGCGCGTGGCTGACGCGCCCGCTGCGCGATGTTGCGGCCATCGAGCGCCGCCTCGGCGCGGTTGAGGCGCTGACGAAGAACACCGTCGCGCGCGAAGAGCTGATTCTGTCGCTCTCCGGCATCAGCGACATGGAGCGCCTCATCGGCCGCATCGCCTACGGCACGGCGGGCGGGCGAGACTTTGCGTCGCTGCGCAACTCCATCGAGCGCATCACGGAGGTCAAAGCCCAGCTTACGGCATTCACGACGGGCAGGCTGCATGAGTTAGACAACGAGCTCGACACGCTCACCGACGTGGCGCAGAGCATCCGCGACACGCTCATCGACGAGCCGCCGTTTTCCGTGCGTGAGGGCGGCTTTATCCGCAAGGGCTACAATGCCGAAGTCGACCGCCTGCACGAGATTTTGTCGGGCGGCAAGGGGCTTCTCGCCGACATCGAGACGCGCGAGAAGGAAAAGACCGGCATCCGCACGCTGAAGATCGGCTACAACAAGGTCTTCGGCTACTATATCGAGGTCTCGAATTCGTTCAAGGGCCTCGTCCCCGACACTTACATCCGCAAGCAGACGCTCGTGAACGGCGAGCGCTACATCACCGAGGAACTCAAAAACCTTGAGCAGGAGATTCTGACCGCGGGAGATCGCGACAAGGCGCTCGAATTTGAAATTTTCACCGCCCTGCGCGAATCCGTCACCGCCGAGAGCGTGCGCATCCAGCGCGCGGCGGGGCTCATCGCCGAGCTCGACACGCTCTGCTCGCTCGCGTCCGTCGCGGTGAACAACAACTATTGCCGTCCGAGCGTGGACGACAGCGGCGTCATCGAAATTCACGACGGCCGCCACCCCGTCGTCGAGCGCGTGCTCAAGGACGCGCTCTTCGTCCCGAACGACACCTATATGGGCGAGCGCGAGGACCGCGCCGCCATCATCACCGGCCCCAACATGGCCGGTAAGTCGACCTACATGCGTCAGGTCGCGCTCATCACGCTCATGGCGCAGATCGGCTCGTTCGTGCCCGCCAAGAGCGCGCGCATCGGCGTGGTCGACCGCATCTTCACGCGTATCGGCGCGAGCGACGACTTAGCCGGCGGTCAGTCGACCTTCATGGTCGAGATGACCGAGGTGAGCGAGATTTTGCATCAGGCGACGCCTCGCTCCCTGCTCATCCTCGACGAGATCGGCCGCGGCACGTCGACGTTCGACGGCATGAGCATCGCCCGCGCGGTGCTCGAATTCTGCGCCGACCCGAAACGCTTAGGTGCCAAGACGCTGTTCGCCACGCACTATCACGAGCTCACGGAGCTTGAGGGCGTGCTCCCCGGCGTGAAGAATTACAGCATTTCCATCAAAAAGCGCGGCGACGAGCTCATCTTCCTGCGCAAGATCGTCCCCGGCGGCGCCGACCGCAGCTACGGCATCGAGGTCGCAAAGTTAGCGGGCCTTCCGAACGAGGTCGTCAAGCGCGCGAACGTCATCTTAAAAGAGCTGGAGCAGGGCGGCGCGTATCAGGCAAAGCCGCGCGAGGAGACCGAGCAGGTCAGTCTCGATGCGATCGGCGAGGCTGAGGTGCTCGCGGCCATCCGCCGCGCCCAGCCGGACACGATGTCCCCCATCGAGGCGATGCAGCTCCTCTACGAGCTCAAGCAGAAGCTCTCGTAATTTCCCCGGAAAAGAGGTCTCCCCATGGCAAAAAAGAAAACCGCCTCCGGCGGCATGAACCGCACCGAGCGCGTCGCCGGAACGATCTTCTTCCTCGTCTATCTTCTGGTGATGCCGCTTTTGGCAACAAGAATATTCGACCTTCTGGAGGTCGTGCTCGACACCACCATCAACGATTCCCTGCGCAATGTGCTCTATTACTACACGCTCTTCGCCGTCACGGTGCTGCTGTTCCACTCGTATCTGGCGCACACATCGGGCCGGTTTTTAGACAACCTGAACCGCTCGCTTTCGACGATGCTGCTGGGCCTTCTCGTCTTCTACGGCGCGAACGAACTTTTGTTCCGCGTGTGCAACGTGCTTTTCGACAGCCGCACGAACCTGAACGACATGACCATCGCCGCGCAGGTGGCCTACGCCCCGCGCATGACGGCGCTGATCGTCGTGCTGCTCGCGCCGTTTGTGGAGGAGGTGCTCTTCCGCGGCCTCGTGTTCGGGTGTCTCAAAGAAAAGAGCAGAATATTCGCCTATATCCTCTCCTGCGCGCTGTTCGCGTTTTTACACGTGTGGACGGCGGCGGTGTCCAACTGGGACTTAGGCTATCTCATTTTGATGCTGCAATACCTTGTGCCCGGCCTTGTGTTTGCCTGGGCGTATGAGCATTCGGGCACGCTGTGGACGTCGATCCTGCTCCACGCGCTCGTCAATGCCCTTTCCCTTTTCACCATCGCTTCCTAAAAGGAGGAAATCAATGCCCCATATTCAGCAATTATCGCCGCATGTCGCCGACCTCATCGCCGCGGGCGAGGTGGTCGAGCGCCCTGCGAGCGTTGTCAAGGAGCTGCTGGAAAATGCCATTGACGCCGGCGCGCAGAGCGTGACGGTGGAGATGAAAAACGGCGGCATGACCTATCTTCGCGTCAGCGATGACGGCTGCGGCATCGCGCCAAGCGAGCTGCCGACGGCTTTTCTGCGCCACGCGACGAGCAAGCTGCGCACGGCGGAGGATTTGGCTGCCATCGGCACGCTGGGCTTTCGCGGCGAGGCGCTCGCGGCGATCTCTTCCGTTTCTCGGCTCGACATTTTCTCGCGCGAGCGCGGCGCGCTCAGCGGAGCAAAGCTCCACTTAGAGGGCGGCGTCCCCGGCACGGTCGAGGACGCGGGCTGCCCCGAAGGCACGAGCATCATCGTGCGCGACCTCTTCTACAACACGCCTGCGCGCTTAAAGTTTATGAAGCGCGACAGCGCGGAGGCCACGGCCATCGCGGGCCTTGTCGGCCACCTTGCGCTCTCGCATCCGGAGGTGTCGTTCAAGCTCATCAAGGACGGCACGCAGACGCTTTTGACCCCCGGCGACGGCGCGCTGCGCTCCGCCATTTACGCCTCTCTCGGGCGTGAGTTCACGCTCTCGCTTCTTGAGGTCAAGGGCGCGGACGGCGACATGGGCGTCACGGGCTTTGTGACCTCGCCCATCGCCTCGCGCGGCACGCGCGGCATGCAGACGTTTTTTGTCAATGGGCGGCTCGTCAAATCCCAGCTTCTTACCGCTGCGCTCGAAGAAGCGTACTCCAACCGCATGATGAAGGGCAAGTTCCCCGGCTGCGTGCTGCTCGTCGAGCTGCCGCGCGACATGGTGGATGTGAACGTCCACCCTGCCAAGACCATCGTGAAGTTCGTGGGCGAAAAGCGCGTGTTTGATCTCGTTTACCACGCGGTCATGGCCGCGCTCGACAAGCGCGAGGAGGCCGAGCGCCCCCGGCCGAAGCCCGCGTCTCAAGTACAGAATCCGCGCGGCGATTTCTTCGCCAACATGACCTCGCAGCAGTACCGCGAGAGCCGGAAGACGGCGGAAAAGCCCGCCTATACACCTGCCGGTGCGCGTCCCGTGTCCGCGCCGCAGAGCGCGCCGGTGAAGCCCGCGCCCGCCCCGCAGTGGCAGACGAGAGTGCCCGCCATCGACACGCAGAGCGGCGGCAAAGCGGCGCTTTCCGACTATGTGCGCCATGAAACGACCGCGTCCGCGCCAGTACTGTCAGCACAGCAGTCACAGCCTGTGGAAAAGTCTGTCCATTCTGTGGAAAACCATGACGACGAGGTCGTCACGCTGCCGATGCCGGAGGAAGACGCCCGCCCCGTCGTGACCGGCCCGATCATCGGACCGGCGGCGGAGACTGCGGCAGAGCCCGAGCCGGAAGCGCCCGCCGTCCCCGTGTTTGCCCCTGCGAAGCAGGAAGAGCCCGAGATCGAGCAGACGACGTTCGTTCCCCCGTCCGCCGCGCCGTGGCGCATCGCGGGCGAGGTGCTCGACACCTACATCGTCTGCGAGGACGAGGATAAAAACGTCTGGCTCATCGACAAGCACGCCGCGCACGAGCGCGTGAATTTCGACCGCATGAAGGCCAACCAGGAGCCACTGATGTGTCAGGCCCTGCTCGCTCCCCTCGTGGCGGAGTTCGCCGCCGAGGAGTACAGCGCGCTTGCGGCGAATTTGGAGCTTCTGCGCGAATTCGGCTTTGAGTGCGAGGAGTTCGGCGGCGGGAGCCTGATCCTGCGCGCCATCCCCGCCGATATCGACAGCGGCGACGCCATCCCCGCGCTCGAAGAGCTCGCCGACAAGCTCGTCACCGCCCACACCGTCGACCCCGCCGCCGCGCGCGACGCGCTGCTGCACACGATGGCCTGCAAGGCGGCCATCAAGGGTGGATGGAAGAGCGATTTAAGCGAGCTGCGCGTGCTCGTCGACAAGGTGCAGAGCGGCGAGGTGCAGTTCTGCCCGCACGGACGGCCCGTAAAAGCCAAGCTCACGAAGTACGAGCTCGAAAAAATGTTCAAGCGCGCGTGAGCGCAGGAGGGAGAAGATGAAACTCGTATGCGTCGTCGGCCCGACGGGCTGCGGCAAAACGTGGCTCGGCGTCGAGCTTGCGAAAATGCTCGGCGGCGAGGTCGTCTCCTGCGACTCGATGCAGATCTACCGCGGCATGGCCATCGGTACCGCCGCGCCGACGGCGGAGGAGATGCAGGGCATTCCGCACCACATGGTCGGCGTCGCCGACCCGCGGGAAAACTACTCCGTTGCCCGCTATGCGGACGACGCGGCGAAGTGCGTCGACGATATCCTCTCGCGCGGGAAGCAGCCCGTCATCGTCGGCGGCACGGGGCTTTACCTCAATGCCCTGCTCGCCGGTCACGGCTTCGCCGGCGGTGACAAGGACGGCAGATACCGCGCGGAGTTGGAATCCCGCTGGGACAAGGAGGGCGGCGAGGCGATGTTCGTCGAGCTCCGACGCATCGACCCCGAGACCGCCGGAAATCTCCATTTGAACGACAAAAAGCGCATCCTCCGCGCGCTCGAGGTCTACTACGAGACCGGCAAGACCATGGCACAGCACAACGCGGAGACGAAACTCATCCCCCCGCGCTACGATTCCGTGCGCATCGGCCTTGCCTATGAGGATCGGGACGACATGAAGCGCGCCATCGACCTCCGCGTCGACAAAATGGTCGAGGCGGGGCTTTTCGACGAGGTCAGAGTGCTGCTCGATTCCGGACTTCCCCGCGACGTGACGGCCATGCAGGCCATCGGGTATAAGGAGACGCTTGCCTACTTGGATGGCGAGGCCGCGCGCGAGGAGGCCATCGACGAGATCAAGCTCCGCTCCCGCCAGTATGCCAAGCGCCAGCTCACGTGGCTGCGGCGCGACCCCAGCATCCACTGGTTTTATTGGAAAAAAACGAGGATTCTCCCCGATTGCCTCGCTTTTTCGACAGAAATTCTCCATACCTATGGCGTATCCTGACTTTAACGCGGACAAGCCGTCCGCAAAAAAGAAAGGAAAGAAAAGCCATGAAAAAAATCGCAAACCTTCAGGACCTATTTCTCCTCTCTGCGCGCCGCAATCGCACGAGCGTGACGGTATTTCTCGTCAACGGCTTCCAGATGCGCGGCGTCATCACGGGCTTTGACAGCTTTGTCGTCATCTTGGAGAGCGACGGCAAGCAGCAGATGCTCTACAAGCACGCGATCTCAACGATCGTGCCCATCGCGGCCATCGACCTCAAAGGCGCGGAGGAAAGCGAGGAGTAAGCACGCCTGATCCGGGAGTGTGCCATGAAATCTACATCCGTTTCCACAAAGATCATCACGATCCTGCTCCTTTTGGCGGTCATCGGGTATTTCGCCGTGCAGGGCTACAACTACTTTGTCAGCCCCGAGACGACGACGCTCGTCTACCGCTATCACAGCGAGCGGTCCATTGCCCTGCGGGGCTACGTGGTGCGCGACGAGCAGGTCGTGGACTGCAATGAAACGCTCATCGAGCTCAAGCACGCCGAGGGCGAGCGCGTGGGCCAGGGCGACACCATCGCCTCCGTCTACCGCTCGGCCGACGCGCTGAACGCCACGCAGCAGCTCGAGACACTGCGCGCGCAGAAAGAGCAGCTTGAGTACGCCAAGAGCGCCTCGAGCGACGCGGCCACCGCGCTGCGTCTGGATACCGACATCCGCGAGCAGATCATCTCCGTGCGCGCGGCCTACGGGTCGGGCGCGTACAGCTCGCTCGACACGCTGATCCCCCAGCTCAAAACGACGGTCTTGAAGCGCGAATACGCCTACAACGGCAGCGATGACTTAAC
>OGIV01001437.1_pt1 | contig 14002 bp, 14 predicted proteins | sample 1571861 | NCBI WGS metagenome assembly OGIV01 (sample SAMEA2582099, study PRJEB24529) | metagenome | biome: Human gut stool | place: China | collected 2011 | reverse complement strand
GATTGGTTTTTCGTATCATGAGCCTTTCCGGCAAGATGAATGATTGCATCAAACTTAGGAAGGGTCTGTAATGGGAAAGACTCTGGATTAATATCTTTCCAATAAAATGTTTTTATACATCCCTTCCTCTGCTTAACAATAATATCTAAACCAAAAATAGAATAATGAGTTTTTAGAGATTCAACTAGATTAGAACCTACAAAGCCATGAACCCCAGAAATTAAAATATTCAAAATATAATTCTTTAAAAATTATTAGAAACAAAGCTTTAGTTAAAATTCATCAATTACAGATTTTATATAAGCTACAAATTTCAGACGATTACTTATAAATTTATTGGGAACAAAAGAAAAACCTTCATTAATAGTAGAAGCCAATTCGTTAATATTATCTACCGATAGTATATAACCCAATGACCTAAAGTTTGCCACAATCTCTAACTGATGATTATTTATATGCTCACCAAATTCTTTTAATCTAGGAATAGCAATAATAGTTTTTCCCATATTAAGCCCTTCCAATATAGAACCAACCCCTCCATGTGTAATTATTATATCTGCTTGAGCTTGCAGTTTTCGCAGTTCAGATAAAGTTAAAAAATCAAATACTTGAATATTAGATGATCTAAATTTCGTAAATCCAGCTTGAACGATCACATCTGTCAATATAGAACCATTATCTACTAATCTTTGAATTTCGTTTAATAAACGTAAAAAACTCATCGTTTGAGTACCAACTATTACCAAAATCATTAAAATACACCTCCTTTATAAATGGCTTTAGGGTAAAGATTAAGCATAGAACTCCATTGTACTAAAAAAACATCTGCAATAGGATAAACTAATTTTCCAGATAAAGTTTTCGAATGACTCACAGCAAAGGTCTCTATATATATGATTTTTTTACGAAATAATTTCCCAAAATAACATATTGGTACAGCTGTATTCGCCCCAGTAGTGACAATAACATCCGGATAAATTAGAATAAACAAAAATAAACTCCTTAATAAATTACAAATATTTTTCAAGGCAAACAATAGTATATTATTTCTTCGAGCTGACAATAAATAATACATTTTCACAACATTTGGTAACCTCACATCTATAGTAGATTTTTCTTTTTCAGTAATAACATAAGATTCGTATGATTTAAAAAGGGTGTCTAATTGCATTAGTTCACAAAAATGACCTCCTGCGCTTGAAATAAAAATGACTTTCTTCATAATACAAAAATTAATTACTAAATTAAATCATATCCAAACGTCTATATAATTCATTAAATGTCTGATCCTTAGAAAAAGATTGCGCAGTATCAATAGCGTTTTTTTTCAATTGGCATTTCATTAAATCGTCGCACTCTATATACTTCAATATTGAATCAACTAACGATTGCACATTCCCCGGCTCGAAAAAAAAACCATTTGTACCTTCCTCGATATAATCAGTTAGTCCGCCGATACAAGAGCCAATTACCGGAACTCCACATGCCATAGCTTCTAATCCAACTAACCCTAAACTCTCTTCTAATTGAGTCGGAAAAACAAAAAGATCCATTTGAGAATATACAGAAGACAATAGTTCATGCGGAACCGCACCTAAAAAAATTATATTGCTCAAGCCTAAATCTTCTATTCTCTTATGGAATCGTCCTACTTCATCGCCATGCCCAACGATTAACGCCTGAATTTTAATTCCCTTATTATTAAGCATATATATAGAGTCTAAAAAAATATCCCAACCCTTTCCACGTTCAATCCTAGAAACATATCCAATAGTAAACAAATTTTTCTCAAGTATGGAAGGCTTAAATAAATTTAGATCTATTCCACCAGAAGGGGAAACATATAATTTATCCACTGAAATCATAGGCAATAATCTCTCAAAACGTCTTTGAAAATATCTTGAAGGTAATACTATTAAAGAAGCCTTTTTCAATAAAGGAATTACCATTTTCAGAAAAAATGCAGCAAGACGTGATTGAGTTAACAAGTCCTCACCATGCACATTAAAAACCAATTTTAAAGAACGGAATAAACTCACAAATCTTAGAGGAAGAGCGGCATGTGTTATAAGATGTACATAGACAAACTCATATCGATAAAAAAGAAGCCGAAAAATTATAGTAAAATAAAAAATTATATATTTGAAAACCTTTTCGTAAATATTTCTACTCCTCCCTGCTATTACAACTTTTTCTATAGACCAGCAAGGAGAAGCTTCTGCCAATCCATCGACAAAGCCTTTAACAAAAGTACCATAAACAGGATCTGTTTTAGAAGGATACATATTAGATATTACAATGATTTTTTTCATTTATCTCTTTTTCTTTATAATATTGTAAGGAATTAACGATAGCAATAAAAAAATTTGTAGTACCAGAATAGATTATATGTCCAGAAATGCAAGACGCTGAAAGCAATAAAACATTAATAAAAAAAACAATTTTAGCAAAAGGATATTCAGATTTATTATAATAAATAAAACTTCGAATCAAAACATAAGCATAAAAGCTATAAACGATAATAACCCCTATTATTCCATAATTAAGTAATGTATCATGAAAATCTCTCTCGACTGTAATACCACCTCCCATACCTAATAATAAAACTTCAAATGGAGATTTATAGAAAACTTTTTTATGTAAATCCCAAAAATAATCACGCCCACTGTAAATGACCGCACTTAAGTCCTCTTTTTCTAATATATAACTCCATCGTTGTAAAGAGCCAGTATAGTCCAATAAATAATATATAACATATATCACTATTAATACAAGAATACAGCTTAAAATAGCTTTAACCAATTTACGCTTCCACCCTATTTTCTGTCGATTATAGAGTTTAGGAACAATAAGAAAAGATATAAATATGGAAATTAAACCTGTTTTTGTACCAATCAGTACTCCAACAAGCAAGGAAATGAAACACAATAACACATATCGCCAAGTCACTTTTTTTCTATTTAATAATGAAAAAAAGAGTATTAAAGGTATTAATAACAAAACGACTCCCGATAAATCATTTCCCGCATAAAAAAATCCTCGGTAAGTAAATGTCCCCCCATATTGCTTATACCCAAACCCAAATGGTCCTAAAATTATATTAATAAATATTACAATGAAGCTAAAATATATAATTGATTTAATACGGCATAAAATACTCTCTGATGACAAAAGCTGAAAACTATTAGAAAAATAATGAAAGTACACAATAGTAACTAAAAATTTCATTAGATGAGTAAATGACTTACCAATATATATATATTGTATATCATCAAAGAATGTATAATAAGAAAGCAAAATCGCAACATACAAGCAGATGAAATATGCAATTTTAGAGAAAGACACGTCATAAGATAATCGATACAGAATCAATATTAATAATATATTTTTTATCAATAATGAAACAGGTATATCTATGCCATTTTCTAAAAAATAGCCATTTACACAATCAAACAGCAAGAGATAAGTTGATAAAAAAAATATCACCTTATCGATAAATGAGAATTGAATATAACCCACTTTATTTTTCATTTATAATTCTCTTCGTTTGCCAATGCATAACCCAATAAGATAATCCCCAAAACAAAGTAGTAGTAATAGGTAATCCATAAAGCCCCATATTTTTTAGAGACAGGTTAGCAACAGGAGTTATTAGTATACACGATATTATACATATGACTAGAAGAATATTTATCCTATTACAAGCCTTTGGAATTATACTAGCAGAATTAAATAACATAAAAAAAAGTGTACTGATTCCTAATAGCAAGTACATAGCAAATGAAGCGTTATACTCATTTCCAGCTATAATTTTCAAAAAGAAATTACCTAAAAAGCATAATAACACACAAAACAAAACAAAAACACAAACAATAACTTTCACATTGTAATAATAAGTTTTTCGACACCATCCGAAGTCTCTTCGATAAATAGCAGCGGCATAACTTCCCCACAAAGGATTAAAAACACTCTGAAATATTGCAACTCCCAATGTATATAACTTAGTGTACATACTATAATCTGCGGCAATTTTAACTCCAAGAACTGCACTTGCTATTATAGTTCCTGCATTCTGCAAGAAACTTGAAGATAACTGTAAGCCCATGAACTTCACACCAACTTTAAATAATTCAGCATTACATTTATAAAGATCTTTCCAATGAACCTTAAAACGAAACCATTTATGCCTTAATACAAAATACAGAGTTCCACAAAAAGCAAAAAATGTATTAACAACAAAATATGCCATTGAAATAAATACAATTGAAACATGACACAACGAAAGTATATATATAATTAAAACAGTAAAAATGGCCTGTAAAGAAGTAAATAATGCACTAAAATGTGATTCTTGAAAAGTAAAATATAAAGAATTACCAATAGTAAGAGGGATAGTAAATATGAAAATGATTTGGACCATTATTAAAATTTGGACACCTATAGCCTGTAGTTCAAGATTATTGGTCTTAAACAAAACTCCCAAAGGAATGTATGGGAATAAACATAGTAGCAAAATGGTCAATACTACGGCAACTAACAAAAAGAAGTAGAACACTGAATAAAAGTATTTTTGAGAGTTAGTACTATCCCCATTTTCTTCTACCAATAATAAACTAATCTTATTTCTTAACGCATTAATAATACCAAAATCTCCTGTAACAACTATAGCTGCCACAGAAGTAATAGCCGCCCAAATTCCAAATGCTTCTTTAGAGTAATATCGCACTAAAATCATAACTACTATCAAGCGGCAAACAGCATCTAATCCAGTAGCCCCAAGCATAGAGCACATTCCTTTTAGTAAATTTGAATTACTCCGATCAGATTTTAATATTTTAAAAAAATCAGATTTCATTATACCCAAAATATATCATCTAGAGTAAATCAAAAAACTATATTCCAATCAATATCTAACGACTTACAACGGCTTTCATCAATAAAACAGGGAATTATTCTACTCAAGTTACTAGAATAGGTCCCAATAAAAAAAGTTGCTTCCATAAGAATACAAACATCAAGAAGAGTATATAATGTGTCAATAAATTTATCTGATTTGCGTTTTCTATTATACTTCTTTTCACTAAACCCCTCTTGAGAAACATAAATATTATAATAAATCGAAAATCCCAATGGATGCAACCTCTCTTGAATAATTGATATAACCGAATGGTCATCTGTTGCGATATAAATATTCATGCTCATATTACTTTTATTAATAATCTCATAAATATATCGCTCAATATCAATATCATCCATTTCTTTAGTTAAAATTTTATCGCCTCGTCTTATATGTACTCCTATATATTTTTCCGGAAGTCCAATTCGACTCTTTAAAGAGTCAATTTGCCTTTTTATATCATCATTGAAAACAAAAAGATCAGTAAGTATTTCTTTATACTGAACAAATATATCCAATTTAGGCATCCTACATACAAAATCATTAGATCGCATTTTATCATAGATTTCGTCATTCAGTAAAAATGATTTATTTCTTTTTTGACATATTTGATTTGCCACACATAAGACATAATGTAACATAACTCTAAAAGGTGAATGAAACCAATCTCGTAAGCCAATTTTCTTTTTCCGCCCAGTTACATATACTTGGGATGTACAGAAGCAATTTATACAAGGCAATGTTGGAAGGAAATAATCATTCCAGCCATTCTTAATTCTAGCATTCCAATTTCTTGTATTAACTATTATTGTCATTCCCATAAAATCAGCATAACTTTTTGCTAAAGCAAGATTCAATATTTCAGAAAACAATCCCCGTCTAGTTAAATTATATATAATATATTTTTCCATTACTACACTAACATACAATCATTATCACATATTCAGTTAAAAGCACATAAAGGTGACATTTAAATATATTCACAACATTCTATATATTTTCTGTCTCACTTTACACAATAAATCTACTTGTTCAGGATTAAGAATATATCTAGCATTCTTCCAAGAAAAAGTTACGTTTTCCAAAATAATATCATTCATTTTAGCGAATATATTAAACTCATTCAAGACCTTTTTCTTTTCTTCTAAAATCACAGAAAGCTTATTTTGGTAATAATTGCCTTTAATATATAAATTAATTTTTTGTGCAGTTAAATCAACAGAAGACATATCTATTTCTTCATAAGCAGCTTCTGAAAAATAATTAGATAAGTCAGGAGCTCCCCAATAAAAAGGGAAAGCTTCACATAAATAGGCATCAGCAATCTTCTCGGTCCAATATCCTTTTTCTCGACAGTTCTCGAAAGCCAACACGTACTTATATTTTGAATAAATATCATATTTATCTATAACAAAATCAAAGCCTTCACCATAAATATCCAAAAGATCTGGTATTATTGATTTTAATTTCAATATAAAATCCAATCGCTGACGATGTCCTCGAGTCAATGTTTTATTTGAAGTAATCACCGCAACTTTATTCTTTTTATCACAAGTTACTCTTTGTTGTAAAGTATCATAATCTAAGAAATTATCTTTATCCCAAGCTTTTAAATCAAAATCAAATTTAGAGCCCACCATCCACGGCAATAATGCAAATGAAGAAATGGTATTTCCTTTATAACGAGAAAAATTTCTAAATGAAACAATATTACCAAATTGATTAATATATTTAGAGCTATATAACTTAACAGAAGCCGGCTCACAAATACATAAAAAAGTATTTCCTTTTCCACATTTAACAGGAATATCCTCTAAAATAGAATCAATGACAAATAAACAATCACAGTCTTCACTACCCGAGTTTAAGATAAACTCACAATTCCCCCATTTAGGAATTTGCTTGGGAAAATGTTTTATTAAAGGGTGGGTAGTAGCACCATATACTGCAACTTTCCAAATCTGTTCCATAACTCTAAACTATATATAAAAATTCCGTTAACTCTTTTTCTATCTTCAGAACATCTGCAAAATAACATTTCTCATATTTCCATAATTGAACATTTTTCCTCGAAATATCCGGATTAAAAAACTGCATTTTCTTTGTATGCCTTCCTCTATTTACTCCTACAAAATCACATAATTGGGCACTTGTATTATCATAATCAAAAATACCATCCTCAAGTTTCACTCTTAAAATAGACGAATGATCTTCTATTAAGTCTCTTTCTTTATCTCTTAAACGATGGAAACGATATAGCTTAATAAATTTATCAACATCTTCTGGAATCCATCCTTCATGCCAATATTTCTTATTCAATAGGTATAAATCTCTGGGGTCTCTATCCACAACCACAACCTTCAAATTATCAATGAATATCATGTAATCTTCTATATTTGTAGGAGGTACCAGTCTGTCTAATACCAGATGTGTACATTCATTAGAATCATCAACAATATCAAAAATTTTATTATATAACTTTCTTGTTTCCTGTAAAAACAACGATGAATCAACAGAAAGTCTCATAGACTGCCTAATTGTTCTATCAACATATTCATAATCACCATTAAATTTTACAATTTTATTTAGATTTCTCTGTATTATGTTAGGAAGATAATACAAAAGAATCCTTTTTATATATGGTTCACGCCTTACATGCTCAGGCCAAAATCCATTCCAGTCAACCTCTGTAATTGCAGAGATATACTCTTTTAACAAAGGATATATATCATATCCCAATGTATTTTTATACGATTTACGAATATCACTACACAATTTATCAAAACGATCAAAAGATTCAGCTATATGGAAACCGCTATAATGACTTATATTATGATATAAATCATAAATACCATCAACGTCATAACTCAATGTAAACTCAAAATCTCCTGTTGATTTTACATTTTCAAATTCTTTAAAAAAATCTGTAATAAAGGAAGAGCCTGTTCCTCCATGTCCTGTACAAGTTACAATTTGCCGCATTTCATTTTTTCTCTAAGAATAATACACCCTAACAATTTGAAAACATACATATACTTTCTATGTTTAAGAAAGATCTTAAGACAATTGACGAATCTCTTTTTCGAAATTAAATCATCGGAATTTCTAACCAAATTATTAATCCAACAATAAAGATTCATTAATTTAAAATTAACTAAAGAACGATCGTGAGGAGATATTCTCATCTTTTGACGTACATAATTTATCAATTTTATTCTTTGAAAATAATCGTTAAATTGGCTTACTTGCCCATCATGATAATAATAATCCATATATGGTTTTGTAATAATAGCTAAATTCCCCAGATCAAAAGCATCTAAAAGAAAAGCAACATCACAATATTTTCCACCTTTATCTTCTGCAAATCTCATATTATCAGCAATAGATTTTGAATATATGTAAGACGGAAAGGGAGGAATCCAATTTCCTACTGCATACATCTGAAAAAGTTCTTTAGCTTCTTTCAATCGCATTATTTTCTCTTTTCCCTTATACTTAGAATAACATATTCTACCTTTTTTTATAATTCTTGCATTTGTGGCAATAAAAGCTAATGAATGATCCTTTTTTATTATGTTAAGCATTGTCCTAATCATATCAGGATGCATTACATCATCATCATGAAATATCATAAAATATTCACTACGGACTTCTGACAAAACTTTATTCCAGTGTTCTATTAAACCATATTCTCTTTCTCTTTTCCGATAAATAATATTAGATTGATTTAAATAGAGAGATTCTACCATTTCTTTCGTTTCATTGTTTGTAGAGTTATCAGAAACAATGATTGGAAAATTAGAGATGGTCTGATTTAGTACAGAATTTAATGCCAGTTTTAATAAATGAGGACGATTACGAGTAATCAAAAACAATGAAAAAGTATCCATATCTTATTTCAGTATATATTGGATTGTATCTTCTGGTTTGTATAACTGATCAGTGTATGCAATCACAATAAATGGAACACTATCTATATTTATAAACTCATGTGCTATATGTGGAGGGACAAACACGGTAACAGGCTCTTGATCATTCAAATAAATTTCCTTTTTTTCATTAGTCCGAATATCTTCAAGTCTTAAAACAGCACTTCCCTCAACCAAAGTAAACCATTCAATCGCTCTATTATGATAATGTCCTCCACGAGATTCCCCTGATATGGCACTCACGATGTATATTTCACCCGTATAATTAGGTAATGAATTTTCTTTTCCATCAATTATCTTTAAAAACCATCCCCTATTATCTGAAATTTTTCTTCGAGAAATTATCTTAATTTTTGATTCTAACGACATATATTAATAGTTATTTATTACATCAACAAGCCTTATATGTGGTTCAAACCCTATAATATTTTTAAGTTTAGTACCGTCAAGAGCTAAGTATTTCATTCCTATATCGGCACGTTCAATTTTCCCAAAACTGTCAGTTGACACCTCTTTACCTAATGTATGATGTATAGTTATAACTATATCTTTTACTGTCATAGTTTCCAACCCTTGAACATTGTATAAGCCTCCAGGTAAGCGTTTTTGATAAGCTAAATCTATCAATCTAGGCACTTCGCTCACATGAATATACTGCCGCACTTGATCACCTACCGTAAAATGCAATGAATCTCCTTTTCGAATTGCACTAATTACATATGGTATCAAACGCAGCGGATTTTCTTTTTCGCCATAAATAGTAGGTATAAAAAAATGCCAATGAGTAAACTCATGTTTATATGAATAAACGAAGCGCGTTAACATTCTTTTAGAAACCGTATAGTCATTTGGTGCGGCACTCGTAGAAGTAAGAATTTCTTCTTCAGTAAAAAAATGAGGTTCTTTAGCTTCGCCTACTTCAAAGACAGAGCCAAATGTCACAAAACAACCTTTATAATTACTTTGCTTCAAGGCATTACATATATTAACAGGAACTGTAACATTAAGCCTGTAGATCAAATCATTGCCTTCTTTCAAATTTGATTGGATTCCTGCTCCAACAGCATAAATAATAATATCTGATTGGCAAATTTGGGCATAGTCAATATCTTCATTTATAAAATCTATTTTAAAAAATTCATTATACCCACATTCAATAGGTTCATTAAGCCCATACAAATCTAAATGATATCTTTTTTCATTGCAATAGGAAGCTATCGACGTAGATAAAAAACCATTGGTTCCTAATATTGTAACTCTCATTTATATTAATCTAGATAAGTTTTTATTTGTTCTACACAAAATTGATAAACATTTATACTTCGATATTTTTTATACCAATCAATAGTTAATGCCACAGTCTGATCAATATTCATTCTCGGCTCCCAACCTAACACAAATCTTGCTTTAGAAATATCAAGCATCAGTAATTTTGCCTCATGTAAAGCATTCGGATCAGACAAATCCCTTAATTCACCACACCCAAAAATCTCCACGACTCTACTAGCAACATCCCATACGGTAGAAATAGATTCTGCTCTAGGGCCAAAATTCCAACCTTCACAATATTGAGTCGGCTCATCCCACATTTTCTGTGCAAGAAGCATATATCCACTCAAAGGCTCAAGTACATGTTGCCAAGGGCGAATTGCTTTAGGACTTCGAATATCAACAGTCCTTCCTGATTCTAACGCTTTTATACAATCTGGAATTATGCGGTCTAATGCCCAATCACCACCACCAATTACATTTCCTGCACGTACACTAGCGATGCTTTTACCATGCTTCTTGTACTGTTTAGGATGAAAAAAAGAGCGACGCCAGGAAGCAATCGCTATTTCAGCAGCTCCTTTACTACTTGAATAAGGATCGTATCCCCCCATCGGTTCATTTTCACGATATCCCCAAATTTGTTCTTTATTCTCATAACATTTGTCCGTAGTTATCATTACTCCTACTTTAACACTATTTGTTACGCGAATGGCTTCAAGTATATGAATCGTTCCCATTACATTTGTTTCATATGTTTCAACAGGAATATTATAACTGAGACGTACCAATGGTTGGGCTGCCAAATGGAAGACTATTTCAGGTTGGTATTCTTGAAAGATACCTTTCATACTTTCGCCATCACAAATATCGGCACGAATATCCGCCTTAATTTTTTGTCCTATACCAGAAAGAACATAGTTATCTCGTTCTGTAATAGGATCCAAACTGACACCTACCACTTCAGCACCTAATTCGTATAACCAAATAGAAAGCCATGAACCTTTGAAACCAGTATGGCCGGTAACAAGAACCCGTTTTCCTCTATAGAAGTTATTAAATACATCTACACTCATATACTACCAAACTTTCCAAGGGGCTTTCCCATTATTCCACATTTCATTCAGTTCTATATTATCCCTTAACATATCCATCGGCTTCCAAAAGCCACAGTGTTTATAAGCATACATTTTACCATCGTGGGCAATCGATTCTAACGGCTGTTTTTCAAAGACGATAGAATCATCATTAGCAGGTATATAATCAAAGACTTTTGGTTCACAAACGAAAAAGCCTGCATTTATCCAGTTTCCATCACCATCCGGTTTTTCCAGGAATGATTTCACCATATTCGTCTCACTAGATATATCTAATAAGCCAAATTTTCCGTGAGGTTTATAAGCTGTAAGAGAAAGAATTGCTTTTGATTCTTTGTGCACTTTTATCGTATCAGATATATCAAGATCTGCAACACCATCACCATAAGTCAACAAAAAACATTCATTTCCTACATATTTCTGGATGCGTTTTACACGTCCTCCAGTCATTGTATTCACCCCAGTATCTACCATAGTTACTTTCCAGTTCTCTGAATGATTATCTAAAATAGTAGTACTATTATTAGATAGATCAACTGTCATATCACAGTTATGACGAAAATAGTTCGCAAAATATTCTTTTATGACATATTGTTTATAGCCACAGCAAATAATAAATTCATTAATACCATAATAACTATAAATTTTCATAATATGCCAAAGTATTGGCTTTCCCCCAATTTCCACCATTGGCTTAGGTATCAAATTAGTAGCCTCACTTAAACGAGAACCGAACCCTCCTGCTAAAATAACAGCTTTCATAGATTAGTAATATTTTTATAAGAAAAAAATGCCTCTTTCATCACCTCAAAGAACCTCTCAATATCCTCCACATCAATCTCTCCCAACGCACAAAGCCGGAATGTATTCGTTGTGGAAATCTTACCCGGGTAGATCGTAAAGCCACGTTCATAGCAGTAATCATGAACCTTATCAAAATCCCAGAGGGGATCATCAGGATACAATACAGAAACAACAAGACCCGACTGCCATTCACGTTTGATCGCATACTGAAGACCAAGCTCTTGCAAACCTTTATGGATGGCTTCAAAGACCCTCTTGTGACGGGCGAATTTAGCCTCTTCACCTACTGCAAAATATTCATCAAGAGCCTGACGGGCAGCGTAAACGGTTTGAACAGGAGGAGTAAAATGCATCTCACCAGTCTTCTCAAAGTAATCGTATTGTAAATAGAGGTTACAATAGTAGGAGCGTTTCGGATAATCTCTTGAAGAACGTATCAGGGATTCATCACCTATGATAAAGGAAAGACCCGTCATGGCCTGAAGGCCTTTCTGAGCCGAAGCCATACAAAAGTCAACATTATCCTTCCCGATATCAAAAGGAATCATACCCAGGGAGGAAGTGGTGTCGACAACAAAAACGGCACCGTGCGCATGGGCTATTTTTCCGATCTCACGAATGGGATTCAAGATACCCGTACCCGTTTCATGGTGCGTGGTATAGACCAAAGCGATGTCCGGATTGTCGGAAAGCGTCTTTTCGATTACCGACAGGTCGGGAAGTTCGTAAACGGAAAACTTCAAATCGATATGGGGAAGACCGTAATATTCACAGACTTCCACCGCACGGGTGCTGTAGGCACCGTTATTGACCACCAGAACTTTCTTATCCGCAGGAAGAAGAGAGTTCAGGCAGATATCGATATTAATCGTACCCGAACCGCAAAACAGGACGGCCGTATGTTTGGAGAGGTCTCCATGCGCAACGCGGACCAGGTCGTCACGTAACTGTTTCATCATACCCGCAAACTCTTTCTCACGCGGACAGATATCGGGAACAACCTGCGCCAGCTTCACCGTATCCGTCGTGGTGGCGGGACCCGGATTCAAAAGGATCTTTCTTTCGATATTCATGAATGCGTATCTTTTAAAAATGCCATAAAATGCTCTTTATTCTCTATCGGAGTAGTCGTAGGACGACCCAGATCATCACGCGAATCGATCCGGACCTTAATTTCAAGAAGAACCGGGCCGGACAGGCCGGACAGCTTCTCAAGAGCACATGAAAGCCCTTCCTTGTCGAAGGCAGTCAGTACATGCGCATAACCGCAACCTTTCGCTATCGAGGCGATATCCAGTCGGAAACCGAGCGTGGGTTGACCGCCGACAGATTCATGGGCACCGTTGTTGAAAAGGACGTGCCTGTAATTCTTGGGAGAGAGGTCGCCGATATTGCTGACAGCGCCCATATGCATGATAAAGGCACCGTCACCGTCAAGACAGTAGACACGGCGGTCAGGCTTCTCAAGGGCAATCCCCAGGGCGATGGAAGAACTGTGACCCATGGAACCCACAGTTAGGAAATCCCTTGCGTGCCCCTGCCCTTTCGATTCACGGTACTCGAAAAGCTCACGGGAGAGCTTACCCGTGGTGGAAACCACAATGTCATTGTCCCCGAGGTGGTCGACAACCTGCATTAGCGCCTCCTCACGGGACAGAGGATAGTCATTCAAGGCTTCCTGACGCAGTTTATATTTTCCAAACGTATCTTTACGGATGACAATCGCATGGGGAATCGACCGGCTCTTAGCCGAGACAACCGCGTCATGGATCTGCGCCAGGGCCTCGTCTTCATCCGTATCCAGAATTACAAAAGGAATTTTCATGGCTTTCAGAAGATCAAGGGTAACCTCGCCCTGCTTCTTATGCTGGGGTTCGTCTTTCGTGCCGGGCTCACCGCGCCAGCCGACCAGCAAAAGAAGAGGAAGGCTGTACACTTTCTCGTCCGCAAGGGACAAGAGGGGATTCACCGTATTTCCCAGACCGGAGTTCTGCATATAAACCACA
>OGIV01001435.1_pt1 | contig 14014 bp, 5 predicted proteins | sample 1571861 | NCBI WGS metagenome assembly OGIV01 (sample SAMEA2582099, study PRJEB24529) | metagenome | biome: Human gut stool | place: China | collected 2011 | reverse complement strand
CCATTATGGTCCGCCACAAACACCCAGTTAGGATACTGCGCATGAAGCTGTCTTAAACCATCCTTATAACTATCCGGGAATCCCTGTGAGTCAAGGTATTCCTCAAAATCCGCATCCGGCTCATAATCATTTCTTTTATCAACAGTTATGTAGCCACCATATATATAGCCTCTTTCATAACTGCCATTAAGATAAAAACCTATGCCATACCATGTGTCGCCGTCATCGTCAGTTGTCTCTTCGTATATATCAAACTTAAAGCCACCATCCACCTTGGTAATGACTGAACCACTGACTGGTGATGTCCTTATACGAAGATCTGTAACATCATAATTAACATGCCCCTGACCAATAGCTTCCTCCGCCTTGGTATTAAGCACAGAGGTAACAGTAAGACAAGTCAGTACAAGCATGCACAGCATCACACCAATTGCGGCTATTCTTTTTGCACTACATTTGTATCCTGATTTCATGTAATCACCTGACTCCTGAATGTATAGTATTAGTTTCTTCCAAATTCTGAAAGCTTTAAGCCCTCATTTCTCTCAAGTACCATATTAACAGACCAGCTATTGGCAAATACCAGAAGCGGATTGCCCTTAAGGTCTTTAATCTTCTTCATATCTGATGTACCAACAATTCTGTTCACATCAATTTCCTCAGGATTCTCAATCCAGCGGATATGCTCGTATGGAAGCGGCTCAAGTCTGATATCAACACCGTATTCATTCTTAAGACGGTATTCGAGAACTTCAAACTGAAGGACACCAACAACGCCCACGATAATCTCTTCCATTCCTGTATTGAACTCCTGGAAAATCTGAATCGCACCTTCCTGTGCAATCTGGTTGATACCCTTAATGAACTGTTTTCTCTTCATAGTATCAATCTGTCTTACTCTTGCAAAATGTTCTGGTGCAAATGTAGGTATACCCTCAAATGCAAATTTCTTGTTAGATTTGCAGATAGTATCACCGATAGAGAATATTCCCGGATCAAATACACCGATAATATCTCCTGCATATGCCTCATCAACAATATGTCTCTCCTCCGCCATCATCTGCTGAGGCTGGCTGAGTCTTATCTTCTTGCCACCCTGTACATGGTTAGCTTCCATTCCGGCTTCAAACTTACCTGAACATATTCTCATGAAAGCAATTCTGTCTCTGTGTGCTTTATTCATATTAGCCTGAATCTTGAATACAAATGCTGAGAAATCCTCAGTAAATGGATCAATAACTCCCTGGTCAGACTTTCTTGGAAGCGGAGAAGTTGTCATTGATAAGAAATGCTCAAGGAAAGTCTGTACACCAAAGTTAGTAAGCGCTGAACCGAAGAATACCGGTGTAAGGTCACCAGCACTTACCATTTCCTGGTCAAACTCTGCACTTGCTCCGTCTAACAGTTCAATATCTTCCTGAAGCTTATCATAGAAAGCATCACCAATTCTGTCCTTAAGAACAGCCTCATCTGACGCGTCAACAATCTCAGTATCGACTTCCTTCTGTCCATTCATTGCTGCCTTGAATAAAGAAACATTTTTCTCTTTACGATCATACACGCCCTTGAATTCCTTACCGCAGCCGATAGGCCAGTTAATTGGGCATGTAGAGATTCCAAGTACGCTTTCAATCTCATCAAGAAGCTCAAATGGATCATTAGCCTCTCTATCCATCTTATTAATAAATGTAAATATAGGAATGTGTCTCATAACACATACCTTGAAAAGCTTGATAGTCTGTTTCTCAACACCCTTAGAAGCATCAATAACCATGACCGCAGAATCTGCTGCCATCAGAGTTCTGTAGGTATCCTCTGAGAAATCCTCATGTCCCGGAGTATCAAGAATATTAATACAGTAACCTTCGTAGTTGAACTGAAGAACAGAAGAAGTTACCGAAATACCTCTTTCCTTCTCAATCTCCATCCAGTCAGAAACCGCATGCTTGGCAGTCTTCTTACCCTTTACAGAACCTGCAAGGTTAATAGCACCTCCGTAAAGCAGGAACTTCTCTGTTAATGTTGTCTTACCAGCATCCGGGTGAGAGATAATGGCAAATGTCCTTCTTTTCTTAATTTCACTTTCTAAACTCACTGTTTTACTCCTTTATAAACATAATACATAAATGCTTCATACCCGTTTCGGCATACACATAATATAAGCCTGTGACGCAGTCTACGGCTTCACAGGCTTACTCTAATCAATAGTCTTCGAATTATTCACGGTTAAGACCGAACTTGTATGAAACCTCAGACTTGTCATCAATTCTTCTGAAAATGTTGACTACTCTGTCCATAACCTTCTCGAAATCTTCCTCATTCTCAACCTCAACAGAAACAACCTGTCCGTCTTCCTTAATAACTGCGTCCTTAACAAGTTCTAAAGCCTTGATATCTTCCTCAGTCTGGGCAATCTGCTCAGGTGTTGTTAACATCTTTGATTTACTCTTATACTTAACAGCGTATGTTCTTGTCATCATATCCTCCTATCGGCTCTTCGTAGCAATATAATCTCATATGTCATTATATTATATATCAAGAATTAGAATTATGCAATGGGTTGAAAAATCCGATGTAGATTTTTTATCTTTCTTCCGTTTGAAATTGTATTTATGAATCACTCATGATTGTTGTTCAGACTGTAGAATAAGTCAGTGGCAACCACTCTACATGTACTCAAAGCTAAGTTTGAGTACGGCAAAAGCATAATGCCTACGAAAATGTATTTTTTACATAATTTAGTAGTCTTTGGCAACTCGCCGGCTTCATTCAAGATAAAATACATATGGCACTACCCGTAAAAAAGGACTGACACCCTAACGACTCTCAATCGTCAGAGCACCAACCCTTTCCATGACCAATCAGTCAATCATCCAATTATACAGTTAGTATTTAATTACTTGTCTTAACATTCATTACTGAACTTCTTACGACCTTACCTTCAGCGTCCTTGACATCAATGTAAAACTCTCTGTCTCCGGCACTTCCGGCTGTCCATGTTATCTTGTTGTTAGCATTATAATTCTGAACAAGACCCCAAGTCTTAGTTGTCTTGTTGTATACAATAAACTTGTACTGATAGTTTCCTGCTCCGCCTGTTGCAACACCGCTTATTGTAACCTTACCGCCGACTTTATTGGCATTTGTGCTTATTGTGGCAGTAACTCTCATACCATTTCCAACATTAACAGTATTAACAGCACTTCTTACAACCTTACCGCTTTCATCCTTTACATCAACATAGAACTGTCTTGTTCCTGCTGCTCCTGCAACCCATGTGCATGTATTACTGCTGCTGTAATCCTGAACCTTACCCCACTGCTTTGTTACTGTGTTATAAACGATGAACTTATACTGATAGCTTCCGTTTCCTCCTGTTGCATTAGCAGTAAGCTTTACTGAAGCTCCCGGATTAACCTGTGCTGATGATGATTTAAGTGATACATTAAGACCTGTCTGTGTACTAACATTCATTGCTGCACTTCTTGCAACAGTTCCGTTTGAATCCTTAATATCAACATAAAACTTTCTGTTACCTGCTGATGCTCCGGATGCATTCCATACGCATGTATTCTTACTGCTGTAATCCTGAACAATTCCCCATTTACCTGTATCTACATTGTAAACAATGAATTTGTACTGGTAGTTACCGCTTCCATAATTACCTGATGCTGTAAATTCAATGTTATTATTTACATACTTATATGACGCCTTAGCTTCAAGCTTCTTGTTAATGCTTATGAGTGCAGAACTTAATACTTCCTTTCCTGTACTGTCCTTAACCTTAACATAGAATCTTCTTGAACCAGGTGAAGATACCCATGTAAATCCGCTTGTCTCACCGTAATCTCTAACAACGCCCCATTTGCCTGTATCTTCATTATAAACAACAAGCTTATACTGATAATCTGAAGAACCGCCTGATGCATTTGCCTGAATATTAATAACATCTCCATCCTTAGCACTTCCTGATGGTGATATTACCGCATTAATTGACAATGGCTGTGAATAATTCTTGAATGTTATTCCATTTGTCTTAGCATAACTTTCTGCCTCAGATCCAGCTTCACCTTCAATTACAAATGTTGATTTAACATTGTAGAATGCATTTTTTTCTATTGTTCCAAGTGTAGAAGGAAGTGATGCAATTGAAAGACTATTATTATATCCAAAAGCATATGCACTTATAGACTGGTTATTATAACCATACATTCCTTTTTCCAATGAGAATTTTTCAAGGCTTGTACAACCGCTGAATACATAATTATCTATGCTTACATAATTACCAGGTATTGATATACTTGCTAATGAAGTACAGTTCTGGAATGCATATGAGCTTATCTTAGCATCTGTATCACCTTTAGCTATTATTACATTTTTTAATTTGGCACATCCATCAAAAGTATTTCTGGAAATGTTCTCCACTGTTGATGGAATTGTGACAGATTCTAGTGTATTACAATACTGGAATGAATTATTACCGATTGTTTTTACACCTTCTGGAATTACAACCTGTGGTAATGAAGAGCATTTATAAAATGCATAACTTCCTATTGAAGCCAATGTTGTAGGGAGCTTAACATCTTTTAATGATGTACACTCACTAAATGCATAACTTCCTACGCTCTGATTAGCAAAATCATACGAACTCTTCTTATACTCAAAACCTGTAAGACTTGTACAGCCTTCAAATGCACTATCACCTACGCTGTTATAATTACCCGGTACAACTACATTTTTTAACATTGTACAATTCTTAAATGCTCTATCGCCAATTACAGCCTCAATATTCTTATCTCCTGCAATATTAACAGATGTTAATTTTGAACAATTCTCAAAAGAACCTCCATAATATGTTCCTCCAATACTGCTCACTGTAGAAGGAACATTTACAGATGTAAGATTCTTGCAGTCCATAAATGCAGCTGCAGCTATCTTAGTAACTCCCTCTGGTACATTCAGCTTATCAATGTTAGTATTGCGGAATGCATGTATATCAATTGTTTTAAGTCCTTTTTCAAGTGTTACGCTTGTCAAAGATTTGCAATCTCTAAACGCTGAACTGCCTATTGTATGCTCAATGTTATTAACTGATGCATCATACTTTACGCTCTTTAATGATGTACAATTCTGAAATGCGTCATCACCAATTTTGCTGTAATTACCAGGAATAACAACTGATAAAAGAGACTGGCATCCGCTGAAACAATCCTGTCCAATAACCGCCTCTGCAATTCCTTGTTTAAATGTTACATTTGTAAGACCAGTACAGTTCTCAAATGCTCCTGCTACATAACTGTCAGTCACCTTTGTTACTGTAGATGGAATCTCTACTGACTTCAAAGATTTGCATGACTGAAAAGCTCCAGACTTAATAGTAACAAGGCCTTCCGGAAGTGTCAGTTTTGACAGTCTTGTGCAATTAGCAAATGCATTCTGTCCAATAGACTTTACTCCAGCCGGAATATTAATCTCTGCAATCATACTGTCATTGTAAAATGCCTCTGAATCAATACTCTCAAGACCTGTACCTAATGTAACCTGTGCAAGAGACTGGCATCCTTTGAAAGCATAAGATGCAATTTTATGAGTTATTCCCTTTACTGATGGCGAATAAGTAAGAGTTTTTAAACCTTTACAATTTTCAAAAGCACTCTGCTGTATCTCACTATAATTACCAGGAATCACAATTGAAGTAATTGCTGTACAGCCTGAAAATGTATTACCGCCCATTGTAGCAGCCTGAATTCCTTCTTTTATGGTTACAGATGCTAATGATGTGCAATCTTGAAATGCTCCTGTACCATAGTCGCTTCCAATTGTCTTTATTGTCGAAGGTATTGTAATCTTATTTAAAAGCTTACAACCGTTAAATGCTCCACTTCCAATTGTTGTAACACCCTCTGGAATATCTACAGATGTAAGCGATACACATTTTGAAAATGCTTCATAGCCAATATTTGTCAGTGAATCTGGTAATGATACACTCTCTAACGATGCACAACCACTAAATGCATTATTATCAATCTTTTTGTTGTTTCCATTATTAGAGTATGTAAATTTCTTAAGTGAACGGCAATCTTGAAAAGCATAAGAATATATCATCGTATAATTCCCTGGCACCGTAATCTCATTTAAAGAGGTACACCCTTTAAATGAATTGCCACCAATATAAGCATTCTGCGTACCCGCTGCAATAACAACTGTCTTTAAGTTAGCACAATTTTCAAATGCTCCTGTATTATAGCTACCTCCTATTTTAGTTACCGAGGCTGGTATCTTAACACTTGTTATCTTATTGTTATTGCTGAATGCTCCATACTGAATTGCATTAACAGTATAACTGCCTATTTTTTCTGGAATAACGATATCCGTACTCTCCCCATCATACCCGGTAATCGTCGCATATGAGCCACTTGTTGAATAATATAGTCCATTATAAGATGCATCACTTGACGCATACAGTTCTACTGCATAAGAATTATCTCCACTTACCTGTGATGCCATAACTGGCGACACCATTACATCTGATGTCATAATAACTGTTCCCATTGCCAGCGACATTCCTGTCGCAACAGCTCTTTTTATCTTCTTTTTCATAATCCCCTTTCTGTTTCTCTATGAAACATTAAATATTTTTCATACAAATGATACACCTGCTAACATCTATTAATCAAGCAATTTAGTCAAATATATAGTAAAAATTATCACTAGTAATTACACCACATGTACATAAAACTAAATTAGAGTGATGCAAAAGCATAACACCTACGAAAATGCCGTTTTTATACAATCTAGTAGGTTTCCATACCAGTGTTTCATCACTCTAGTGCAGCTAAAGACCTACTAAACAACTGCCTTAAGCAAATATAGTAGGTCTTTTCATCAAACTATTGACATGCTGGAAGAAAAAACACAAAAATCTCGTCGCAAAACACCCACGAAATTCATAACAACAATTGAATTAGTAGGCTTCTTGCAAGTCTTTGTTTTAATTCAAGATAAAAAAGACATACGCAATTATTCATATAATAAGCGTTAGTAGGTTTTTCGGCAAAACACATAAACAAACACAGCAACTACGCAAAAAAGAGCCAGCACCCCAACGACTCTCAATCGTCAGAGCACCAGCCCTTTCCATAATCAATTATTTAATTAACCAATTATTCAATCCGCCAATTATTAATTGCTAGTTTTCACATTCATAACAGCACTTCTGACAACATTCCCATCAGCGTCCTTAACATCAATATAAAACTCTCTGTCTCCTGTGCTTCCGGCTGTCCATGTTATCTTGTTATTAGCGTTGAAGTTCTGAACAAGTCCCCACATCTTAGTTGTCTTGTTGTATACAACCATCTTGTATGTGTAGCCTGCCTTACCGCCTGACGCTTCTGCTGTGAAAGTTATCTTATCTCCCGGCTTTGATGCCTTGGCGCTTACTGTAGTCTTAACTGACAATGCCCCTTCGCTGCCGATTGATACATTGACAACCTTGCTTCTTGTAACATTGCCGTCAGCGTCCTTGACATCAACATAGAACTGTCTCGTCCCGCTGCTTCCGGATGTCCATGTGAATGTGTTCTTACCGCTGAAATCCTGCAGCTTAAACCACTGGTTAGTTACCGGATTATAGATTAAAAACTTATATGTGCAGTTACTTATACCAGCTGAAGCCGTAAGAGTAAGCTTTTCTCCTGCTGAAAGCGCAGCTGCACTCGCCTTGAGCTCCGCAACAGGCTTAGATACTACAACAATATTATTAACTCTGCTTCTTACCACATTGCCGAGGCCGTCCTTAACATCAACATAGAACTCCCTGTCGCCGGCATCGCCCGCAGTCCATACAAATGTGTTGTTTTCAGAATAATCCCTGAGTTTAGCCCATACCTTAGTTGTTTTATTATAGACAATAAACTTATAAGTAAAGCTTCCGTTTCCACCCTTTGCCAAAGCCGTGAAAGTAATCCTCTTTCCGCTTATAGGACGTGAACCCGCATCATTACTCATTTCGCATGACAATTCATCATTGCTTCCTGAAACATTTATCTTCACTTCATTGCTTCTTACAACCTTGCCGCCTGCGTCCATGACATCAACATATATCCACTTTTCACCCGCATATTCAGGTGTCCATGCAAATGTGCTGTCAGCAGTGTAATCCTTTAACTTAGTCCACTGTTTTGCAATCGGATCATACATAATATATTTGTAAGTATATATGCCTGTGCCTTCATTGCTCAAATGAGTACTTATAGTTACTGTACCGCCTTTTTCAATCTCCGACTGGTCTGCCTCAGCTTTTACCTCAAGATTATTGTTCTCATCAACTTTAAAATGTACAATCTCCGTGAAATTATAACTGCTTCTGTTACTTGCAATATCAATAACATCCATGCACCTCAGTCCCCATATACCCGGTGCTGAACCCTTAGGAAGAATAACATTAATATCATACTCTTTCCATTCTGCAGGATCACCCTCAAAATATGTCTTATCATAACTATCTGAATAGAACCAGTAATGATGAATATTTCCCTGAGGGTCTAAAAGTTCATATCCGCCATAATTAAAACCTGACAAATCATCCCTTATGTAAACCTTTATAGCCACCTTTGTCTCGCCATCCGGATTCTCTGGATGTGTAGGAACTGCTGATATAGATATCTTGTTGACATCCAGCTCCGGTGCTTCATAATCAGATTTATCACTCACATATTTAAATGTCGTATAACTCTTTGCTCCTGAACCATCCTTATAGAAATTATAACGTGCAATATTTCCTGCCTCATCCGCAATCTCAATATGCTTAACTGCATATACGCCAGATGACTGATATTCAGAAAAATCAAACTGAACAGTACATATTCCAGTTGCCTGATCAATTATTCCCCAGGCAGCCTTTGAGTAAGAATCTGTTGATTCATTTGCAATCTCACAATAACAGCTGTTAATGCCTTCCTTTAACTTAACGTTATCCTGTGCCTTAAACCTTACAAATACATGAGTAACAGTATGCCCTTCACCAATGTCCTCTGTTGTTGTGTCTATATGCATAGAATCATCAACATACTCAGGTGCAGTTGTATCTGCAAGCGGATTATTGATGCACAGTTTCCAGCCAAAATTATTATCATTACAGTATCTTTCATTGCCGGCATTATCGTGTAAAGTTAATGACGTACATTTCCAATAACCGCAGTTAGAATATCTGCTGATGTCAAATGTACCTGACAATTCGGAATTATCCCCATCTACCGGATAAAGCCATGTCTCATACATCTGATTTCCTGTGGAGTCAGTTATACGCATCAAAGCGTTGTCTGCACCATATTGAGAATCACCGTGTGTATCAAGCTTTATAGTAACCTTAACCTGCTTGTCTTCCTCGGCTTTACCTGTAGTTTCCAGTTTCATATCAACAATTCTTCCCGGATATGCGTAATCTGGATATAGATTATATACATCAAACTGCAGATCTCCTCTTATCTGCGTTTTGTATATTTCGCCATTCATAATGTAATCTCTTATAAAATTATATTTTTCAATGGCTCTCGCCTCAAGCTTATCTGGATTGACAATATATGAAGCTACAGATTCTGCCATATCCTCATCAGGATTGATGTCATGTCCATAGGCTGAGACAAACTCCGTCTGCTTGCTTGTTGACCAGCCGGATGCAGCAGTTTTATCCTCATGCCATCCGCCTATCTCTTTCCATTTGCTCTTTAACGAATCCGAAAAAAGATACTTCCATAAAAAATGTGTCTTCTCATGCAGTATCAGCCTGAATGTATCTGATATCTGCTCCCCTGTAAATGAAGATTCCATAAATTCAATATATCCCGGGTCATTATTAACCCATGACACAGCTGCTGCCTCTGGATAAATAGGATTCTTAGTACCATCTGTTCTTCTGACAAGATACTTCAAACCATCAATTTTATGAAATCCCTCCGGCATCTCCTGAAACATGCTGAGAATAGAAACCAGCTCCTCCGACTTAAACATCTGGAAAGCCGCCTCAGTTTCATCAGTTACGCCTTTCGTAAGCTGCTCATAGTCCTGAATCTTAATTGAACAGCCGAATTTATTAGTCAAAATATAATCAACAGCATCAACATCCTCACCTGAACGTGTTACATAACGAACAAGTGCGTTATACAATCTGTTTGAAAAATATGTACCAACAGTTTCATTTACCTTAGCTTTTCTTGGTACTGAATTATTAAAAGCATCTATTGATATCTCAACAACATCAGTCTCATCACCATATGTAATTAATAAATCGTTATTGATATGCTTCTTTGTGAGAACCCATTTGCTCTGTTTAGTATTATAGTTAGGTATATCACTGTATAATTCATAGAATCTCGCCGCATAATCCGCACTCCACGATTCTTCCTCATCACTTAATATAATTCCATATTCATCATATAATTTTACAGAAGCCGATGAATCACTTGGATACATATCTGAATCCATAAATTCCACTTTCCAAGGTTCCACTATACCGGCACTTTCCTCATATCCAAAATACGTCTCGTCCGCTTTCCACTGATAATAATAATCAGTGTCACTCATCTTCGAAACCGTTAATTGGGGAATCTCATTTACACCCTCACTAACAACAACCTTCTGCGGGTCTGGAATACTGTATCCTGCTGTGTCTATCTTAATAAAATATGTTCCGCAGGCTATATCGTTAAATGCATAACCCCCATCCGCATCTGTCTGTGCATTATAAGAAATGTAGTTGTTATACATAACTACCGTTATAGTATCATTATCCTGTATACCAGTTACTGTTCCAACAGCTCTGGTGCTGCTTTCATCTTGTACAGACGCATTAACAGCGTAATAATTACTGTTTACAACACACGTTGCTATAATTAAACATACCAGTAGCTTCTTTGCAAATGTTTTAAAACTCTTCATGGCATCTCCTCCTCGTACGGTTATTTAATTGTTTCACATATTGCTTTATTGATATGTTATCACTATATGTACTTTAGTTCAAGGTTATAATAAAAACAGCTGCAAAAATTCTTTTATAATGCTAAAGCCGGAGTGATTATTCATCACTCCGGCTTAAAATGCATGCTGCCGCCTGCACTATTGTCTGGTAATCTATATTCAAATTCATTGTCGCTTGTAAAGTCACATTCTGATGAATAACTATTACTTGCTGTATTGATGTAATGAAGACAATATGTATATCCAGGCACACCGCCTTTGCCCTGAGCCTTAATCTTCACAGTATCACCCACAGATGCTGTAGTACAGCTTGCTGATACTTCAATATCAAGAACTGATGTATCTCTTACAATCACTTTGCCTGTATTACTTCGTGTAACATTGCCGTTTGAATCTTTAACATCAACATATATATTTCTTTCTCCGGCTGAACCAGCTGTCCATACAAATGTACTATCACTGCTGTAATCACGAAGCATATACCACTGTTTAGTTGATGCATTGTCACTTGGACCATCTATCCATTTTACGAATGTGAGGTCTGTTGAATATATATAGGTTTCGTTGCTTGGATTAACAGCATTATCAACATCTAATATTCCATTTTTAAAATCAAATATCCAATTATTAATTACTTGTCTTCACATTCATCACTGAACTTCTGACAACCTTACCATCAGCATCCTTGACATCAATATAGAATTCTCTGTCTCCGGCACTACCTGCTGTCCATGTTATCTTGTTATTAGCGTTAAAGTTCTGAACAAGTCCCCAAGTCTTAGTTGTCTTATTGTATACAACCATCTTGTATGTGTAGCCTGCCTTACCGCCTGCTCCTTCTGCTGTGAATGTTATCTTATCTCCAACCTTTGTTGTGCTGGCATTTACAGCTGCCTTTACTGATAAAGCTCCTGCTCCGCCAATTGTTACATTAACAACCTTGCTTCTTGTAACATTGCCATTTGCATCCTTGACATCTACATAGAAATGTCTTGTTCCGTTGCTTCCAGCTGTCCATATGTATGTGTTCTTGCTGCTGAAATCCTGTAACTTAAACCACTGGTTTGTTGAAGGATTGTAGATTAAAAACTTATATGTGCATCCACTCTTATCAGTTGAAGCTGTAAGTGTAAGCTTGCCTCCTGCTGAAAGTGTTGTTGCACTTGGTGTAAGTACTGCTGTCGGCTTACTGCTTTCAATCTTAACATTCATCGCCTTGCTTCTTACAACATTTCCATCTGAATCCTTAACATCAACATAGAAATCTCTGTCTCCGGCACCGCCCTTTGTCCATGTGCATGTGTTCTTATTGCTGTAATTCTGCACTACTCCCCATGTTCCTGTTGTTTTGTTATATACAATAAATTTATATGTATAGTCAGATGAACCTCCTGTTGCATTGGCTGTGAATATAACTTGATTATCTGATTCATTCTTGCTGGCTGTGACAGAAAGTTTCTCTTGTCCAGTAAGTGTAACTGTTGCTGATGCTCTTTTTACATCACCTAATGCATCCATAACGTCTACATATATAATTTTATTCCCAGAGCCTGTCATACCAAGTGTATATGTATTTGATGAACTATAATCTCTGAGAAGTGTCCACTTACCTGATTTAGGATTGTACATTATAAACTTATATTTATAATCATATGCGCCACCCTTAACATTTGCACTAATTTTTTTACCATCTAACGTGTTAGTTGTAGTAATACCAACATACATCTTTTCTGGAATATATTTATATGTATGCCCTTCTGAAACCCCAATTGATGACACACTGTCATATTCTATACCTGTCGTTTCATCCATCCATTTTTTACCAGATCTAATTCCAGATTTAAACTGTTGTACAAATGTGTCCTTATCCTCAGGAAATTTAGCAGGCATTTTTACAGATACAAAACTGTCTGCATAAAACATTTTATCTATCTTAGTAACTTTGCTCATATCAAAGCTACTCATATCTAAATTATAAAGTTTACGACAACCATAAAACATCTTTGACATATCTGTTACATTACTGGTATTGAAGTTTGTTACATCAAGACTCTCTAATGTCATATTTCCAAACATATAAGACATATTAATAACATTTGATGTATCAAATTTTTCCACATCAAGACTCTTTAATTGTGTAGCATTGCCAAACATACAACTCATATTAGTTACCTTAGATGTATCAAAATTACTTACATCAAGTTCCTCGCATTGTACTGATTGAAACATACAAAACATATTCGTAACATTACTTGTATCGAATTTACTTACATCCAAATATTTTAACGATTTACAAAGTGAAAACATCAAGCTCATATCTGTAACATTACTTGTATTAAAGTTACTTACATCCAGCTCTGATAAAGATTTGCATTCAGCAAACATACAAGACATACAAGTTACTTTTTCAGTATTAAATCCACTTACATCTAGTGATGTCAATGATGAACATCTAGCAAACACACTAGCCATTGACATTACATTTTTAGTATTAAATCCACTTACATCTAATGATGTTAATGAACTACAACCAGCAAACATAAGAGACATATTAATAACATTTTTTGTGTTAAAGCTGCTTACATCCAACTCTGATAAAGATTTGCAATTATAGAAAATACCTAACATATCATACACCCTAGCGGTATTAAAACTGCTCAAATCTAACTTTGTTAATGATGAGCATCCATCAAACATATAAGCCATCGTTATTGCATTGCTTGTATCCAGATTATTAAGACCTTCTATTGTCTTTAAAGATGACATATTCTGAAACAATCCATACAATGTATTTCCTTCATCTAATGTAATTCTTCCAGATATAACCACCTTTTCAATACTTGAAACATAACTTCCCCATGTTCTTGAACCTTTAGCTGTTCCGCCTCCAATCGTAAGCGTTCCATTATCATATGTCCACTTACAGTTTCCCCACGAACCCGTATACACTTCACTATCAGCTTCCTGAACATTCACCGTTTCATTGCCGTCCGCTAATACATTCACAGCTGTGTATGGCATGCTTCCTGCAAATATT
>OGIV01001433.1_pt1 | contig 14035 bp, 8 predicted proteins | sample 1571861 | NCBI WGS metagenome assembly OGIV01 (sample SAMEA2582099, study PRJEB24529) | metagenome | biome: Human gut stool | place: China | collected 2011 | reverse complement strand
TTATTGCGCAGCTGGGATTCGGTGAGCTTGGTGTAAGGAGCCAGCTCGGGGGCGGATAAATCTGTGATTTCGATGATATGGGGCATGGGGATAGCTCCTTTGTGGGAGAATTTGTATATAAATGATACAACAAACATCGACGCAGTGCAAGCCCCAAGCCTTCCCCCTAGGGGGAAGGTGGCCCCGCAGGGCCGGATGAGGGGCGGGTATGTGGGGGAACTATCCGTAAACGGGCAATTGCGGCAGGTCGCCCCTCATCCGTCTGCGGGCAGAGCCGCAGACACCTTCCCCCTAGGGGGAAGGCTCTCTGCGTAAACAAAGCCCGCCGCCCATGGGGCTTGCAACCCACGGGCGGCGGTGTTCTATATAATCCCTATTTCCTCTAAAAGTCTTTACAAATTACTCGACTGCGTTCAGCGCCTGATCGAGATCGGCGATGATGTCATCGACATGCTCAGTGCCGATGGACAGGCGGATCGTGTTGCGGCCGATGCCCACATCGGCAAGCTCCGCATCGGAGAGTTGGCCGTGGGTCGTAGTGGCCGGGTGGATTACAAGGCTCTTGACATCGGCGACATTGGCCAGCAGAGAGAAGATCTGCAGGTGGTCGATGAACGCAAAGGCCTCCTTCTGGCCGCCCTTGATGTTGAAGGTGAAGATCGACGCGCCGCCGTTGGGGAAGTACTTCTCATACAGGGCGTGGTCGGGGTGGTCGGGCAGGCTGGGGTGGTTGACCTTCTCCACCTTGGGGTGGTGGGTCAGGAACTCGACGACCTTTTTGGTGTTCTCATTGTGGCGGTCCAGACGCAGGGAGAGCGTCTCGGTACCCTGCAGCAGCACCCATGCGTTGAACGGGCTGATGCAGCCGCCCAGATCGCGCAGGATCACGGCGCGCACATAGGTCACAAAGGCGGCGGGGCCGGCAGCCTCGGCAAAGCAGACGCCGTGGTAGCTGGGGTTCGGCTCCGAGAAGGCGGGGAATTTGCCGCTGGCCTTCCAGTCGAACTTGCCGGAGTCAACGATGATGCCGCCCAGAGAGGTGCCGTGGCCGCCGATGAACTTGGTGGCGGAGTGCACAACAATATCCGCACCGTGCTCGATCGGGCGGATCAGGTAGGGCGTGCCGAAGGTGTTATCGATGACAAGCGGAATGCTGTGCTTGTGGGCGATAGCGGCAATGGCGTCAATGTCGGGGATGTCGGCATTGGGGTTGCCAAGCGTTTCAATATAGACAGCGCGGGTGTTATCCTGAATGGCAGCCTCGACCTCGGCCAGATCATGGGCGTTGACAAAGGTCGTCTGCACACCGAACGCGGGCAGCGTGTGGGCCAGCAGGTTGGAGGTGCCGCCGTAGATGGTTTTTTGCGCCACAATGTGCCCGCCGTTCTGGGCCAGTGCCTGAAGGGTGTAGTCGATGGCAGCGGCGCCGGAGGCAACGGCCAGCGCAGCAACGCCGCCCTCCAGAGCCGCGATGCGCTTTTCAAAAACATCCTCGGTGGAGTTGGTCAGGCGGCCGTAGATGTTGCCCTCGGCCCGCAGGGCAAAGCGGTCAGCGGCATTCTGGGAATTGGGGAACACATAGGAGGTGGTCTGGTAGATCGGCACCGCGCGGGAATCGGTGACGGGATCGGCCTGCTCCTGGCCGACATGCAGCTGAAGGGTCTCAAAGTGCAGTTTACGCTCGCTCATGATAGAATCCTCATTTCTGTTTTTATTCTGTTTGATTTTGTATAAAAGAAAAGCCGGGGCTGCTTGGCGCAACTCCCGGGCAGAATATACAGTGCGGCGCGAAATTTTACAGGCAGTGCAAAGCAATGCCCCGCGCCCGGACTGCTGCCGCCCGGGAGATGGGCATTCGGCCGCAGCGGAAATTCTGACGCAGCAGACTGCCAAAGACATGAGCCATTGTGCTTTGCACCTCCTCTTTTTCGTGATAAACCTATGTGCTTTGTAGGTTGACTATATCGTAACACGGAATTTACCGCATGTCAATAGGGTTGTAGGGATTTTTTTGCCGCAAATTTTGAATGATGCGCTGTACCGGGCACGGCCAGAGCCCTTCCGGCCATCGCTGACGCTCGGCCACCTCCCCTGAGAGGGGAGGCCGTTTGCGCGGGCGAAGCCCGCGAGAAAAGGCGCCCCGCTGTGCGGGGAGCTGGCCGAGCCTGCGAGGCCTGAGGGGCTTTCCACGCAACCACCCATTCACTATTCGTAACTTACAGTTGAAATCTTCCCCGAAATCGGTTATACTGTTTTGTAATAAAATGAAGTATGGGGCACTGCCCCCTTGAATAAAGGAGCATACAATGGCACATTCCGTTATGGTCACCGGTGCAGACGGCTTTATTGGCAGCCATCTGACCGAAGAACTCGTCAAGCGCGGTGAAAAGGTCCGCGCATTCTGCCTGTACAATTCCTTCGGCTCGCTGGGCTGGATCGACACGCTGCCGCCGGAGATCCGCAATGAGATCGACGTTTTCATGGGCGATGTGCGCGACCCCAACGGCGTGCGCACCGCCATGCGCGGGCAGGAGCGGGTGTTCCATCTGGCCGCTCTCATTGCGATCCCCTTCTCCTACCACAGCCCGGACAGCTATGTGGACACCAACATCAAGGGCACGCTGAATGTGCTGAACGCCGCGCGCGAGCTGGACACCCAGCGCGTACTCGTCACCTCCACCAGCGAGGTCTACGGCACGGCACAGTATGTGCCCATTGACGAGAAGCACCCCTTTCAGGGGCAAAGCCCCTACTCTGCCACCAAGATCGGTGCCGACCGTCTGGCCGAGAGCTTCTACCGCAGCTTTGATCTGCCCGTCACGATCGTGCGGCCCTTCAACACCTACGGCCCGCGCCAGAGCGGCCGCGCCATCATCCCGACGATTATTACACAGCTGCTGGCAGGCCAGACCGAGATCAAGCTCGGCAGCCTGACCCCGACCCGCGACTTCAACTATGTCAAGGATACGGCCAACGGCTTTATGACGATTGCCGACTGCGATGCCGCCATCGGGCAGGAGCTAAACATTGCCACCGGCGTGGAGCATTCCATCGGTGACCTCGCCAATGAACTGATCGCCCAGATCAACCCCAACGCCAAGATCGTCTGCGAGGCAGAGCGCCTGCGCCCCGAAAAGAGCGAGGTCAACCGCCTGCTGGGCGATTCCACCAAGCTGCGCGAGCTGACCGGCTGGGCGCCCCAGTACACCTTTGAGCAGGGCCTTGCCGCGACTATCGAGTTCCTGCGCGGCAATCTGGACCAGTACAAGGTCGGGCAGTATATCCTGTAATGTAGGGGTCGGGCATGCCCGACCCCTGACCTTGCCGCACCGGACACTTTGCGGCGCGGCAAACAGCCGGGCGAGGCACGCCCCGCCCCTACCAGAATCTAAGTTTATGTCAAAAGTTTCCAAGAAAAAGTCACTTTCACCCACCGTGCAGCACCCCGCCGCCCGGTGGGCTTTCGTGTTGGTGCTGTGCGCCGCGCTGGGCATCGTGGCCAGCTACTACTGGCGCGTATTTTACGGGCTGGACGCCCGGGGCCTTGCGCCGCTGGCCGTCACCGGCTTTTGTGTGGGACTGGCTGTGCTGGCGGGCGCGGCGGCGCTGCTGCTGCGCCGGGTCAGGGACTTTGCCAAACGGGGCGCCGCCTGCATTTTGCTGTGCGGCATACTGTTTGCCTTTGCAAACCCGCCGCTGCAGACCCCCGATGAGACAGACCATTATCTGCGCACCTACGCGATTTCCATGGGCCGCTTTGACTTTGACGCCGCGCGCGGCTATCCGATGGATGTGGACGAGCTTGTCGCAGCCTTCCCCGGCGCGTGGGTCAACGCCCACACCTCGGCCGGTGTCGGCACGGACCCCGATACCCACGCCGAGCAGACCTACAACACGGCAGGCTATGCGCTGAAGCAATACGGCAAGGACGGCCGGGTCGAGAGCATCTGGGACAGCTTTACGCAGTATCTCAACTGGGAAAGCCGCGATTCTGCGGCAGATTCCGTAACTGAGCCCATCAGCTTTTTGATTTTGCCGTTTTTGCCCGGGGCACTGGGCATGGCGCTGGCGCGGCTGTTTGGGTTGGGGGCGCTGGGCTGCCTGTACGGCGGGCGGCTGGTCAACCTGCTGGCCTACGCGGCGATGTGCTATGCGGCGCTGCGCACTGCGCACAAGTGCAAGCCTGCTTTTTTGTGTATAATGCTGCTGCCGATGTCGCTCTACATGGGCGCATCGTTAAGTTATGACGCAACGCTGCTGGGCTGCTATTATCTCATGCTGGCGCTGCTGACGCAGGAGAAATGGAACGATAAGACGGCGCTTTGCTATGCGCTGGCCTGCGTGTTTGCCAACGGCACCAAGCCCTACATCAATCTTTTGTGGGTCGTGCTGCCCTTTGTGGTGCGCAGATCTGAGTGGAAAGTGCGGTTCAGCCGCGCCGTGTACGCCGTGCTGACGGCGGCGGGTGCGCTGGCGCTGACCTTTGGCGTTGAGCAGTACGGCACGCTTTTGCGCCACAATTACGGCGCGATTGCCCGGCAGGGCGGCGCAGCCGTCAACGGCGGCGCGCAGCTTTTGTTTGTTTTGAAGAATCCGCTGCGTTACATCGCTGTTTTGCTGGGCACACTGTATGAGAACGACGGCTTTATCGGCCAGCTGGGTCTGTTCGGCTGGAAGGATATGCCCGTGGCATTTATCAGCCTGACTGCGCCGCTGGTGCTGCTGCTGGCCGCAATGCTCTGCACACCCGCTGCGGATGCACTGGGCCGCCGCCGCACCGGCTGGCTGGGCGTGTTCGGGCTGGTTTATGCGGTGGGAGCGATGACGGCGATGTATATTACCTACACGCCGGTGGCCATGGTGCGCATCGTGGGGCTGCAGACGCGGTATTTCCTGCCGGTCTGGCTGCTGGTTGTGGTGGCTGCTGCCGCACTGGCCCGCCGTGCGCTTGCCCCGCGCTTGACCGCAGAAAAGGCCGCCGCGCTGGCCGTGCCCCTGTGCGGGTGGTACGCCTTTGCAGGGGCGGTGCTCTTGTTCCAGCACTACTTTGTGGGGCCGGTGTATACGATTTATAAGTAAAAGGGCTTCCCCCTTGGGGGAAGCTGTCGCCGAAGGCGACTGATGAGGGGCGGTGGTGCCTCTATAGCCCATGTAAGGGTTATCACGGGGACTTCGCCCCTCATCCGGCCTTCGGCCACCTTCCCCCAAGGGGGAAGGCATTACAGGAAAGGAGGCTCCCATGCTGCATCTTCTCTATGCCCTTGCGCTTTTGCTTCTGCTCTGCGGTGCTTGCGCGATATTGGGCGAAAAATCCGGTCTTTCCCCCGCCCTGCTGCCGCTGCCGGTGTTGAGCGGCGCGGTCGTTTTGCTGTATCTCTGCGGCATTGCGGGCATCCTGCGGGCCGGGGCGGTATTGGTGCTGCTGGCACTGGCCGCCGTATGGGTGCTGGGCCTTGTGCAGCTGCGCCCCGCCGGGGTGCTCAAAGCATGGCAGAACGCCCTGTACACGCCGGGCTTTGCCCTGTTTTTGGGCGGTGCCGCGTTTATCTGGGTGCTGTTCTGTGTGCAAGAGCCGATGTTTACCCAGTGGGACGAGTTCACGGCATGGGGCCTTGCCCCCAAGATGGTCGTGGAGCGCGGCGCGTTTTATGTGGCCGACCCCGTCAACCTGAAGGCCAGCTTTACCTACCCGGCCACGAGCCTGCTCGCCTTCCTGTTCCAGCCGTTCGGCCTCTGGGCTGAGTGGGCGTGCCTGGCCGCCATTGACACGCTGGCGCTGGCCTGTCTGGCCGCTGCCGCCGCGCTCCCGCGCGCGAAGTGGGCCGAGGGCATTCTGGTGTTTGCCGCCGGTTTTTTGCTGCCGTACTTCTTTTCGGCCACGGCTGCGGGCAGCTACGCCGTGCAGTATGTCAACGCGATGGCCGACCTGCCGCTGGCAATGCTTTTCGGCGGCACGCTCTGCCTCTATATTTCGGTAGTACGCCACAAATACGCCTATTGGCTGGTCGCGCTGCCGCTGGCTGTGCTGACCCTGACCAAAGACATCTGCTTTGCCTACGGGCTGATCGCCGCCTTTTTGATTGGGCTGGACCTGCTGCTTGCGGCGGATGCGCCCATCAAAAAAGCCTTCCCGAAAGCCCTGCTTCAGGCCGGTGCGCTGGCCGTTGCTGTGCTGGCGGCGTTTTTAAGCTGGGGCCGCTATACGGCGGCCGTCACCCCCACGGCAGATACCGCTGCCAGCGTCGGCAGTGAGGGGCTGAGCTACGGCGCAGTGCTGATCGGCGGCGTCAAGCAGCTTTTGGGCATCGGCCGCACCGAGAAATTTGCCCAGATCATGACCGCGATGGGCAGCGCATTCTTTACCCGGCGCATCTGCCTGCTGGGCGGCGGCGCCATAGCCGTGGCTGCCATCACCATGGTTGCCGCCGCTGCGTGGCTGGCTGCGGAAAAAGGCTCGGCCCGCCGCCGGGTGCTTGCGGCGCACCTTGGGTTTGCGTTCTGCTTTGCGGCGCTGTATCTGTTCCACCTGATCCTCTACTGCTACAACTTTTCCGACCTTGAGGGGCTGATGCTCAAGGATTACGACCGTTATCTTGCCCCCTACTATCAGGCATGGATGCTGGCCATGCTTTGCCTGCTGGCAAACGGCGCGCGGCAGCGGCTGGGCCGCCTTGCGCTGGGCGGGGCTGCAGCGGTGATCCTTGCCGTGTTCTGCTGGCGCGGCATCCCGGCTGCGGGGTTCTGGACCGGGGCCGACAGCCTGTACACGCTGCGCGCCGATGTACAAAGCCGCGCAAACACGATGAATACCGTGCTGGACTGGCCTGACCGGGTGCTGGTCATCAGTCAGGGCGACGATGCCACGCGATGGTACTATTACCGCTATGAGCTGACCGCGCAGGTCGTGAACGGCTTCGGCGGCTTTTACGGCCGTCTGGGCGAGACAAAGGATCGCTGGGACAGCGATTTTATGAATCTGGTCGAGAGCGAAAACTGGACGCTGTACGACTACAAGGCCGTCTGTGTGCCGGACACGCTGGTGGCCTACATGGCCGAGAAGGACTGCGATTATATCCTAATTGACCGTGCCGACGACTACCTGCAGCGGGAGTTCAGCCCCCTGTTTGAGGGCGGCCTGACGAACGACATGCCCGCGACCCTCTACCATTTTGAGGGCGCGGACGCCGCCGTACCGTTTACACTGGCGGCCGTGGCAGAAAGCGGGGTGGCGTAAATGAAAAAACCGCTTTTCAAGCCGCGCCAGCTGCTGGTGCTGGCCTATCTGCTGGCGGCTGTGTTCTGGGTGGTGCGCTGCCTTGTCGGCTGCGGCGTAATGCTGAACTACCAGCTGCAGGGCAAGATGCCGCAGACGCATCTGGACGCTGCGGACCTTGTGACCGAGAGCTTTGCGCCCTATTCCTCCAACGAGTGGTGGACACCGCCGGACGATGACCCTGCGTGGTATCTTTCGACCGACAGCGACCCCCGCATCTACTGGCAGGGGCAGGGATATATCGAAACCGTGGTTTTGGACGCGGCGCACCGGCTGCCCCCGGGCGGCGTGGCCCTGTATTACCTCACGCCCGGCCAGACCGACTACACCGAGGCGCAGAAGGTCTTTGCCCGGGTGACAGCCCCCGGCGTCTACACCTTTGATTTGGGCGGCAAGTGGGTGACGGGGCTGCGCATCGACCCCGACAGTGTGGGCGGCGTGCCGACCCTCTTCACCGGCATCGAGCTGAACCCCGCACGGCCGTGGTATCTGCGGTTTGTGCCCTCCGCCGGCTGGTGGCTGGTGCTGGCGTTTGTGCCGGCGGTGGCGGCGGCATTGTGCTCTCTCTTTGCTAAAAGGCAGTCGTAGGAGGGGGATTTATTCCTCCCCGTGGCGCGCGATGGCGGAGGCTTCCACGGAGGGGGCAAGCCCCCTCCCTACAAACCAATGTTTATGGGCGCCCTGTAGGGAGCGGTCTTGACCGCTCCATGCCCGTGTGCGGCAATGGAAAACCTCACGGGAGGGATACATCCCTCCCCTACTCATTTTTTCCAAAATCAGGAGAACTCTATGGAACTACTCTGTGTGCTTTTCGCCGTGGCGGCGTTGTTCTGCGGCTGCGCGGTGCTTACGCTGAAATGCCGCGTCCCGGCGGCGGTCGCACCGCTGACGGCGCTGTCGCTGATTGTGGCGGTGCTGACGCTGGCCGCAATGGCGGGCGTGCTGTACCCCGCCGCATGGGCGGTGTACACGCTGTGTCTGGCGGGCGGCGTTTGGGTGCTGCTCACCCGCAAAAAACACACAGATGCGCCGCAAATGCTGTTCACACCGGGCAGTGTGCTGTTCTGGGGCATGGCGCTGGCGTTTACCGTCTACTTTTTTGTGCGCCAGCCGATGGCCGCCGATTTTGACGAGCTGAGCCTTTGGGCCACCGCTGTCAAGATCACCAAGGTCAATAACGACCTGTACGCGACCGCCGAGCTGGGCACACCGTGGGCTGCGACCCAGAACCCCGGCCTGCCCTTGCTCTCGTATTTCTTCCAGTTTTTTGGCGCTTATTCAGATTGGAAAATTTATGTCGGTTATGACATTTTGTATTTTTCTGTTTTTGCTGCTGTTGTTGGTGCCATCCCGCGCAGCAGGTGGCGCGTGGCCGTGCCGATGGCCGCTGTGCTGTGGTGCGTGCCGTTCTTCTTCACAAACTACAACCACACCATTTATTTAACGACCACCTACATGACCAGCTACGGCGATGTGCCCGCGGGCCTTGTGTTCGGCGGGGCCGTGGCCGCTTGGCTGGCGCTGCGCCAAAATTCAGCCCCAAAGTGGGCCGTGCTGCCGATTCTGGCGCTGTCGGCCAACCTGAAGGCCAATACCTTTGTGCTGGCGCTGGTGGCGGCGGGGCTGGTGGCTGTGGACGAGTGGCTGTTTGCCGATGGTGATTTCAAGACCGGCCTTGTGCATCGCACAGGGTTCGGCCTTGCCTGCTTTGCCGCGCCGATGGCCATCTACTATTTGTGGAATGTCCGCTATGTCGGCTGGCTGGTCAGCCGCAGCGCCAGTGATTCCGGCGTTGGCGAGACGAGCGCCCCGCTGTCTGCGGTCGTGGTCAACGGTAGTAAGATCCTGCTGGGCCAGCCGGTCGAGGGCTTTTACGCTGAGCGCGAGGCACAGTTCCGCACTGCGATGGCTGACATGGGCCACCAGTTCTGGACGAGTGACGGCAAGCTGAGCATGATCGGGCAGGGCCGCAATGTGGTCGCGCTGATTGCCATCGTGTTTGTCGTGGCGATTCTGGCGGCAGCCTCGCGGCGGCTCAAGGCGCGTATTGCGGTCATCGCTGCACTGTCCGGCGTCTGCTTTTTGGGCTACAACCTCATGCTGGCGCTGAGCTACGGCTTTATCTTTGTGCCGTTCCAAGCCGAACAGTTGGTTGACTACAACCGCTACATTTACAGCTATTACATCGGCTGGTTCATCCTTGCACTGGGGTGTCTGTCGGCAGCGCTGTTGCCGCAGATCACAGTCAAGGGCGGGGCCGATGGCCCGACAGCAGTTTTTACTGCGGTCCGCCGCCAGCCGCACGCTGTGTTTGAGTTGTTTGTGCTGGCGCTGGCCTGCGGAATGCTGTTCCGCCAGAGCCAGCTGATTTTGCCGCAGCTGAGTGTGCTGGGCTTTGCCGACAGCGAGTTCACCGACCGCCGCGCCGAGCGCGCCGAGGCCGAGCTGGTGTGCAGCTACCTAGCCCCCGATGACCGCGTCTTTTATGTCGGGCAGGGCGACAACGGCGAGGGCTGGTTCAGCGCCGTGTTCGACTTCTACCCGATTCTGGTCGATTACTCCGGCACGGTCACGACCGACCCCGACACCGGCGAGACAAAGATGATCGGCGGCGGCGGCGAGCTGGGCCTGCCCGAGCTGCAGCCCGGCGAGGGCGTGAAAAACACCTACTACCACGCCTTTACAGCCGAGGAGCTGGACGGCATCGTGCGCGGCAACGGCTGCACGGTGCTGTATATCCAAACGCTGGATGATATTTTTATGCAAAGCTACGCCGACCTGTTCACTGACAAGCTGGCGGCGGCGCAGAGCGGCGAGACACTGCTCTACCGCGTGACCGATGCGGGCTTTGCCCCGATGCAGATGGAGGTGAGCGCCCGATGAAAGCCCTGCAAAAATGGTTTGGGCGGCGCGGTGCGCTGCCGCTGACCGCCTATCTGGCGGCGCTGGCCGTCTGGGTCGTGCTGGGGGCGTTCCACCTCGGCAGTGACAGTCTGGCCCATGCGCAGGGCCGCCTGACCGAGGAGACAATGGCCGTGACCGACTGGCAGCTGGTGGGGCTGACCCAAAACGAGGACGGCACGCTGACCACCGTGGACGGCGACCCCCAGATGATTTTGGAAAATGTGGACGGCCGCGTGGTGCGCACCATCAGCTACACTGCACAGTTTGACGGTGAAGCGCGGGAAATGTGCCTGTACTACACCACAAAGGTCGGCGAGGATTACTCTGCCGACCGCCGGGTGTTCCCCCGGAGTGTGGGCGAAGGACGGATCATCTACACGCTGCCCCGCACAAGTCTGGCTGCGCTGCGGCTCGACCCCTGCAGCCCGGAGGAAAACAAGGCCGTGACCCTGACGATGAGCAGCATCACACTGAACGCCGCCGACACGCTGCCGCACTTCTGGCAGTATTTTGTGCCAAGCTGGTATCAGGCATTCTGTCTGGTGCTTTACCCCGCCCTGGCGGCAGCCGCTGTCAGCATGGCGGCTACCATCGTACCGGGCAGAAAAAGGAACTAATCCGCAAGCCCGCTGTGGGCTTATTGCTGTGTTGCGTTATACCGGGCAGCCCGCCCGCCGTGTGGGCTGCCCGGTTTTTTGCACCTTATTTTTCGACTATTTTCGACTATTTTGCACAAATCTGTTGCTTTTGACGGTAGTCATATACTATAATGTAGACAGTATGGGGGTCTGCGCCCCCTTCCCCGTGCAGGTTAAATTTTGTAAGGGCACAGGTGAGAGCATGCGTGAAGCGAAACAGAGGATTCTGATTGCGGACGATTCCGCCATGAACCGCGCCATACTGACAGAGATGCTGGGCGACGGCTATGACATTCTGGAGGCGGAGAACGGCCTGCAGGCCGTGTCGGTCATGCAGGCGGACGAGAATATCGACCTGCTGCTGCTCGATATTATGATGCCCGAGATGGACGGCTTTGAAGTGCTGGCCATGATGAAGAAATGTCACTGGATCGACGACATTCCCGTCATCATGATTTCTGCCGAGAATGCGTCCAGCTTTGTGGAGCGCGCCTACGACCTCGGCGCAAGCGACTATATCAGCCGCCCGTTTGACACCGCCGTGGTCCGCCGCCGCGTTATCAACACCCTGATGCTCTACGCCAAGCAGAAGCGGCTGGTCCGGCTGGTGGCCGAGCAGGTCTACGAAAAAGAAAAAAGCAACTCCACGATGATCAACATCCTGAGCCATATCGTGGAATTCCGCAACGGCGAGAGCGGCCTGCATGTGCTGCACATCCGGACGGCAACCGAAATCCTGCTGCACACGCTGGTGCAGCAGACCGACCGCTACAAGCTGACGGCCGCCGATATATCGCTGATCAGCACAGCGTCCGCGCTGCATGACATCGGTAAGATCAATATTCCCGAGTCCATCCTGAACAAGCCCGGCAAGCTGACGAAGGAAGAATTTGACACGATGAAGACCCACACCACAATCGGTGCGGAGATTCTGGACAAGCTGCCCTTCCAGCAGGAGAGCGATCTGGTCAAAACGGCCTACGCCATCTGCCGCTGGCACCACGAGCGGTATGACGGGCGCGGCTACCCGGACGGGCTGAAGGGGGAGCAGATCCCCATTGCCGCGCAGGTCGTGGCGATGGCCGATGTCTATGACGCGCTGACGAGTGAGCGCTGCTACAAAAAAGCCTACAGCCATGACACCGCCATACAGATGATCCTGAACGGCGAGTGCGGCGCCTTCAATCCGCTGCTGCTGCAGTGCCTGCAGGAGGCCGCGCCGCGCCTGCAGGCCGAGCTGCGTGCCTCCGCCGCAGCCGATGCCCCCCGCAACGCCCTTGCCGAGGCCCAGCACCTCTCGGAGACGCTGCTGGAGGAGAACGCGCTGCCCGGGCAGAACCGTATTCTGCGTGTGCTGTCGGTGCTGCGTGCCAAGGCGGACTTTTTTGCCAAAAATGCCCGCTGCATCCAAATGGATTACGACGACACCACGGGTCTGGTCCGCTTCTACCCGTGGGCGGTTGAGCATATGAAGGTCCCCGCCGAGCTGCACCTGCCCGAGGATATTGACAAATCCGGCTTCACGCGGGAGGATATCCGCCGCATCCAGAAGGCGCTGCGCGCGACCACCAGTGCCCACCCCAACACCGAGCTTTCGATGCTGCTGCCCGTTGACGGCGAGCTGCACTGGCACCGCATTGCCCTGCGCAGCATCTGGAGTGAGGACGATCCCCCCTTCTATCTGGGCGCAGTGGCGCAGGCCACCCCCGTGGAGGAGCTTTGCGACTATCACCGCGAGGTTTCCCGCGATATGCTGACCCACGCCTACAACCGCAGCTTTTTTGAGAGCCAGCTGCTGCAGCTGATGGAGGCGGACGGTGTCCTGATGCTTGACCTTGACCATTTCGGCGCGGTCAGCGGGACCTACGGCCGTCAGGCCGGCGACCTTGCGATCCGCACCGTGGTGGGCGCGGTCTCGGCCTGTGTGCGCAGCAGCAGCGATGCGCTGGTGCGCTACGGCGATGACGAGTTCCTGCTGCTGTTCTACGGCTATGAGACGCGGGAGGCCCTGCGGGGGGACATCAAGAAGCTGGAAGAGAACTTTGCCCAGAGCAGTGCTGCTCTGCCGGACGGCAAGGGTCTGTGCATCCGGATGTCCGGCGGCGTGGCATGGTATCCGGAGGACGCACTGGACCTCGACACCCTCAAGAAGTATGCGGACTTTGCAATGTATGAAGTCAAGCATTCCACCAAGGGCGAGATACGGGAGTTCGACATGGAGCGCTACCGCGCCGGTGTCTATGCGATGGAGCAGCGCAGCGACTTTGAAAAACTCATCCGGGAGCGGCGGGTGGACTACGACTTCCAGCCCATCGTCTCAGCTCACGACGGCCATGTGGTGGCCTATGAGGCCCTGATGCGGCCCCAGCTGCCCACCCTGCGTTCGCCGCTCACGGTAATGCAGCTGGCCAGCGAGATGGGCCGGATGTATGATATTGAGAAGCTGACTCTCTTCCGGGCCTGTGAGTGCTACGAGGAGCTGAAAGCTGCCGGTAAACTGGACGCTGACGCTCTCATCTTCGTCAACAGCATAGCCAGCGTCAGCCTGAGCGATGAGGACTGGGCGAGCTACTGCGAGGCCCACAGTGCCACCCTTCCGAAGCTGGTGGTGGAGATCACCGAGGAGGAAGAGATGAACGAACGGGAGCTGGAACGGAAGCGGGATTTCCTCGGTTCGCCCGGCGCCTTTGCGCTGGATGACTACGGCAGCGGCTACAGCAACGGCAACAGCCTGCTGACGGTCGCGCCCAAGTATGTCAAGGTGGACATCGCCATCATCCGGGGCATTGATACCGATGCCGACAAACAGCAGTTCCTCAAGACCCTCATCGACTATGCCCGCCCCCGCGGCATCTATGTGCTGGCTGAGGGCGTGGAAACGCTGTCGGAGCTGCGCAAGGTGCTGGAAATGGGCGTGGACCTGCTGCAGGGTTACTGTCTGGCCTGCCCGGCGGCAGAGCCTGTGGCCATCGACGAAAAGGCTGTGCAGGTCATCCGGGAGGCAGCGCAGAAGCGTATCGAGCAGGAAGAAGCTTGGAGCTGACCTTTTATCACAAAAAAATATCGCCCTCTGTATTGGCATCGTGCCGGTACAGAGGGCGATTTTTTGTCTATCTTTACTGAATGAAGCTGACGAAGAAGGGGCAGAGCACGGCGGTGAGGACGCCGGCCACGGCGATGGACAGGCCGCTCATGGCACCTTCCACCTCACCCATCTGCA
>OGIV01001430.1_pt1 | contig 14042 bp, 12 predicted proteins | sample 1571861 | NCBI WGS metagenome assembly OGIV01 (sample SAMEA2582099, study PRJEB24529) | metagenome | biome: Human gut stool | place: China | collected 2011 | reverse complement strand
AGTTTCATAGTTGTTGATAACTTCCTTTCTTAAGAAACGTTCACAAATAAAGAAATATATAAAAGATATTAGTCTTAACAGTAGTAGGGGGTGTTAATTTGTTTATAAGGGGTAAAACGCCAGTGAAATCCTGAAAAAACCCCTGTGAAAACCATTGTGGGTAACTTGAAAAATCCAAAAGGACAACCTGAAAGTTTTCCACAGGTAAAGATCGCGAAAAATTCACCTCATGTTATCCACAAATTTTCAACGGAATTTCCACGAAAAAATCCACAGACTACTGCGGGTTGATCTTTTTCTTTAAAATATCGATGGTATTCTTCAAATTCTCGTCAGTCTTTAATTCACTGGCAATCTTTTTTGTTCCGTGAATGATAGTGGTATGATCACGGCCACCCAATGCTTTTCCTATGTTCTGGAGGGACTCACTTGTCATATCACCGCAGAGATACATGACGATCTGTCTGGGAACTACAATTTCAGAGTTTCGTTTTCCACCGATAATATCATTGGAAGAGACACCGTAATGTTCAGCTACTACATCCAGAATTACCTGAGGCGTTACTTCACGTTTGCTGTTGGGGGAAATGATATCTTTCAACACTTCTTCCGCCATGGAAATGGTGATTTCCCGGTTTTCCAGATTAGAAAGGGCAACCAGTTTGTTGAGCGCTCCTTCCAATTCACGGATATTGGATTTAATGTTGGTGGCAATGTAACGGATGACTTCGTCATCAATATTATAACCGTCCAGTTCTTCCTTTTTACGGAGAATGGCCATTCTGGTCTCATAATCCGGTGAGGAAATATCAGCAATCAGACCCCATTCAAACCGGGATTGTAATCTTGCTTCCAGAGTTTCCATATCTTTTGGCGGACGGTCACTGGAGATAATGATCTGTTTATTTGCACTGTGCAGTGCATTAAATGTGTGGAAGAATTCTTCCTGGGTGGACTCCTTGCCCGCGATGAACTGGATATCGTCCACCAGCAGCAGATCGGCCACGCGGTACTTCATCCGGAAGTCCTCGGTGCTGCCGGCGCGGATGGCGGCGATCAGCTCGTTGGTGAACTGCTCGCAGGTAACGTACATGATAACGAAATCGGGGTGGGTGCGTTTGATCTCGGTCTGGATGGCCGTGAGCAGATGGGTCTTGCCCAGACCGGAGCCGCCGTAGATGAACAGCGGGTTATAGGCCCCGGAGGGGTTGGCCGCAACCGCCTGCGCCGCAGCAAACGCAAACTGGTTGGAGGGACCCTTGATGAAGTTTTCAAAGGTGAACTCGTAATTGCCCTGGGGCGAGGCGGGGTTTGCCTCGTACTGCTGGGCCAGCACCACCTCATGGGGCGGGGTGCTGGGCACCACCAGCGTGATGTCCACGTCAAAGCCCAGCACGGTCTTAAAGGCCTCTTTCAGCAGGCCGAGGTAGCGGTCGGTGACGATCTTGCAGATGAAATCGTTGCGCACCGACAGGGTGATATGGCTCGAGTCCTCAAAGCTGATGGGCTCAAGTCCGTCGATGTAGAGATTATAGGTCGGCTCGGCCATCTGCGTTTTGCAGTATGCCTGGGCGGCCTCTAAAACGTCCTTGAAAGAATCCATAAAACATCCACTCCATTGAATTGGTCGAAGTTTTCAACAATGCTGCTGATACCCCGTTAGTATACCACAAAAATCTCCCTGCGTCTATATTCTATAATGTAATTTATAATACATAAGAAAAGACGCTCCATCGTGCCCTCGCGGCTCTTGTGTCCAAGGCGGTTTTGAGACACAAGATATGGTGGAAGAAAAGTTTTCCACGGAGAACCGGTGAAAAAGTTGAAAGCTTTTTCACAAAGAAATTTGAAAAAAGTTTGCTGGAAAGTGAAAAAAACGCTTGACAGAAGGGGATAGTGTGCGATATACTGTTGAATTGCAAGCCTGTCCCCAATTTGGGACCAGAAATACCCCATTACCGGGGACGAGTTTTTACGGAGGATACAACCATGAAGAGAACTTTTCAGCCCAAGAAGCGTCATCGCAAGGAAGTTCATGGCTTTCTGACCCGCATGAGCACCAAGAACGGCCGCAAGGTCATCAATGCTCGCCGTGCTAAGGGCCGCAAGAGCCTGACCGTCTGATCCCGCTTTGCCAGGGATCCGGCGCAGAATTGAACATGCGCACAAAAGACTGCTGATCCAGAATTGGCGGTCTTTTTCTTATTTTGGACGTTCTGCGCGCGGAATGACTAAAAATTTGGCAAAAGATTTGGCACAAAAAACGCCCGGACAGCCTTTTCATGTCGGCGTTTTTTTGCTATACTGAATTTTGAACTTTGCCTTTAGGGAAGTTCTGCGATTTTTTAACCGAAAAGGAGGCGACGGAGCAGTGCGCTATCGTCCCATCCGCCGCAACAGCGAGTTTGGCCGCGTGTATGCCCGCGGCAAGTCCTATGTGAACCCGGCGCTGGTGCTGTATGTGCTCAAGACCCGCGGCAAAAAGACCCGCGTGGGCCTGACAGCCACCAAAAAGATCGGCCATGCCGTCCAACGCAACCGCGCCCGCCGCGTGATGAAGGCTGCCATTGATGAGCATCTGGATCAGAACATCGGCGGCTATGATCTGGTGTTTGTGGCCCGGGGCATGACCCCCCGCCTGAAGAGCTGGCAGCTCAGCGAAGTGGTGGCCAAGCTCTTTGCCCAGGCCGGCCTGCCCGACAAGGCAAAGCAGCCGGGCGCAAAGCCCCCTGCCACGGTCCCGCCCGCAGACCGGGCCGCAAAACAGTGAATCCCGTCTCCCGCGTCTGCCGGAACGCGCTCTGTGCGCCCATCCGGTTCTACCAGCGCTTTATCAGCCCGGGGCTGGGCCGCAACTGCCGCTTTACCCCCACCTGCAGCCAGTATGGCATAGAAGCCATCCAGACCCATGGCTGCATCAAGGGCTTGCTGCTCACCGCCTGGCGCATCGCCCGGTGCAACCCGCTTGGCCGGTGGGGCTTTGACCCGGTGCCGCCCAAGGGCCGCTGGGTGAGCCCGGAGCGGAGACTGTCCCCGGCAAAGCTGTTCCGGGGGCGGCACGGTTAAGCAGCGTGCTTATGATACACGGCTCCTTTGTACAACCTCTCCGTCATTGCTTCGCAATGCCACCTCCCCTGGTAGGGGAGGCTTTGGCAGCCCGATCCAGTTGACGGTTTTGCCAAGGGCTCCCCTATTAGGGGAGCTGGCAACGCCGCAGGCGTTGACTGAGAGGTTTCATCCGTTCTTATGCTTCTTGTGACGCTCCGCACTGTGGGCGGGGTGTCCTTCTCATAAAAATCTAAACGTCCCGCACCACAGGCGGGGCAGAATGGACGAAACTATGAATCCTTTGTACATCCTGGGCTGGCCCTTGGGCTATGTAATGGAGTGGATCTACAAGCTGATCCCCAACTACGGCTGGGACATCATCCTGTTCACCCTGCTCATCACCGTGATCAAGATCCCCCTCCAGCTCAACCAGCAGAAGAGCATGGCCCGCATGAGCGCTTTCCAGCCCATGGTGGCCGAGATCCAGAAAAAGTACCGCGACAAGCCCGAAAAGCAGCAGGAAGAGCTGATGAAGCTGCAGGAGCAGGGCTACAAGCCCACCGCAGGCTGTATGCCTATGCTGGTCAACTTCCTGGTCATGTTCGGCGTTATCGAGGTGGTGTACCGCCCGCTGCAGCGCATCTTCCACATTGGTGCCGATGCCCTGACCGCCGCAGGTGAGGCCCTGACTGCCATGGGCATCAGCTTTACCACCGTGACCCGCGACACCAACATCATTGCACAGGTCATTGCAGGCGAGAGCACCGTTTCCTCCTGCTTCACCCCGGATCAGGTGGCTACCATCACCGAGTTCGGCCAGCACATGGATTTCTTTGGCATCGACCTGACCCGTGTGCCCCAGTACAGCCTGGCTGCAGAGAACCTGCCCCTGCTGATCCTCCCGGTCCTGGCGATCGTGACCATGTTCCTGTCCACCCACATCAGCATGAAGGCCAGCGGCCAGGAGATGCAGGGCAGCATGAAGCTGACCATGTATATGATGCCGCTGATGTACGTCTTCTTCTGCTTCACCGTGCCCAGCGCTTTCTCTCTGTACTACGTTGTTTCCAACATCCTGATGACCGTGCAGAGCCTGTTGATGAAGAAGATCTACGACCCTGAGAAGATGAAGGCAGAGGTCGCCGCCGAGATGGCTGCCCGCAAGAAGGAGCAGAAGCGCGGTGTAAAGAGCACCACCATCAAGGTCACGGATGAAAAGACCGGCGAGGTCGTGGAGAAAAATATCTCCGCCAGCGAAATGAACAAGCGCCGCCTGGAGTATGCCCGCAAGCTGGATGAGGAGCGCTATAAGGACGAGCGCACTGTTCCGCTGAGCGAGCTGGAAAATAAGAAGGAGGATTGACGGTTATGATCCGTACTCAGGAAGCGACCGGCAAGACGGTCGATGAAGCCCGCGCAAAAGCCTGCGCCCTGCTGGGCGTGCAGGCCGACGACCTGAATGTGAGCTATGAAGTGCTCGAAATGCCCCAGAAAACTGGTTTTCTGGGCCTGAAGACCACCCCTGCCAAGGTGCGTGTGAGCGTGGAAGAGCCCGATGCCCCGGCCGCTCCCGTGGTGGAGGAGAAGGTGGAGCCTGAGGGAAAACCTGTTGTGGAGGAAGCTCCCGCTGAGGAACCCAAGGCCGAGGAGCCTGCCGCTGCCCCTGTGGCAGAGGAGGCCGCTCCCGTTGAGGAGGCTGCTGACCCTGCCGCCGAAGGTGAGGAGCCGGAAGTTCCCATCAACATCGAAGAGAACGCCAAGGTGAAGGCCGCTGTGGACTACCTGAAGGAAGTCATTGGCCTGATGGGCGTGGAGAATGTCACCTTCAGCGCCGTGCAGAAGGGCGAGGCTACCATCATCCGTCTGGATGGCGAGAAGCTGGGTGCCCTGATCGGCCGCCGCGGCGAGACCATGGAGAGCCTGTCCTATCTGGCAAGCCTGGTGGCCAACCGTCTGGAAGGCGATTACATCAAGCTGGGCCTGGATGTGGCCGGCTACCGCGACAAGCGTGAGAATGACCTGACCGTGCTGGCACAGCGCATTGGCAACAAGGTGCGCAAGACCGGCCGCAGCTTTGCCATGGAGCCCATGAACCCCTACGAGCGCCGCATCATCCACTCTGCCATCGGCAAGATGGAGGGTGTGCGCAGCGAGAGCAAGGGGGAAGGCCGTGACCGCCGTGTGGTCATCTACTCCACTGCTCCCGATGCTCAGACCGACAACACCTACGGCGAGCGCCGCCCGCGGGGCAATGGCCGCCGCCCCGGCGGCAGCCGCAATGGCGGCTTCCGCGGCGGACGCGGCAGCAGCTCCCGGAATGGCGGTCCCCGCAATGGCCGTCCCGCAGGCAGCCGCGGTCCCCGTCCTTCCAGCGTGCCCGAGCGCACCTATGCTCCCCGTGACGCAGAGACTGCCGCACCCGTGGCACCCAAGCGCACCGAGCGCGTGGATGATTTTGCCGATTTCAGCTTTGGTAAGATCGAGCTGTAAACTCCGCTGAGTTTTGCACAATGCTGCCCCCTTCCGGTGGAAAACTGGAAGGGGGCTTTTTGTCTCTTTCCTTTTTCGTCGCTTCGTGATACAATAATTCTGATTTGAGAGCGGAGGGAGAGCACCAACATGGAACATTCAACGATCGCGGCCATTGCAACCGCGCCCGGCGCAGGCGGCATTGCCGTGGTGCGTCTTTCCGGCCCGGAGAGCTATGCCGTGGCGGCAAAGGTGTTCCAACCGGCCAACCCGGCAAAGCGGGTAGAAGATGCCAAGGGTTACACCGCCCTGTTTGGGCATTTTATGGAAGGAGAGGAGTCCTTTGACGAGGGCGTGGCCCTCTTCTTCCGGGCACCCCACAGCTACACCGGCGAGGATGTGGTGGAGCTTTCCTGCCACGGCGGCAGTGCGGTGGCCCGGCGGCTGGTGGAAAGCTGCATCGCAGCCGGGGCCGCCCCCGCCGCCCCCGGCGAGTACACCCGCCGCGCCTTCCTCAACGGCAAGCTGGGGCTGACCCAGGCCGAGGCCGTTATGGACCTGATCTCTGCCGATGGCCGACAGGGGGCGGCGCTGGCCAATGCCTCCCTGAACGGCGCGCTGGCGAAGAAGATCGGGGCTGAAAAGGATGCCCTGACCGCCCTGCAGGCCCATCTGACTGCCTGGGTGGATTTCCCCGAGGAGGACGTTCCCGCGCTGGAGGATGCCCAGCTGATATCCACCCTGACTGCCGTGAAGGAAGAGCTGGACACCCTCATCCGGAATTATGATGCCGGTGCTGTCCTGCGGGAGGGTGTGGACTGTGCTATCGTGGGGCGGCCCAATGCGGGCAAGTCCACCCTGCTCAATCTGCTGGCCGGGTTCGACCGGGCCATCGTTACCCCCGTGGCGGGCACCACCCGGGATGTGGTGGAGCAGGCCGTCCGGCTGGGGGACATCCGGCTGAACCTGTTCGACACGGCCGGTCTGCGGGAGACCGAGGATGTGATCGAGGCCGAGGGCATCCGCCGCAGCTGGAAAAAGCTGGACGAGGCGGGGCTGATCCTGGCGGTGTTCGATGGCTCTGAGCCCCTGACCCGGGAGGATCTTGCGCTGGCGCAGCGGTGCGCCGGTCGTCCGGCCATTGCACTGGTCAACAAAGAGGACAAGCCCACTCAATTTGATGCGGAGATCATTGCGGGCGATTTTGCCATGGTGCTTCCGGTCTGCTGTCAGGAAGAGGGGAGCCGCAGGGTGATCGCTGCTGCCGTTGCCCGCCTGCTGGGCACCAGCAACATCGACCCCCACGCTGCCAGCCTTTCGGGCCAGCGCCAGCTTGCCGCCGCCACCCGCGCGCGGGATGCAGTGGCCGGTGCGCTGGATGCGGTCAGCGGCGGGTTCGGGCTGGATGCCGTATCGGTCTGTGTGGATGATGCGCTGGATGCCCTCTGTGACCTCACCGGCGAAAATGCATCGGAGAATGTCATCAATGAAGTGTTTGAGCGGTTCTGTGTGGGAAAGTAACGGAGGGCAGCCCGTCTGGCAGCTTTCTCCTCGGACACGAGTTCGGATTGCGGCTCCCAGCATCCGCCGCGCATTGCTTGCGTCTTGCTGGCCGCGGCCCCAACAACAGCTTCCTGCATCCGCCACTGGCGGCGGTCGCTGTCGTTGCAGGCCATTCCATCGCCCGCCCTATTGCCTTCGGCAACAGGGTCCCACCCCAGCGGACGGTCCTCAGAGAAACTACCGTCACACCCGACTTTACTATCTACGCCCGCCGACTACTGGGCAAATATAACTTGTGTACCGTGCAGCGTTTGGCAGCACTGGGCACAGCCCTGCAGCCGGAACACGCGGCTGATTTTGCTGCACTTTCCGAATTGGCCGAACGATTGGATGCGGACGGCGTGTGCTGCCGCGTCAGCCAGCTGGCTGTGAATGGCCGCGACCTGATGGCGGCAGGCATCCCGGCGGGGCCGGGCATCCGCAAAGTGCTGGAAGCGCTGCTGGACGGTGTGATCCGGGAAGAATATCCCAACGAGCGGCAAGCCCTGCTGGCCGCAGTGCAGCAGCTCGCTGCGTCTTGACAAGCTCTTTTTTCAGAGTTACTATTATACTACTGTTTTAGTGTGTTGAATGCACCAAAGGAGAACTTATGACCACACAGACCCCTGATTCAAAGCCGCGTGCCCTCATTGCCATGAGCGGCGGCGTGGACAGCTCGGTGGCGGCATGGCTCATGCAGCAGGCAGGCTATGACTGCACCGGCATCACCATGCGGCTCACCCGCAACGAAACGCTGGGACAGTCCGGCTTTCACACCTGCTGCTCGGAAAAGGACATCGAGGACGCGGCAGAGGTGGCGTTTGCCATGGATATCCCGTACGAGGTGCTGGATTTCACGGCCGACTTCCGGGAACAGATCATTGAAAAATTCGTCCGCGTGTATGAGGCGGGCGGCACGCCGAACCCCTGCATCGACTGCAATAAATATATGAAGTTCCGCCATCTGCTGGACTGGGCCCGGGCACACGGCATGGAGTATGTGGTCACGGGCCACTATGCCCGGGTGGAGCAGGACGAGGCCACCGGCCGTTTCCTGCTCAAAAAGGGGCTGGACGAGGGCAAGGACCAGAGCTACGTGCTCTACAACCTCACTCAGGAGCAGCTGGCGCATATCCGTCTGCCGCTGGGCGGCCTGCACAAGACTGAGGTGCGCGAGATCGCGGAGCAGCACAAATTTGTCAATGCCCGCAAGCACGACAGTCAGGACATCTGCTTCGTGCCGGATGGCGACTATGCCCGCTTTATGGAGGACTTCACCGGCAAACACTACCCGGCAGGTGATTTTCTGGACGAGAGCGGCAGGGTGGTGGGCATCCACAACGGCGCGGTGCGGTACACCATCGGCCAGCGCAAGGGGCTGGGCCTTGCCATGGGGGCACCTGTGTACGTCTGCGGCAAGGACATGCAGGCAAACACCGTCACGGTAGGGCCGGAGGAGATGCTGTTCGACCGCATCGTGTATGCGGACGAGGTGAACTGGATCGCCATTCCGGAGCTGACCGGGCCGCTGCGGGTCACAGCCCGCACCCGGTACCATCAGGTGGAGCAGGCCGCCACCGTCTACCCGGCGGAGTGCGGCTTCCGGCTGGAATTTGACCAGCCCCAGCGCGCCCCTACGCCCGGTCAGGCCGTGGTGCTGTATCAGGGCGACACCGTGCTGGGCGGCGGCACCATTACGAGAGTGGAAAAGTAACAAGGAGAACAAAATGCAAAATCAGTATTCCCGCACGCAGTTGCTGCTGGGCGCGGAAGCTATGGAAAAACTGCACAATTCCCGCGTGGCGGTGTTCGGCATCGGCGGCGTGGGCGGCTACACGGTGGAAGCGCTGGCGCGCAGCGGCGTGGGGGCACTGGATCTGATCGATGATGATAAAGTCTGCCTGACCAACCTCAACCGCCAGATCATCGCCACCCGCAGCACGGTAGGGCAATATAAGGTAGATGTGGCTGCGCAGCGCATCCACGACATTGACCCGGACATCAGGGTGACCACCCACCGGTGCTTCTTTGGTCCGGAAACACAGGACCAGTTCGACTTTACCCAGTACGACTATGTGGTGGATGCCATTGACACCGTCACCGGCAAGCTGGCCCTTGTGATGAAGTGCAAAGAGGTGGGCACTCCCATTATCTGCTCCATGGGCGCAGGCAACAAGATGGACCCGACCCGCTTTGAAGTGACCGATATCTACAAGACCTCGGTCTGCCCGCTGGCCAAGGTGATGCGCACCGAGTGCCGCAAGCGCAGGATCAAGCACCTGAAGGTGGTCTACTCCAAGGAGCCTGCCATGACCCCCATCGAGGATGACGCCATCAGCTGCAAGTATCACTGCATCTGCCCTCCGGGCACCCAGCGCAAGTGCACCCAGCGCCGTTCGGTGCCGGGTTCCAATGCCTTTGTACCCTCGGTGGCTGGCCTGATCATCGGCGGCGAGGTGGTAAAAGACCTTGTGGGCTTTGTGCCGATGAAGGGGTAAAACAGACCGCAGACTCCTGCTGTGTGGGACGATTTTGAATGCGCTCCGCGTTGCTTTGCGCATAAGCTAAGGAAATTGTATTTTTTGCGATGCAGCGTTCCATAACATAAATTCGCAACTAATTTGCATTTTGGTATTGCAATTGGAGAGAATATCGTGTATAATCATCCCTGTTCGAAAATGCAACCAATTTGCAATTTACTAAAATGAAGCGACGAACGGTCGTTTTTAGGAGCGTATATGGAACTGTTTCTGGATGTTCTGGGCGAATCTCTGGTGGATACCGCCAAGATGCTGCCCTTCCTGTTTCTGGCTTATCTTCTGATCGAGTATATCGAGACCCGCCACGGTGAGCGCATTGAAGCACTGCTGGCAGGCGGCGGGCGCTGGGGCGCGATTCCGGGCGCGGTGCTGGGCTGTGTGCCGCAGTGTGGCTTTTCGGCCATTGCGTCCAACTTCTACTCCTCCCGCGTCATCACACTGGGCACCCTGATGGCCGTCTACCTTGCCACCAGCGACGAAGCCATCCCGCTGCTGGTATCCATGCCGGCCTACTGGAATAAGCTGGCTGTGCTCATGGTCATCAAGGTGGTATACGCCATTGTGGTGGGCTTTGTGCTGGATTTTGTGCTGCGCGGCGTGCTGCCCAAATCGCTGCGCGGCGGCTACACCGGCCATGCCGACGAGGTGGACTGTCACGAGGAGCACAGCGACGAAGAGGGCAAGCCCGCCCCCATCTGGAAAGCGGCCCTGCGCCACACGCTGGAGATTTTTGTGTTCATCTTTGCGTTCAGTCTGGTGTTCGGCCTGATCGTGGAAGGCGTGGGCGAAGATGTGTTTGCAGACCTTCTGGGCAGCATGGGCTTCTTCCAGCCGGTAGTGGCTGCGCTGGTGGGCCTGATCCCCAACTGCGCCGCCAGCGTGCTGCTGACCCAGCTGTATGTGGAAGGTGCTCTGCGCTTTTCCAGTCTGGTGGCGGGCCTTTGCACCGGTGCAGGCGTGGGCCTTGCGGTGCTGTGGCGCACCAATCCTTCGTGGAAGCAGAACCTGTTCATCACCGGCCTGACATGGGGTGCAGGCGCATTCCTCGGCGTGGCAATGCAGGTGGTCGTGGCCGTGTTTGCGTGATCCCGAGAAGGAGCTGCAAAGAAAACGGCATCGTGAAACAAAATAAGGCTATTGCATGGAATTCTGTGCAGTAGCCTTATTTTTATGCCCAAATGCACCCCAATTTTAAAAAAGTATGGTATACTGGTACAAAACTCAGTTCCATAGGGGAGAATAGAATGCAATATAAGATTCTGGCAAGCGATTACGACAACACACTGGTGCCCTTTGGCGAGGACAAGCCGCGTCAGAAGGTGGCAAAAGCCATCAAAAAGCTGCAGGCCGCAGGCGGCAGATTTGTGCTCAGCACCGGACGCGCGTATCCGTGCGTCAACCTCAAAGGCCAGCTGGGCGGCATCCGGTTCGATTATGCCATCACCTGCAACGGTGCCTGTGTGGTGGACCGCGAGGGCCGCATCGTGGCCGAGCACCCGCTCACCGCTGAGGAAATGTACGCGCTGGTGGATTTCTGCGAGGATTATAACTATCCGCTGCAGTTCAATTTCAGGGATGCCTGCTACGCCTACTGCGAGTATGAATATCTGCACAGGGGCTATCAGCAGATGAACAGCATCGGGCTGGACTGCGTGGATGGCGAAGATCAGGACCGCCACCTGATCGATATGCCCCACGCGGCCTTTGCGGCAGTGCCGCCGGAGCACGTGGCAGATTTTGCGGCAAAGTACGGCCATCTGGGCCTGCACTGGATGCAGGTGGGCGCGCAGAATGCCGATGGCCTGTGCTACTACGACATCGTGCGCGGTGGAATGGACAAGGGCGTGGGCCTTGCCGACCTGTGCGAAAAGATGGGCCTGACACTGGCCGATGCCGTGGCGGCAGGCGATTCTGCCAACGATGTGGCCATGCTGAAGGCAGCGGGCCTTGGCTGCTGCATGGCAAACGGCACGCCGGACGCAAAGGCTGCCGCCGACCGCATCATTGGCGATGTGCGGGAGGACGGCCTTGCCGACCTGATCGATGAGCTGTGGTTCGACGGCCCCAGAGCAGAGCCGTCCGGCCGCGACCTTGGCTCGCCTTGGGATAAAATTGAAAGTGCAGGCGGACAATGAGCTTTGAACCGGTGTATAACGAACACAGCCGGGCGCTGATCCTTGGCACATGGCCCAGCCCCAAAAGCTGGGAGATGGCCTTTTACTACGGCCACCCGCAGAACCGCTTCTGGCCCGTGCTGGCCGCGCTGACCGGTGAGCCGGTGCCTGCCCGTGAGGACATTGAAGCCAAAAAGCAGATCATCCTGCGCCATGGGCTGGCCCTCTGGGACACGCTGGAACGCTGCACCATCACCGGCGCAGCGGATGCTTCCATCAAGGATGCAGTGCCGAATGATATTGCCGCTCTGCTGGAAAAGGCACCCATCGAAGCAGTATTCTGCAACGGAGCCACCGCATACCGGATCTATACAAAGTATCTGCAGCCGGTGTCCGGCATTGCAGCGGTAAAGCTGCCCAGCACCAGCCCGGCAAACGCTGCCTGCCGCCCGGAAAAGCTGCGCGAAATCTGGGGCGCGGCTCTCTTGCCGTGGATCAACAAATGATGGCCAGGTTGTAAATTATCCGTGAAAGACTTGCGTTTTTCGCGGGGTGCGGTATTATGGGTAACATAAGGGGCAATGCCCCGGACAAGGAGAAGAAACATGAGCAAGATCATCCGCACCAGAAAGCCCAGCGTTCTGCCATTTTATGCAATGGCACTGGTCTTTTTGGTATTGTGCGCGGTACTGCCGGTGTATAAGCTGTGGGCGCTGCTGGCGGCGCTGGGCGGTGCATTTGTGGCCTTTGGTGCGGCACAGAAGGTCTGCCCGCCCCGGGTGGTGGAGCACGAAGTGCCTTTCCACACCGGTGTGGAGGATGTGGACCAGATGCTGACCGATATCCAGCAGAAGCTGGACACTCTGCACGCGCTGAACGAGGCTTTGCCCGATCCGCAGCTGTCCGCCGCTATGACCCGCATGGAAAAGGCGGGACGCTCCATCGTGGAAGCGGTGGAAGCAAACCCCGCCAAGGCAAAGCAGGTGCGCCGGTTTGCCAACTACTATCTGCCGGACGCTGTGAACGTTTTGCAGCAGTACGCAAAGCTTGCAAAGCAGGGGGTGCGGGGTGAGAACGCCGCCGCCATCCGCGCCGAGGTGGAGCACAACGCCGCCTCCATTGCCACGGCTTTTGAAAACCAGCTGGATGCCCTGTACGCGGCAGAGAGCATGGACCTGTCCGCAGACCTGACCGTTTTGCAGAATATGCTGAAAGGGCAGGGTCTGAGCAAGTAAAACTGGAATATCCCCTCGGGATTTTGAAAGGAAGGAATCACTTATGGCTGACAATAACCTGAACTTTGATCTGGATGCCCCCGCAGTGCCCACCCTGACGCTGGACCCCACCCCCGCTGCTGTGCCGCAGGAGGAAAAGCCCGCCGCTGCCCCTGCCCCGGAAGCACAGGTGAAGCTGAGCCCCGAGGAGCAGGCCATGGTGGATCAGTTTGCCCAGAAGATCGACATCACCAACAGCCAGCAGGTGCTGCAGTATGGCTCTGCCTGCCAGAAGAAGATCGGCGATTTCTCCGAAGCTGCCCTCTCCAAGGTGTCCACCAAGGATCTGGGCGAGGTGGGCGATATGATCACTGACCTCATTGGCGAGCTGAAGAGCTTTGACGCCAACGAGGAGCAGCAGAAGGGCATCATGGGCTTCTTCAAGAAAAAGACCAGCCAGCTGGATGCCCTCAAGACCAAGTACGACAAGACCGAGACCAACGTGGAAAAGATCCAGTCCATGCTGGAAGCCCATCAGGTGCAGCTGCTCAAAGACATCGCCATGCTGGACAAGATGTATGAGCTGAACATGGCCTACTTCAAGGAGCTGAGTATGTATATCCTTGCCGGCAAGAAAAAGCTGGCCGATGTGCGTGCCAACGAACTGCAGCAGGCCATGGACAAGGCCAAGGTCTCCGGTCTGCCGGAGGACGCACAGGCCGCCCGCGACCTTGCCGACCAGTGCGAGCGCTTTGAGAAAAAGCTGTACGATCTGGAACTGACCCGCAACATCAGTTTGCAGATGGGTCCCCAGATCCGTCTGCTGCAAAACAACAACACCATGATGGCGGAAAAGATCCAGTCCACCATCGTGAACACCATCCCGCTGTGGAAGAACCAGATGGTGCTGGCACTGGGTCTGGCACACAGCCAGCAGGCTATGCAGGCCGAGCGCGCTGTGACCAACATGACCAACGACCTGCTGAAGAAGAACGCCGAGGCGCTGAAGCTGGGCACCATCGAGACCGCCAAGGAGAGCCAGCGCGGCATCGTGGATATTGAGACCCTGCAGCAGACCAACAAGAGCCTGATCGAGACGCTGGACGAGCTGAACA
>OGIV01001418.1_pt1 | contig 14128 bp, 9 predicted proteins | sample 1571861 | NCBI WGS metagenome assembly OGIV01 (sample SAMEA2582099, study PRJEB24529) | metagenome | biome: Human gut stool | place: China | collected 2011 | reverse complement strand
TATTACACTTCAAAAGATTTTTCGTATCGGCTACAAGATTATTATAAAACGAAAACTAAGATGCTCCTATTCAAGAAAACTAGGATACAAAAAAAGAGTGAATCGGAAGATTCACTCTTTTTTGCTAAGACATATAGAATTGCAGATACAAGTCTTTCTAATTTCGTTCAAATAGTTCAGATAAAAAATCAGCACATTGCCACTATTCTGTAGTCTCATACTCTACGATGTATATCACAAATCATAAGTACTGTTGCAACCAAAATGACAGTGAAAAAGCGCTGCTTAAAGAGCAAAAGTTTCCATATCGCAAACGGTAGGTGCTGTTGCAACAGAAAACAAGAAGTATCTGACGCATATTTAAAAGAGTTTCAATATCATAAACGGTTGGTACTATTGCCAGATCACCTTTATTTTACCTTCGATTTACTAAGATACTTGAGATGTGAGGGCCTCATCGTCGCTCTGGCCCTCTGCTGTCTCGCACCCTTCGGCGTATACCGTAAACAGTAAGTACTGTTACAACTATCAAGAATGGTATCGTATTCATCGTTCAACACATAATGGAGTTTCAATACCGTAAACGGTAGGTGCTGTTGCAACCTGCTCAATTCGAAATAGTAGAGCACAAAATTTTTAGTCGTTTCAATACCGTAAACGGTAAGGACTGTTGCAACTAACAAATGCAACAGAATTCCAATTGAACGCAGGTTTGGGTTTGTTTCAATACCGTGAACAGTAAGGACTGTTGCAACTTAATAATGTTGGTGAAGGTGCAGTAGTTAAAGCTAAGTTTCAATACCGTGAACGGTAAGGACTGTTGCAACTGACAAAAGACGATGTGTATATACATTTAGCGTCTGGTAAAGTTTCAATACCGTGAACGGTAAGGACTGTTGCTTGATCACCTTCGTTTTACCTTCGCTTTGCTCAGGTACTTGAGATGTGCGGGCCGCATCGTTGCTCTGCTCCTCTGCTGTCTCGCACCATTCGGCGCATATCGTGAACGGTAGATTCTGTTGCGACCCTCCATTTATACAGAAGCACTTTGGGATTTGTTCCCTGAGTTTCAATACCGTAAACGGTAAGTACTATTTCCTCATCACCTTTGTTTTACCTTCGCTTTGCTCAGGTACTTGAGATGTGCGGACCTCATCGTCGCTTTGCTCCTCTGCTGTCTCGCACCTTTCGGCGCATACCGTAGTTGCAACCTACTAAAGAACAAGGTGCAACCGTACTTGGTTCTCATGCGTTTCAATACCGTGAACGGTAGGTGCTGTCACCTGATTACCTTCGTTTTACCTTCTCTTCGTTCAGGTACTTGAGATGCGCGGACCTCATCGTCGCTCTGCGCCTCTGCTGCCTCGCACCCTTCGACGCATACCGTAAACGGTAAGGACTGTTGCAACGCTTGGTTGTAAAAGTTTGGGGGTATAATATGAAAAAGTTTCAATACCGTAAACGGTAAGTACTATTTCCTCTTCACCTTTGTTTTGCCTTCACTTCGTTCAGGCACTTGAGATGTGCGGACCTCATCGTCGCTCTGCTCATCTGCTGTCTCGCACCCTTCGGCACATACCGTGAACGGTAAGGACTATTGCGTTATCCCCCTCGTTTTACCTTCGCTTTGCTTAGGTACTTGAGATGTGCGGACCTCATCGTCGCTCTGCGCCTCTGCTGCCTAACAATCTGCGGCGCATACCGTAAACGGTAAGCACTGTTGCAACTTACCCTTGGTATCAACTCTGGTCTACGCATTAGTGAGTTTCAATACCGTAAACGGTCAGTTTGGGCTCCCAGTGGATCAGAAATGCCGATGAGCATAGGTAAATACTGGTGGTAAATGATTTTTCTAAGAATACAGTTATTATAAGGGTTTCTAATTTTTACGTCAATATTCATCATCATTTTCTTTTTAACCTATTTTTAGCGAAACCTAGATAGTATCTATATGTATTAGTTTTTGGTCAATTTTAATACAAGGGAAAACGATTTGTTACATATTACATGAAAAAAGACCTATTCATATGACATCATACAAATAGGTCTATATACGATTTAATTCCATTATTACTCTTACCATTAATTCTCAAGATACGATCAGACTATATACAATAACAACGAGTTAACTCAAACTCTACATCCTTTAACTAATCAAACAATTCATCTAACACAAAATCTACCGCCGCATCAACAGCTACTTCTATTACTAGATCTAATAGTTCATCCATATTTTCACCTCATTACTATCAATTCAATACAACACTAAAAATTACAGCTCCAATTTCTTGCCAATTTATACTGTAACAAATATTCCATACCATACCTCCTTATATTACTTCTCAAATATTTTACCAACCATTAATCCTACCGAAATCCTACATATGGATACATAGTTTCACCGACCTTTCTCATATTGTACACAACAATGGGTCTTACGACTTTGTTGCTTTATATACTGCTACACCTAAGGATACTCCGGCTGCAAAGCCTTCCCATGCGGACACTGCCGCTGCTGCTGCAAATAAAGGTAACATATTAATTCCTCCTTGTTATATAAACCTACATTAACTATCTAAAGTATAAACCAATTCGATTAACCTATGAATTCATAAAAACTAGGACGAACCTTTAGTATTATACTTCAAAAAATTTTTCGTATCGGCTACAAGATGATTATAAAACGGAAACTCAGGTACCCCTATTCAAGAAAACTAAGAGAAAAAGTGGATCTTAAGATTCACTTTTTATGTATATCAGTTTTTACAAGAAACCCTCCTCTATGTAATTCTTATAAATTTTGGTATAGTATTCATAAAAGCTTCATTTTCAAATCTCAATTTATCAGGAGCCCTATTATGAAACATCACATTTATCTAACATTCCTAAGTACTTTATATACGAAAAATAATCCATATAATCCGCAAAAGCTCGAAAAAACAGTAGTTAATCTAAGTGAAATAGCACCTTTTGACCGTATCCTTCAAACTAATGAATCCACCTTAAAGTATCTGTTACATACTAAGAGAAAAGAGAGCTCTCAATTCAAATTAGATAAGCTATTCTTTTTTAAATCCCCAGAAATGGAAAATACCTTTAAAGAATCTAACATATCAAGTCTTAGTGTATTTGAAAATCAGATGTGTGCTTATATTAAAGAAAATAAGATACCTATTCCGTGGGAACCAGGGACAATTAATTATATACATTGTGGTGATATCGACTATATTGATAATCTAAAGGACAGCATCATCGATATGTCCCAAGCTATCATGGAATATTATAATGAAAAACCTTCTTACGACAAGGTTATCTTACATGTAGATTTATCTGGCGGTCCGCGAACAGCTATTATGTTAATGATAGCCATTATTCGCCTTGTTGCGTTTCAAGGTATTCAAATTGGATCTATTTTATATGCCAATGTAAATGCTAATAATAACAGCATTGTTCGAGTATATGAAGGGACCTCCATCTATAATATTTACGATATGATTACAGGCTTTGCAGAGTTCAACCAATTTGGTAGTGTTGATACACTAACAAACTATGTAAATACATTAGAGAATCCAGATGTTCAGATTAAAAAGCTAATTGCTAGTATGGGAGATTTTTCAGAGGCCGTTCGCCTGTCTAGTCGTGGTATGTTCCAGACCTCTATGGAGGATATTCATACAGTCTTAACAGATATTGAAACAGCAAAAAAAGAGCCAGCTATAGATACATTAGAAGGTCATAAAAACTTTGAAATTGAAGCCCTTAAATTAATGAGCAGCAAGATTCAAAACAACTATAAAACGGTTCTCCATAACAAAGAAGATGATTTAGCTTATATTGATTGGTGTCTCGCTAATGGATATCTACAACAGGCATTGGCCTTGTTTGTTGAGTTTGTACCTCGTGCAATTTTAGACTCTAAAATGATTATATTAGATGAAAGTATATTTCCTACAACTTCAGATAATGAACTAAGTGCTTCTATGGAGAGTTTTAATACGATTAATGAGCATACTGCCAAGATAATAGAAATTGTTAATACCAGAGCCATTAGAATTAACAACAAGATCAAAAGTTTATTATCAAAATACTTAAGCAATGAGTTTTCAAAAGAGTCTAAACGAATTATCCAGCAATCCAAACAAAACAAGAAAAATAATATTACAACAAATATTACAAGAGAGGATACAAAGTATCCTGAGTTTGAAAATCAGCTAATAGATGATTTGAACAAAATCATCTCAAACGAGGCTGATAAAGAAACTTATGATTATGTAAAATACAAAACTTTCACCCATAATAACATTAATGTACCTAGTAAATTATTACGACTAATCAGTAATGTAGGTATAAGTACCAAATCTATTGTGGGTATAAATGATTTCGATAAAGAGATTAGAAGATATCTTATAGATGAACTTCTCCATCAAATAAAAGAAACTAAAGAATTGCCAGATGATGTTGTAACAGTTAACGATCAGTATGAGATTACCCTTAACAGCACAAATAAGCTCTTCAAAGTACGAGATGCATTTATTTCAATCTTTACCGATCAAAATAATGATCGTATATATCGTTATTTATTTGCTAACTGTGTTGTATATCAATATCCAATGGATAGCTTCCCAAATCAGCTCTATGGTATAGATGGACTAGCACTTCATCCAGCATTAGAAAATCAACCTGATAAAATAGCACAGGTAGCCCGTATATTAAATCTATATAGAACGTTAAAAGGCAGTCGTAATGATACAGCTCATGCACGGGAAGAAAAACGGGGACAGTTTATTAAAAGTGAAGATATTAAAAGAGAATTAACACAGTGTCTTAACGATATTCGTGACATTCGTGAGTATATCCATCCTTACAATCAAGAATAACGAGACTATGGAAAAAGGCTATAGATAAAAATCTATAGCCTTTTAATATTATATTCTACTTATTACTTAACTCACGCGCTATACTAATACACTTACGCATCTCATGGCGCAATTCTTGGGAGGTAGTATATTTACATAATGCTTCTTTATTCGCATGATTGCTGTCGTTACGAGCTTTTTTTATCTCAAAGTATTGTTCAATAAATTTCATGGTTTTAGCCACATCCTCTAATGCTACATGAGGAACATATACACCAGAAACATCAAATAAGGGAACACCCGTTTGATAAGGTTTTCGTTGAGATACTAACAGTTCTGCAGCCGATAAGGAGCTATCCTTCGTGTCTGGTAGTCGATGCATAATCAAACTCTTATAGGTCTTATGTTTTTCTGAACCTACTAAATGATCTAATATACCATTACACACTGTATTATATGCTAACCTACTAGTTTGCTTAAATTTAATTGAACCATTACTCGCATCACAAGTAATATACGCTTTATATTCATCTTTACTCAACACTTCAGTGATTATATTTTTACGCAAGGATTCTAAAATAGTATTAAAAGATTCCACACGCTCTGCACTTTCAAGAATCGTATGTAGAAAAGAAATATATTCTAGTAATGTATAGTTATCACTGTATCTTTCATCTTGTACATAAAGACTAAACCCATGCTGATTTAATAAAGATTCACAGGTTTCTTTAAGTTGAGTCGTTGCATCCTCTACTATCAACTGGATTCGATTCTTCTGCTTTTGAGGATCTTTTTCTTTAAGTCGTATTTCCTTTTTTCTATTCCTAACTGATTTAATGTAGCTACTAATAGCCTTATCTATACTAGGAGCTACTGCATCTTTCTTTATATTGACTATGTTCGCCAAACTTTGCATGCGAGCACTATTAATTGAGTTAAATAAACGCATAGGCATGGAGCGCACATCTTTTTCGGATATATTTTTATCATGATCTGGCATTACCACGTTATAAAAGGTACTAAACTTGATGTTATTTCCCGCTCTGTTCCATGCTTTTATGGCTGCCTGAAGAACCCTTTTATCCTTATCTTGTTGTAGACTTTCATAATATGAATTAAACTCGACAGGATCATACTTTATAATGCCTTTTTCCACTGCATATTCTGGTACATATTCACAAAATAGAGTCAGTGCTTGTTGTAAATAATCATGATCTAAACACCAGTCGATATAGGCTAGCTCATCAGATGTATGGTTATGATGATGTTGTAAAAGTGTAGTGTAAGATTGCTCAATAGGCTTATGTAATAACTTAACGAGTTCTTGATCAAAAGACTTATCCTTATCTGTATCACTCACCGTATTACTCACCAAGGACAAACTATCATCCAATCGTGCTACAGATGTTTCAAAAGCACCACGGCTTGAAATGTTGATAGCTTCCGAAAAGCTGTCCATAGCCTTGAGTAATTCTTTGGTAGCAATAGTAGTCGGATTAACCGAATCCGTCCCACCATTCTCAGTACGCTTAAAATAAGTATTTAATTTTTTAGCACTACCAAATAGCTTAAACTCTTCAAACCCCGCAATAATATCAAAGAGCTCATAAATATCTAGAACTTTATGAACTGTAATCTGGTCCGTACCATTCTCAATCACTTTATATCCAGAGTAATACACATCATCAACGATAATGCCATGATATGCAAGCATTCGACTAATAACGAGGAGGATCATCGCCGCATTACGTGGACCACCAGTAATATCCATATAGAGACGAACCTCATCGTTTTCATTGGTGAAAGTCTCTTTAAAATCAAGAATTGCCTTTGATATTTCGATAATACTAGATTTGATACGACTAATATCATCTAAATCCATACCACATGCTACAGGATGAAGGGAATCTATAAAATCCTGTTTATTCTTCCCCATCACATTATAAAACTTGCACATTTGATTAACGAAGATATCATATGAAGATGGGTTATCATCTTTATGTTCCATAACACCATCGGTACATAGTAAATAGATTTTATCAAAAGATGTATTCTCAGTTTTTTTATCCTGCCATGTATGATATAGAATATATTTCAACGCCGATTCATTTGTAGCGATACTATCACGAATAGCATCGTCCATATCTTCATTTACAATCCGCTTTATACTGGTATTAGATACTTTACTCAAAAAAGATAAAAATATATTATGAATTGCCATAACTACCACCAAACCTACATTAATCGATTACATACACTTGGTCACGTCTATACTATCAAGACCTAGTCTCACATTTGTCCTTACATTTTACATTGTATCATGTTATATTCATAATTAAGAATAATTTTGTACAGTTGGGATTGTACATAAAAGGGGAATTGATTATGGCAACAACAACTAATTATTTAAATGATTTAGCTAGTATGCGCCAATTTATCCGTAGCTTAACCTTCGGAAATCATAACAGAGGCAAAGCAACGATTCGTGGTATCAAAGAAAGTCAACACGATGATGTCATTCGGCGCCTTGATTATTTTGATATTATGCGCCACATTTATACGCAACGAGTAGGGAAAGCATCCATTCATCATTTAACAAAAGATGATTTTACAGACGGCTACAACTATCTCAATAATGTATATGAATTATATGCTGCCGTTCCAGAGCAAATTTATGTACAGTTATGCATCATCTCTTATATCGGGTCCAATGATGATGTAACGATTACTGATTTATATAACAATTTAAACCAAGATCCATACTTAGATCACTATATTGATTTAGTTGAAAGCCTATATAAACAACGTAACAAAAAACAAGAACCACCTAGCCTTATGGATCAACAATACATTCAACGCCAGGTAAAAACATTAGAGGTTTTAGGCATTATAGCAAAAACTGAGCGTACAAAAGGCTACACCTATTCAATTAAACCAACTGTTATTGAAGAACTATCAAAACAGCAGTTACAAGATTTGGCAATGGCTGTATTTTTCTATACTAATGTGTCCATAACCTCTGCTGCTGGTCATATCCTACTCAAGAAAATCATGTATCTCATACATGACTATTCCTTAAAGGAACAGCAAGAATCCAAGTACTATGACTTTAATAATACATATTTCTCTTTCAAGGATAATAATCCTAACAATGTCATTGATGGCGATATTTTTTATCCTTTAGCTGATGCTTTGCATCGACACAAAAAGGTACGCCTCTCATTTTACGAATCAGGCAAACCTAAAGAAATCGTTAGTCCCGTATCTCTATCCACCTATTATGGGGAAAATAAAAATATACTATGTAGCATCAATAACGGCCGCCTCCAATGGAACCGTATTGATCGTATCAAATCCTTAGAGGTCACTAAATACAATAGCTCTGATGTTGTACCCGAGGGCGTGGCAAAAGAAAAAACATTAGATACTTGTATCATTCACTTCTTAACCTTAGAAAATTATGAATTAGTTTACGACCAATTCACTCGTCATTTCGGAGATTCTTTAACGGTACTTTCAAAAACAAAAGAGTATATAGAGTTACAACTAAGCGTACCAGATGCATTACAATTACTACCACTATTACGGAGCTATTTACCTTATGTATACATTACATATACTAGTAAAGCCAGCATAAAAGAGAGGTTCTACAGTAATTTATATGCTTCTTTAGATATGAACTTTATAGAACCAGAAGGATATAAAAAACGAAAGAAAATTAATCGTTTCCTTCATCCGATTCACAAAAAAGAGCATAGCAATAATAAGGCTAAAAAAGATAAAGACATCGATGGTACCTATGTATCATCTGTCCTAAACGATATCAATGCGATTACCTTTACAACACAATATCAATTACAGTTAGACCTGATTAATGGTCTTAACTATACTAGACAAGATATTGAGGAATTAATTAATCAACGTAGACTACTTACGCCATCAGTATATAAAAAAGCCTTACGAAATGACGATTACGAGCACTTATTAGCTAATGCATTAGTTGAGGAAACTGATACTAATGACCTTGAATCTATCCTTCCAGATTTACCTCTCGTTATTCTTAGTGATGCTGAAAGAATGTTCCTAAAAGACCTTATCTCTGATTCACGTGCGAATTGGCTACTTTCACCAGAACTATGCCAGATATTATCTACTGAATTAGAATCTGTAACAAACACCTTTCCACCAGGAACATGGACCCCTATGCCAACCATGACAGATGATACACCAATATCAATGGAAACAATTACTCAGTGTTTACAAGCCATCCAAAGTAACAAACGGATTAGAATACAAGACGTAGTAGTATCCCCTTGCCGGATAGAGTATTCTGTAGGAAGTAATGGCTATACCCTCATTGCTTATAACCATACAATGGATACCTTCTTAGACTATCCGCTACGCAATGTATCCAACATCATACCAATAGATATACCACGACTAGCAGATATAGAAACTGTATATGCAAACTTTAGAGATGAGGCAAAGCGAACTGTATCATTTACCTTGCACGACGCAAACAATGCTGTCGATCGCTGCTTTAACTACTTTAGTAACTATACAATCCATGCTAAAGATATTACTGATGAAGAGTTTACTATCTCAGTTAGCTATCTACCATTCCAAGAATTAGATATTTTACGACATCTATTAAAACTTGGTTGTGCAGTACGCATTACAGATGATAGTCCACTAAAAAATCAACTAGAAACCATCTATAAAACTGCATTAGTTCACGCACCAACTACGTAATATTTACCAAATATACGATTATAGTAAAATCTCTACATATACAAAATACCTTTACAAACAAAAGGACCTAGCTACACATCCATGTACTAGGTCTTTTAATACTCTTCTAACAAAATCAAAATCTACACCCATTGTTACATTATGCAACATGAAATATAAAATATATTATCTACTAAAATACGCTAAAACTTAACGAGCCCTAAGGCCTGCAACCACTTACCAAGCTTTGTTTGAGGCGCCATAAAACCTGACATATAATCACCTACCTTTACAATGTAATGAAAGTTACTTCTCTAAACCAATTCTATACTTACTCAAAATATCACCACCTTGTAATAATTAATTTAATAAATAAAGCTAAAATTACTCTTCAAGTGCATCAAGCACTGCTACTAATACTGCTACTGCAGAATCTACTTCTAAAGATGACATATCATCCCTCCTATCAATATAAAACTAAAGCAGTCTATTACTTTGTTCAATTATTATCGCTCATTGGCTACATCATTAGTATAGAGTAAAACACTATATATACAAATTCAAAAAAACTAAGACATAAAAGAAAACGAGTGAATCAAAAGATTCACTCGTTTTTTTGTAAATAGAAAAAACTACTATATTGCACACTACGGCGCATACCGTAAACGGTAGGTGCTGTTACAACTTCTGAAACAATGAAGTCTTTTAAAAAAGGTGAATATCGGTTTCAATACCGTAGACGGTAGGCGCTGTTGCAACCTAAAGGGTCTAACTTTGTAGTCCCTGTTGCCAATACGTTTCAATACCGTGAACGGTAAGGACTATTGCAACCCTTGAAGAAGCAAAAGTATGGATGCGTGAAAATAACGCGTTTCAATACCGTAAACGGTAAGCACTGTTGCAACCAACACATATGTTGGGCTTTTCGCAGCACTGGCACAAACGTTTCAATACTGTAAACGGTAAGTACTGTTGCTTTATCACCTTTGTTTTACCTTCGCCTTGCTTAGGTACTTGAGATGTGCGGACCTCCTCGTCGCTCTGCTCCTCTGCTGTCTCGCACCCTTCGGCGCATACCGTAAACGGTAAACACTGTTGCAACACAATAAAAAACAAAAACAGAAAGACCTATTAACAATCAGTTTCAATACCGTAAACGGTATGTACTATTTCCTCAACACCTTAGTTTTACCTTCTCTTCGTTCAGGCACTTGAGATATGCGGACCTCCTCGTCGCTCTGCTCCTTTGCTGTCTCGCACCCTTCGGCGCATACCATAAACGGTAGGTACTGTTGGCTGATCACTTTTGTTTTACCTTCGCTTTGCTCAGGTACTTGAGATGTACGGACCTCCTCGTCGCTCTGCTCCTTTGCTGTCTCGCACCCTTCAGCGCATACCGTAAATGGTAAGTGCTGTTGCAACATACAAAACGTGTTAAGGGGTTGATGCCAGCTGTTGCAGTTTCAATACTATAAACGGTAGGTTCTGGTACCTGACCACTTTTGTTTTACCTTCGCTTTGCTCAGGTAAGAGAAGTGCGGACCTCATCGTCGCTTTGCTCCTCTGCGGTCTCACACTCTGCGGCGCATACCGTATGCTGTTGCAACCAACTTGCGATTGATATGTTCCCTATGTTTCCAAAAGAATGTTTCAATACCGTAGACGGTAAGGACTATTGTAACTTGAAAATTATCATTGGAGCGACTATGAGGATTGCTAGTTTTAATACCGTGAAGGGTAGGTACTGTTGCAACTGAATAAAATCATGGCTCTTCTTGTATCTCGCAATATCAACGAGTTTCAATACTGTAAACGGTAAGTACTATTTCCTCATCACCTTTGTTTTACCTTCGCTTTGCTCAGGTACTTGAGATGTGCGGACCTCATCGTCGCTCTTCTCCTCTGCTGTCTCGCACCCTTCGGCGCATACCGTAAACGGTAAGTGCTGTTGCCTAATCACTTTTGTTTTACCTTCGCTTTGCTCAGGTACTTGAGATGGGCGGACCTCATCGTCGCACAGCTCCTCTGCTGCCTCACACCCTTCTGCGCATACCGTAAATAGTAAGTACTGTTGCAACATAATTTACCAGGTTTCTACTGGGAACGTGTTCTATAGTTTCAATACCGTAAACGGTAGGTGCTGTTGCCTTATCACCTTTGTTTTACCTTCACTTCGTTCAGGTACTTGAGATATGTGGACCTCATCGTCGCTTTGCTCCTCTGCTATCTCGCACCCTTCGGCGCATACCGTGAACGGTAAGGACTGTTGCAACCTACTGTAGTTGACACAAACAAATCCTATAATAAATTGAACGTTTCAATACCGTAAACGGTAAGTACTGTTGCAACTTCCCAGAAAGTGCAAATGTTGTTGAAGAATATTTCAGGTTTCAATACCGTAAACGGTAAGTACTGTTGCAACGATGCAGGTGAACGTTTCAATATCAAATTGGAACTTCCTAAGTTTCAATACCGTAAACGGTAAGTACTGTTGCAACTATAGAGGAAAGCGATGTAGCACCAGCTGCACAAGTTGTGTTTCAATACCGTAAACGGTAAGTACTGTTGCAACGAGAAGATCTAATCCAAGTTTAGTTTCCTTTATAAAGTTTCAATACCGTAAACGGTAAGCACTGTTACAACGAAGTTGAGGGCGGTGGTTATAGCGACCGTAAAGCGTTTCAATACCGTAAACAGTAAGTACCATTTCCTCATCACCTTTGTTTTACCTTCACTTCGTTCAGGTACTTGAGATGTGTGGACCTCATCGTCGCTTTGCTCCTCTGCTGTCTCGCACCCTTCGGCGCATACCGTAAACGGTAAGGACTATTGCAACCTGCAGAACAATTCTGCATAGACGCTTCTGTCTACTAGTTTCAATACCGTGAACGATAGGTACTATTGCCAGATTACCTTTGTTTTACCTTCGCTTTGCTCAGGTACTTGAAATGTGCGGACCTCATCGTCGCTTTGCTCCTCTGCTGTCTCGCACCCTTCTGCGCATACCGTAAATAGCAAGGACTGTTGCAACTAAATTATTCGCTGATAGAGTATACTTGTCTACTCCTGAGTTTCAATACCGTGAACGGTAAGGACTGTTGCAACTTAGCAAGACGTAATATAAAGTCTGCTAAAGCATCTATAGCGTTTCAATACCGTAGACGGTAGGTCCTATTGCAACTAATCAGTCAACAAAGACAGAAAGAGGTTTTATTATGTTGTTTCAATACCATAGACGGTAGGTCCTGTTGCAACCACACTTAAGAAAATAATTATAAGAGTATATCCCAAATACGTTTCAATACCGTAGACGGTAGGTCCTGTTGCAACTGCGGGTCTTAGAGAGCCAGTATTCATGGGGCTTAAAATTAGGTTTTGGCAAACCTCACACCGTAAACGGTCAGTTTGGGCTCCCAGTGGATCAGAAATGCCGATGAGCATAGGTAAATACTGGTGGTAAATGATTTTTCTAAGAATACAGTTATTATAAGGGTTTCTAATTTTTACGTCAATATTCGTCATCATTTTCTTTTCGACCTATTTTTAGCAAAATCTAGATAGTATCTATATGTATAGTTTTCTAGATTAATTTTAATACGGTGGAAAACGATTTAATATATATTTATATTACATATAAAAAGACCTATCCATATGACATCATACGAATAGGTTTATTGATTCTTATATTCACTTATTACTTTCAAAATTATCCCTCAACACATACATGAACTAAACCAAAATCTACCGATGACAACATATATAACACCTCCGTTTCTCATAGAAGTTAAACTAGTCCCGTGTTGCCCGATATATTGTTGATCCTATAGTTACAGTTGTTGAAAATACTTCCCATGCAGATGCAGCTGCAAATAATCCTAATACTGGTAACATATTCATTCCCCCTTCTTATACATTATATTTTAATATTACTCTCAAATCCTAATCTTCCAACAATTTACAAACAGCTACCGCTACTACAAACCCTACATATGGATACATACTATCACCTACCTCTTCTTATACAATAAAGTATATTAATACTTGGACTTTGTCGCTTGATATACTGAAACACCTAATGTTACACCTTCTATGAAAGCTCCCCATGCAACAGCACCTAATAATGGAAACATACTAATTCCTCCTAAAAATTACAAAATACTAAAATCACTACTCTTAGTATAACCTTAACTTTGAAAATCTCTGTATCAATATTACTAGGACGTATCCTCTATCTTGATTTCCATAACTCGTAGGCTACATCTTAAGTATATAAAAGAAATGACCATAAATATATTCAATAAAACTAAGACACAAAACCCCGAGCAGATCAAAATGATTCACTCGGGGTTTAATTCTATTCAATTGATATATGCTGCAAGTACTAGGTGTTATTGCAAAACAAAGGCACACCAAAGATGACCAGTATATAAAATTACTTAAATGCCATAAACAGTAGATATAATCCTTTGTCACCTTGGTTTTACCTTCTCTTCGTTCAGGTACTTGAGATGTGCGGACCTCATCGTCGCTTTGCTCCTCTG
>OGIV01001415.1_pt1 | contig 14142 bp, 10 predicted proteins | sample 1571861 | NCBI WGS metagenome assembly OGIV01 (sample SAMEA2582099, study PRJEB24529) | metagenome | biome: Human gut stool | place: China | collected 2011 | reverse complement strand
GTCTCGCGTCGGGGCATTTTTCAGCAGCCTCGGGACGCGTCGCCCCCATTAGAGGTTGCGTTTCCTATCAAATTGACAGGTTAACAAGTAAGTGTGCTATACTCTATTTGTTATGTTAAAATCATAATGGTAAGAATCTTAAAAAGTTTGGCAAACTTACTTGTTAACCCGTTAACTTGTCAACTTGTTTACTAATTCCGCCAACGTATATATATTAGCAACTGATGGTGGTGATGTGCTGGCCCTGGGGGTCGGTGGTGTGGGTGATGGTGGCGCTGATGGCCTTGACTCGCTCGCTGATGGAACGCAGACCGATGCCGGGGGTGGACGATGCGGGGGACGGGGTGGAGGTTGGTGAGGGGGTTGGTGAGGGGGCGGTTGGTGGGGTGGCCGCGGTGTGGGCGATGGTGAGCGTGGTGTGGGGGGCGGCGGGGCTGTGGGTGAGGATGATGCTGATGTGGGTGAGCTGCGGGGTGTGCTTGATGAGGTTGGTGATGAGCTCTTGCGCGATGCGGTAGAGCTGGTGGGCCTGGGCGGCGGGCAGGGCGGCCCAGTTGTGGTGGGCGGGGGTGGCGCTGAAGGTGATGGTTATGTGGCCCATTTCGTGGAGTTTGCAGGCCAGGGCGGAGAGGGTTTGGTCGAGGGTGGCAAAGGCGGTGTTGGGGGGCATGAGCTGGTGGGAGATGTGGCGTATGTTTTGACGCACGGCGTTGAGCTGCTGGGTGGCCTGGGCGGTGGAGGCGGTGTTGGTTATCTGCATTTCGGCCACGAGGAGGTCGTTGCACACACCGTCGTGGAGCTCTTGTGCCAGACGTTTGCGCTCGGTTTCGATGCCGTCGATGTAGCGGCGGGCCTGTTCGAGCTCGGCCTTGCGCTGCTGGTGGCGGTGGCGCATGATGGCGCCTGCTATGGTGATGATGAGCAGCAGGGTGGCTACGGCAAGGCTTGCGCCAAGGCGCCACTGGCGTGCTTCGGCTTGTGCGGCGTCCTTTTGAAGTTGGGCTATTTTGAGCTGTTTTTCCTTGGCATCGTAGCGTGCGGCGGCATCGGCTACTTGCTGCTGTATGTTGAGCTGGTGGAGGGAGTCGGCTATGTAGTATGCCTCGCGGTAGAAGTAGCAGGCGCGTGGTGCCTGGTCTGTGCCCTCGTAGGCGCGGGCTACCATGAGCATGACTTTGTCGCGCTCTGATGATACTGCGGGACCGTTGTGATAGAGCATGAGGGCGGACTGCAGGGCGGGTGCCCACTGGCGTGTGACGAAGTAGTAGTTGACCTTGGCGTGCTCGAGCTGCATGCGTTCGGTGCCGCCGGGGGCGAGGCCGCTGACGATGGTGTTGGCGCGGGCTATGAGGGCTGGTATTTCGGCGTGGCGGTTGGGCTGCTGTGTGAGCAGGGTGATGAGTGGCGACAGGCAGCTTGCCTCGGCCAGTGGTTCGTGGGCCTGGCGTGCGAGGTTGATGCCGCGCTGCAGGTATTGCTCGGCTTGTGCAAAGGTGGCGGGGTTGTAGGTGAGGATGGTGCCGAGGCCGGCATATACGGAGATGCGCTGTGCGGGTTCGGCGGCACGCTCATATTTGAGTGCGTTGAGCAGTAGGGTGCGGCAGTCGTCGGGGCGGCCTATGCGGCTGCACATGGCGCCATAGTTTTGGTAGGCTGCAAAGGCCAGCTGGTGGTTGTGGTGGCGTGTGGCGTAGGCTATGACTTGGTCGTAGCATTTGGCAGCCTGGTCGAATTGCTGCAGGCGGCTGTGGCAGATGCCCATGCTGCACAGCTGGTTGTGCTGCTGGTCGGCGAGGTGGTGTCTTTTGGCCGTTTTGTAGGCTTGGGTAAAGTGGCCGAGTGCTTGTTGTATGTGGCCTTGTGCGGCGAGTGCCTCGCCACGTGCGGCCTCGAGGGTGACGACGTCGGCGCCTTGGGCTTTGTGCTGGATGGCGAGTTGGGCGTAGTGTAGTGCGGAGTCGGGGCACGAGGTGCTGAAGGCTTGTGCCATTTGTGCCAGCAGGTGGGGGTTGTGCGGTTGTGTGCGCAGGAGGTGGCGCAGGGAGTCGGCTTGCGGCTGTGCGGCTGCAAGCACGGGTGTGAGCATGAGGGTGATGAGGAGGGGGAGGAGGAGTCTTTTCATAGTGTGTTGGGGGTTGAGGGTGACGGGTAAGTTTGTTATTTTTGGGTTGACGGGTTAACGAGTTAACGGGGTTGACGGGTAAGTTTGCCTTTACATAATATATATGTGTAGTGCATGCCTGTTCGTCGACTTGTTTTACTAAGGATTTTGTTTATGAATTGCAAATATATAAAAAACGCGCCAACTGGCAAGCATGGTTTGCTTTGCAGTTGGCACGTGATGTGTAATTGCTTTCTTTTTATTTACTGCGCGCTTTAACACCTACACTCTATCACTTCTCTTACCCCAATCTCTAATGGGGGGGGCGCATTTCCTTATCACTACCCTACCCTTTTCCACGAGACGAGGCTGCTGAAAAATGCCCCGACGCGGGACGCGTCGCCCCCATTAGAGTTTGCGTTTGGAGGTTGCGCTTTGAGGTAGAGTTTTGAGGTTGCGCTTTGAGGTAGAGTTTTGAGGCAGCGCTTGGTGCTTGCGCTTGGTGCTTTTGCGTAGAGCAATACTTTTTTATTTGACTATCACCTTGCGCACGCTGCCGTCGGTCATTTTGATGATATTGAGGCCGGGCTGCGGTGTGCTGATGCGGCGTCCGTCGGGGGCGTAGCAGGCTGCTGCCTTGGCGGGGGCGCTATCGGCAGTGGCTGCGGCTATGGCTGTGGGGTCGGGGCATAGCTCGATGGTGGTGGGCTTGTTGGCCTCGATGGTGAAGGTGACAGCAAAGGGGAAATACGCTTCACTATCTTCGTTGTAGAACTCGCCCTCCATGGTGTAGTGGCCAGGAACGAGGTCGAGGCGGCCACTGAAATGTCTAAAGGGTACTACTCGCATACGCTCAGGGCCGAGGAACATGTCGAGTTTCGACAGTTTCCCAATTTTCCCCGGTAAACTTCCTTTATAGGTGAACTCGGTAGGCACTACGGGGTGGGTGTAGGCTGTAACAGTAGTGTCGGCGGCTGAAGGGGCTATGTGTGCAAAGTAGCGAGGTATCCATATACTACCCGATGTCACAGACATAAACGTAACGAGGTCGACTTCGCTACGCGATGATACCATGATGGCGCTGTCAAGTGTGGCAATTTCGTCCTTTCTGATATTATATACGCTACCTGTCTTTCTATACGCTGTGTAGTTATTGTAGTGAGGATCGTCATAATAGACCGGTGTCTCGACTCCGTAGTTGACACGGGCAAGTGTGTCTTTTTGTATCTTTATTTGGCGGTAAGACACTGTATAGTCGTTGTAGCCAGGGTGCAAGGGAATTTCCTCAAGGGCATAGTGTACTTGATTATGGCGAGACCCATCAACTATGTACCTTTTGTATAGCTTTGTGGCGGGTATGTTGTTGGTGTACACATAGATGCTATCGGAGTCGAAATCGTTGACGCGCAGCAGTGCAAACTCCCGGTCGTAGATAGTCTGCGTGAGGGTGTCGGTGGCACCGAGGGTGAAGGTGTGGATGTTGGCAGAGTCATACGGGGTGAAATTTTTGCACACGTACCATTCGTGGTTGCCCTCGGGCAGTATGACGGTGAGTGTGTCGTGAGGAACGGGGGTTGCGATGCCGGGGTTGAGTGATTTGGCGCAGCCTTCGTGATGGGTGGCAAATGCGCTACAGCGGGTTGAATACCAGTCATCGCCAAACTGTCCGTGTATGTAGAGTTTTTCGCCTTGCTGCAAGAGGTGGCAGGGCACAATGAACTTGACGGGGTGCAGTTTGCTGAATGGAGGGAGTTTTGCTCCATCAAAGTGGAAGTCGTCCTGTGTTAGCTCGGTGCGGGGGTCGTTCTTATAGTCGTACACATTGCACTGATTGCTGAGCACGCTGGCTATGGTGTCGCTCTGTGCGCCATATTGGGCGTTGAGGGCGAGAGAGAGGTAGGTGGTGCTACCCTCGACAAGGGTGGTGACCACGAGGTCGTTGCCTTTGATTTGGCGGCTCACCTCCTTGCACAGTACTGTCATCTTTTCGTTTTCTGCCCATGAATAAGGTGGGCTGACATAGGTGTGGGCGCTAAACTGCAGGTGGTCGGCATAGGGCGCGGCATCGGCCAGTGTGGTGGTGACGCGCAGTGGCTTGCTTTGGGCTATCGACAGACTGACGGGTTCGGTGCTGGCGGGTATGGTTACCTCGCCTAAAATATAGCCTTGAGCGGCATTGCATGGCATGAGGAAGTCGGGGTCATCAGTTTGCACCGTTGGCCATTTGAGCTGGAATGTTTGCCGACCCGGGAGCGCATAGGCGGCATGTGTGCCGTCGGGGGCGGTGAGCTTAAACATATTGCCGCCAAAATTGTAGCCGCAATAGCCACGGCCACGCTTGGCGCCTGGTTGCAGTTTGTAGTATACCGAAGCCAACTCGCCGTTGGTAACGGGGCAGAGCTGGCCCTGGCTGTCGGTGATGTAGAAGCGGCACTCCACGGCCTTGCGGTAGTCGGTGGTGACGCAGGTGGTGGTGTCGGCCACTACGATGGAGTCGGCATGCAGGGCGAGTTCGTCGCTGTTAGGGGCCACAAGGTAGCGCAGGGTGTCGCCCTTGTAGGCGTAGCGTGCGAAGGGTTCTGTGAGGTCGTGCATGTTGACGCGAGTGGTGGTGCCATTAAAGTAGGCACCTGTGCGCAGGTCGGGGGCGAGAATGGCTGGCACGGCATTGCCGTCGCGTCCCACGGGTGGCATGAAGGCCACGCGGCGGGCTTGCACCAGCTCGGTGTGGTGCAGTGTCACCTCTTCGGCATCGGTGGGGTCGATCTGCCCCGTGATGATGCGGTTGAAGTGGGGGCTGTAGATGCGGTAGTAGATGGGGTCGCCCACGCGGACGCCAGCATAGCGGCGCAAATTGTCAAACTTGAATTCAATCTTGTTTGTGTTGCCCCACCACGCGTTGCCGTTGCCATCATCGGCGTTGAGGGTGAGCTCGCGGCTGAAGTAGTGGTGGTAGCTGTCTTTGCCATTATTGTAGTAGTCGCTGCCAAGGTCGAGGGTGTTGGCAGCGTAAAGACTGGTGTCGAAGAAGTCTTTGGAGTTTGAGAATGTGATTTTTAGCGTACCGATGTCGGCAGCAAGGGTTTGTGCATCAATGCCTTGCGGGGCATCGAGGTGCAACATGATGTTTTGCGCGTGCAGGGCTGCGGTGTGGCAGCCAAGGCCGAGCAGGGTGGCGGCCAGCACGCGGCTTAGGTGGTTGGCAATTTTCATACGTATTATGTGTGTTGTTAATAAGTAAGCGTTGACGTTATCAGTGAACGTGTTGGCGGGTTAACAGGCAAGGTTGCCAAGTTATTGTATGGCACAAGTTACTTGTCAACCCGTTATCCAAGCGTTCTGCCAACGGCATTGCGTTAGGTTTCTGTTGCAAATATATAATTCTTGTTTATAGTTTTTATCATCAAAAATAATGAAATTACCCCCCCCCCAATACGCTCGTTTTGTGCTCCAATTGCTACATTTGTGGGCATAAAGATGCCTCGTACTGCACGCGCGGTGGTGCAAATCATTATTTTTAATGAGGTGCAAACAAAAGCAAACGTATAATTTTGCAGCTTAAGAAAATTATCTGCCATATCATGCCTGAACAATACTCCATACTCATCTGCGACGACCACGCCATACTGCTCGAGGGGCTTAAGGTGTGCCTGCAGCGCACACCCGGTGTGGGCAATGTGCTTTTGTGCACAACCATGCACAATGCCATGCAGCTGCTCGACTCCGGGGGCCACGTAGATTTGTGCATTGTGGACCTCGACTTGCCCGACGGCTCGGGCATAGCGCTTATTGAGCATGTTAAACGGGTGCTGCCTGAGGTGCGCACGATGGTTTACACCTCGCACGAGGAGATATGGAACATCAATGCCATTATGCGCTCTGAGGCCGACGGGGTGGTGTTTAAGAGTTGTGGGGTGGAGGAGCTGCAGCTGGCTGTTACCAATATTGCGAGGGGCGACAATTACTTTTGCAAACGTTTTCAGCAGCTGGTGCGGCACATCGAGATGCACATTCCCGACTCGTGCGGACACCTTACCACCACGGAGCACAATGTGCTGCAACAACTGGCGCGCGGACTGAGGGCTAACGAGATTGCACGCATTCTTAACGTGAGTGTGAACACTATCAACACGCACAAGGCGCATCTGTTGTCGAAGTTTAACGCTACCAATACTACGGAACTTATTATCAAGGCCTTTGTAAAGGGCATGGTGGAGTTTAAGCTCGGACAATAGGGCCGGATCTAAAAGGAACAAGACTCCGACACACATATTGCGTGTGTCGGAGTCTTGTCACTTTTAGAGGGGCAGGGGGGAGTTCTTAGTTTTTAGTTTTGAGGTTATGAGGTTATAAAGTTACCTCTGCGTGTTGAGTAAACAATAGTAATCTTATAACCTCATAACCTCAAAACTAAGAACTAACTTTATAACCTCATAACCTCAAAACTCAAAACTCCCGCCCCCCCTACTCGCTCAGCGAATGGCCCTTGCGAGCCACCTTTTTGAGCTGCATGTCAAAGCAGAGGGTTGAATACGGGAGCAGCACCCCGCTGGCCGACGAGCCGTAGCCCAACTGCTGGGGAATGTACACCAGCCAGCGGTCGCCCACCTGCATGTGCATAAGGGCAGTGGTATAGCCCTCCACCAAGTTTGACACGGCAAAACTTGTGGGCGTAGAGTACTGCGCGCTGAACACGTAGCTCTCGTTTTCATACACCCCGCTGTGGTCAAACACGCGTCCCTTGGGGTAGCTCTTTGTAGGCATGAGGTGACCTATATAGTTCACGCGCACACTGTCGGTGTAGTAAGGCGTCAGGCCGGGTGTGGCGGCACTTTCTATCACACGGGCCACCACCGTGTCGGTAGATTGGCTTGCAAACGGCTTTGAAAAGCTGGGCAACAAGCGCCACGGCGTGTACGCCTGCCAGTTGTCGGGGTGAGCAGCCTTGGCTTGTGCCACATCGGTGCGGGCCACAGCAAGCAGACTGTCGTAAAAGGCGGCATTGCGGTTGCGCCAGTTGGCAAACTCGGCATCATCGCTCTCGCCCGTGTTGTCGCTGCACGAAGCCATGGCCATGGGCAGCACCATCAGGGCAAGGGCCGCAAGCGTGTTAAGTATTTTGCGCATAAGTAGAGATTTAATATCTGAGTTTTTGCGTTCACACCCACACATATCACCGCCATCAACATAAAAATTGGGGGCTTATGGGGCATACAAGCCTCATAAGCCCCCATTACGTTACGTGGTAAATGCGTGTGTGTATGTGTAAAATCTATGTGTAATCAGCGAGACACTTACTGCAACTTTTTGAGCAGTGAAGTAATGCTCACCTTGTCCTCGATGAGGGCACGCAGGTCGCTGATGGCCACACGCGTCTGCTGCATGGTGTCGCGGTCGCGCAGTGTCACACAGTTATCGTTGAGTGTGTCGTGGTCGATGGTGATACAGTAAGGCGTGCCTATGGCGTCCATGCGGCGGTAGCGCTTGCCAATAGAGTCCTTCTCCTCATACTTGCAGTTGAAGTGGAACTTCAGGTCGTTCATTATCTCGTGAGCCTTTTCGGGCAGTCCGTCTTTCTTCACGAGCGGCATAACGGCCAGTTTTACGGGAGCCAGTGGAGCGGGCAACTTGAGCACCACGCGTGTTTCGCCATTTTCGAGCTTCTCCTCCTGGTATGAGTGGCACATCACGCTCAAGAACATGCGGTCCACACCGATTGATGTTTCAATCACATACGGTGTATAGCTGCGGTTCTCCTCAGGATCGAAGTATTCAATCTTGCGGCCCGAGAATTTGGCGTGCTGCGACAGGTCGAAGTCTGTACGCGAGTGAATACCCTCCACCTCCTTAAATCCGAACGGCATCTTAAACTCTATGTCGGTGGCAGCGTTGGCATAGTGGGCCAGCTTTTCGTGGTCGTGGTAGCGGTAGCAGTCGTCGCCAAAGCCAAGAGCCTCGTGCCAGGCCAGGCGGGTCTTTTTCCACTGCTTGAACCAGTCCATCTCCGTGCCGGGCTTTACAAAGAACTGCATTTCCATCTGTTCAAATTCGCGCATGCGGAAGATGAACTGACGGGCCACAATCTCGTTGCGGAAGGCCTTGCCTATCTGTGCTATACCGAAAGGTATCTTCATGCGGCCAGTTTTCTGCACATTCAGGTAGTTCACAAATATACCCTGTGCCGTCTCCGGACGCAGGTAGATAGTGCTTGCACCATCGGCAGTAGAGCCCACCTCGGTTTTGAACATCAGGTTAAACTGGCGCACATCGGTCCAGTTGCGTGTGCCCGAAATGGGGCAAACAATCTCCTCGTCGAGTATAATCTGCTTCAGTTCGTCAAGGTCCATTTTGTTCATGGCCTCGCTGTAGCGTGCGTGCAGGGCGTCGCGTTTGGCCTGGTGTTCGAGCACGCGGGGATTAGTCTGACGGAACTTTTCCTCGTCAAAGGCATCGCCAAAGCGCTTGCGTGCCTTAGCCACCTCCTTGTCTATCTTCTCCTCATACTTTGCTATCTGGTCCTCGATGAGCACATCGGCGCGATAGCGTTTTTTCGAGTCGCGGTTATCTATCAAGGGGTCATTAAAGGCATCAACGTGTCCCGAAGCCTTCCAGATGGTGGGGTGCATAAATATAGCCGAGTCAATGCCCACTATATTTTCGTGCAGCAGCACCATGCTCTGCCACCAATACTGCTTGATGTTATTCTTCAGTTCCACGCCGTTCTGGCCATAGTCGTACACGGCTGCCAGGCCATCGTATATATCGCTCGAAGGAAATACGAAACCGTACTCCTTGCAGTGTGATACAATCTTCTTAAATACGTCTTCTTGTGCCATATTAATTGATATATATTGTTATGGCCGCAAAGTTAGCAATTTATTTTATAAGTAACAAGAGGGGGGGAAGGGGGGGAGTTCTTAGTTCTTAGTTTTGAGGTTATAAGGTTATAAAGTTACCTCTGCGAGTCAAACAGCAAAAGGTTACTTTATAACCTCATAACCTCAAAACTTAGAACCAAGAACTAACCTCATAACCTCAAAACTCAAAACCAAGAACTACGCCCCAAACCTCCCAGGCTCGCGCCGCACAGCCTCCATAATAGCCGCGGGCGGCAATTCCCGTTCGAGTTGTGCCTTCATAAAGTCCATATACGGAGCCACATGGTCAAAAAACTGGTAGTAGCCCTTACACAGATAGTTCAACCCGGGCTCGCCAGCGGCCGTATGTGCAAAGCGGTTGCGCGGACACTCCCCGTTGCATGCAAACAAATACTTGCACCCCCTGCACTGCCCCGGCAGCGCCGTGCGCTTGGCCTGCCCAAAGGCATGCTGCCGCTCAGAGTGCATCATGCCCACTATCGAGTCGGTCATGATATTGCCCAACTTATACTCCGGAAACACAAAGTGGTCGCACACATACACATCGCCGTTCCACTCTATAGCCCCCGCATGGCCACACGTGGGAGCCAGCGTGCAAATGCCCGGTTGCTGTCCCACCCAGTTGGCCAGCGTGGCATCGAACAGCTGCACAAAGTACGTGCCAACGTCCTCACGCACCCATTCGTCAAATATCGCACACAAAAAGCGTCCCCACTGCTCGGGGCTCACACTAAAGTCGAGCACCCCACCCTCGCCGGCCTCAGTGGGCGACGCCAGGCCGCGCCCGTCGGCATGATGCTGCCCGCGCTCCACCACGGGCGTAAATTGCAGGTAGTGACACCCTATCTCCTTAAAAAAGTGGTAAAAGTCCAGCGGATAATCGCCATTAAAGTCATTCACCACAGCCAGCGCGTTCCACTCCACGCCATGGCGGTTCAGCAAGTCAATGCCACGCATCACCTGTGCCCACGACGGCCGTCCGCCCTTGTTGCGGCGGTACTCGTCGTGAAACTCCTGCGGCCCGTCAATGCTCACGCCCACAAGCCACCCTTGCTCCTTAAAAAAGCGGCACCACTCATCTGTCAGCAGCATACCGTTTGTTTGTATGCAGTTGTCTATCCTGCGGCCGCCAGCATACTTTTGCTGCAGCTCCACCGCCCGTTTATAGAACGACAGCGGACGCATCAGCGCCTCACCGCCGTGCCACGTAAACAGCACCTCGGGCATAGTCTGCGCACCGATATATTCGCGCACAAAGCGTTCGAGCATCTCCTCGCTCATCACCTCTGTCGGCCGGTCAGCATAAAGCTTGCCTTTCTCCAGATAGTAACAATATTTACAGGCCAAGTTACAACGTGCCCCCGCCGGCTTGGCCAGCAAATACAGCGGCGAGGCAAATGGTGATATATCCATTATATTCAATATTTTAATCCGTCGGCGGAATTTCAGGCTAAAGAGCCGACAAGTTGACAAGTTAACAAGTAATATTTTCAAGTTAACGAGTTAACAAGTTGACCCGTCAACTAACTCCGTCAGCGCGCCACCTTTCAAGTTAAAGCGCTTCGCCCTACAAAATTAGCACAAACGCCCCACACACCCACCCTCCGCCACCCAAAAAAGAACCACCACCCCACCCACCCCACACACAAACATCAAAAAAAGTATAGCACTACAACAATCAAAAAAAAGAGCGAAGGGGAGCGCGCGCCATTCGCACCCACTCCCCCACGCATCTGCATATTAACCCGTCGCCCTGTTACTGAACCACCGCGTTAATCTCGCTGCCCTGCAAGGCCGCGCTCATAGCCCCACTTGGCGTAAAGTGCGTACGCACCCGTGCAATGTTGCGTGCCGACACATTAGCCGCATCGTCCTCGCCATTCTTCGACACGATAGTCAGTCTGAACGACCCCACACCGCCAAGGCGCACAGTATTACCCTGCTTCAGCTCCTTCAGCACCACATACTCCAGTGCCGAGAGCGCACCTCTCACATCTGCACGCGTCAGCGTACACTCCTTTTCCACAGCAGCCACCACATCGTCAAACGACAAGTGAGCCACCTGCACAATACTTGGGAAATAAACCTTCAAGCCACTCTTAGGGCTCTTCACCGAACTAATCTTATACTTAATCATGGTATCAAAATAAATAAAGTAAGTAAATAAAATAATGTAAATAAATAAAGTAAATCAATCAAAGCAACCCGCCATCACGCCACCCGCCTATTAGGCATATTGAGCCTATTATGCCCATCCCCGCCATCACACCACCCGCCTATTAGGCCTATTGAGCCTATTATGCCCACCACCCGCCATCACACCACCCGCCTATTAAGCCTCTTATGCCAATTATGCCCATCACCCGCCATCACACACCCGCCTATTAGGCCTCTTATGCCTATTATGCCCATCACCCGCCATCAAGCCACCGCCATCACCCCCATCACTTCACCTCATAGCAAGGGCAAGCCTTAGCCGCATAAGCATTATGCCCATGCACCCCCGCCCCGGGAAAATTCAGCCTCAGCAGCTGCACCAGCGCCTCCAGCGCCACACGTTGCCGCGCAGTCCGCGTATCCTTAGGCGTACGCCCGTCAGCAGCCAGTCCCCCCACATAACACACCCCCACACTGTGCGCATTATGCCCACGACAGTGAGCACCCACCTGAGCCAGAGGACGACCCTCATGCACACTCCCGTCAAGATACACCACATAATGATACCCCACGTCCACAAACCCACGCGCCTTATGCCAGCGCCTGATGTCCGCCACACTCACATCACGGCCCTCAGCAGTAGCCGTACAATGAATAATAATATCATCTATCTTACGCATATACAATACATTTTTACAATCACACCCTGCGCACACCGCCATGACGCGCACTCACACTCACTGCCACACCAAATATGGCCCCGGCATATATCAGCCCCTGCGACACAAACCACAGCACCGAATCACTCAGCTCGCCCAAAGGGTCCACCACAAAGCCAGCGCCAGCCAGCACAATACCCGCCACTATCATCAGCATGGCCGAGGCAGGAGCCCAAGCCGACCCCACAGAGCCGGCCGGGCCTTTACCCGCAGCGCCATCAGGCATTGCCCACCTCCTTGCCGCCAACAGCAGCACCAATGCCCTTCAGCAACTTAAACTTCAGCTCCTTCATCATCAAGCTGCGGGCCATCTTGCCACTCGGCGTAAAGCGGCAGCGCAAAAACTTTATGTCCGAAGCCGACACATCTTCCTCATGCTCACGGCTCTTCACCACAGCTATCGTCGGGCGGAACGACCCCAGCGTGCCAAGCCTCACCGACTTGCCCTGCTTCAGCGCATCTATTATCACATGCTCCAAAGCCTCGAGCACAGCCGCCACATCACTCTCCGACAGCGTGCAAAACTTCTCCACCTGTTGCACCACCTCATCATACTTCACTGGCACCGAGGCCGCAATGGTAGGAAAATACTGCTTCTTGTCAAGCTTAAAATTCTTTCTCGAACGTACTACAAAATTAATCATGGTCTATTACTTCAATTTGGTTAGTTAGTAAAACAATTTGGTCATCACAAGCGCGCCGCACATACACCTTAATATATAACACTACTCATTGACGGAATTAGTAAACAAGTTTACGAGTTAACCAATATTTCCGCCAGCGAGTAATATATTACATCATAGCCGGCTTACCAGGCAAGGCAGCGCCCTCATCAATTTTATCCTGCAAAGATACGACCACCCCACTCCCAACACCAAAAAAAGTGTACAAATTGTACACTATTTCTGCCCCACCGCCCACACCCGCCCCACAGTCGGAGCAAGCAACCCAACAAGCCTATCCCCTTATTATGCCTAATGAGCCTAATATGCCTATTATGCCCACCCCCTATCATGCCTAATGAGCCTAATATGCCTATTATGCCCACCCTCCTACCATGCCTAATGAGCCTATTATGCCTATTATGCCCACCCCCCTATCATGCCTAATGAGCCTAATATGCCTATTATGCCCACCCCCTATTAAGCCCATCACCCCCATCCCCCCTTACTTACCATCCCATCAACTACCACCCCGTCCCCAGGTTAAATAACCCAAAAACACCACAAAACCCCCGCGCCACGCCCCCCACCTCCCAAAAAATACCGATATTTGCCCACAACAACCCCCTAAAACACACATACAATCATGAAACGCACACTACTCACCCTCATCATAGCCATCATGGCACTCACCGCACGCGCCATCAGCTACGACGACGCGCGCCAGCAAGCATGGTTCATCACCGACAAAATGGCCTACGAGCTCAACCTCACCCCCGAGCAGTACGACCGCGCCTACCAAATCAACCTCGACTACCTCATGAGCCTCAACGGCCCCACCGACATCACAGGCGCCTACTGGCAATACCGCGACATCGACCTCCGCTGCATACTCTTCGACTGGCAGTACAACCTGCTCAGCACACTCGACTACTTCTACCGTCCCGTGCGCTGGTACGCCACACGCTGGTACTACCCCGTCTACGACCACTACCGCATAGGCTATTACTACTACACCCGCCCCAACATCTACATCAGCTACCACGGCTGCACATGGCACCGCCGCCGTCCCGACCGCCCAAGCCCCTACGCCTCATGGCGTCCCAGACGCGGTGCCGGCATGCGCGGATACGGCCCCGCCACACCACCGCCACCCACACACAACCACCACGGCCATCACAACCGCCCCGACAACAACTACAACTGGCCCTACAACAACGGCCACCCCGACCACCCCTACAATAACAACTACGGCCATCACAACCGCCCCGACCGTCCCAACAATAACAACAACGGCAACAACAACCACCCCGACCGTCCCTACAATAACAACAACGGCAACTACAACCACCCCGACCGACCCTACAATAACAACAACGGCAACTACGGCCGACCAGGCCGTCCCAACAACAATAACAACAACTCAGGAGCCCGTCCAGCCTTCCGCGACACCTACATCAACTACCGTCAGACAGGCCACGACACCCCCCAGCGAGGCACAGGTCGCCCCACCAGCACCCGTAGCGGACGAGGTTTCGGACAAAGATAACACCCCCCTCACACACCTATAATATCCTTAATTCCGCAACATAATTGATAATTATTTTTATAAGTTCCTGAGCAAC
>OGIV01001409.1_pt1 | contig 14182 bp, 10 predicted proteins | sample 1571861 | NCBI WGS metagenome assembly OGIV01 (sample SAMEA2582099, study PRJEB24529) | metagenome | biome: Human gut stool | place: China | collected 2011 | reverse complement strand
CTGTGAACGGCTCGTCTGCTGTATGATCCTCGTAAGCAGCCTTTGAAGTCTTAACGCTCTTTGTCTGCTTTTCCTTGCCTGCCTGCTGGAGAGAGAAGCTGTTGAGGGCACGAGAATTATGTGTGCTGTTAGCTGTCTTGTCGAAGTTGATAGGATATTTCTCTGGATCTGGAGTATCCGGAGTCTTCTTCACGTAGTTGAACTCACCTGCGTAGTTCTTGCCAGCTGCTGAGATAGTGAATGTCATCATGAAGTTGTCATTCTTATCGTAAGAGACATTGAACACAGCTGTTGCAGATGTAGTACCGAGGAACGTAGCAGTAGCCTCGTCAGCAGTAGCGTTGAGAACCATTGCTGGCTCAGCTGGAGTTACTTCACCCTCTTCTGCGAGCGGATCCTGACCACCTGGTTGTGGTGTAGGAAGTGTGCCAGTGAATACGAGGTCCTGAGTCTTCTCGTTGAGAGTTACGTCCTTAAGAGTGAGCTTGAAGCCACCAGTAGCAGTAGCCAAGAACTCTACCTTAGCCTGGTCAGCCTGGAAGAGGTCTGTCTCAGGAGCAGCAGCGTCGTAGATGTGGAGGTTGCTTGTGTAAACCTCAGGTGTTTCTTCCTCAGTGTAGTTGAACTCGCCCTGATATTCTAAGCTTGTATTATTGAGAACAAAGCCCATCTTGATCTCTTCAGCAGAAACCTCTGTGATCTCGAATGTTGCGCTCATCTCCTCGCCGAAGAATTCTGTTGTAGCAGCATCCGACTTAGCAATGATTGTGAGCGGCTCTGTTGCCTCAGTAGGAGCCTCTTCAATGAGTGCCTTACCTACGAATACGAGGTCCTGAGTCTTGTTGAGCATATTAACGTTCTTAAGAGTAACCTTATAAGACTCGTCAGAGTACTTGATGATGTTCACATCAGCTTCAGCCTCTTCAACAACTGTCGTTTCGCCATCAAGGATGCGGAGGTTGCTTGTGTATGTCTTGTTAGAAACCTCAGTTACCTCAGGAGTTACAACGTCAGGGTTCTCACCAACAACGACAGTAGTAATACTTGTTTTCAGTGTCATGTAAAGACGAGCTACGTTGTCCTTTTCGTAAACAACACCTGCTACATCGTATGTCTGAGTACCGTTAGCTACCTTACCAGTGTAAGTAGTGCGACCCTTATCGTCTGTACCCTTTGTGAGGTTTTCAGCTTTAACATTTAAATCGTCAGAAACGAATGTCATCGGGAATGTACCATCAGACATCTCAGTGAATGTTACAGTTGCAGTTCCGCTACCACCCATTGAAGTGGTGTAAGCAACGTTTTTGAACTCCTTAGTCTCCTTAACTGTTACAGGAGGAACCTCTGACCAATTGAGAGGAACGACCTTGATGTAGTTGTATAAAGCACCAGCTGGTTTGTCAGCAGCACCAACAACGATTTCTGACTGGTTGGTGAGATGAGCAATATTAGATGCAGAAATAACAACATTGCCCTGACACTTTACACCACCGTCCTTAGAGATTTCAAAACGAACGGGGTCTTCACCCTTAGTAACCTGATCAGTATTAGCGTTGTTAGGCTGACCAGGAGCATAACCCTGAACAGTAGAGCCATTAGTATTGTAGAAAATTATACCATATTTGTTCCAACCTGCAGTTTGTCCTTTCTTGGTTACACCGAGGAAGCCCTTATCAGAACCAGTGCTTGCAAGGTTTACAGAAACAACGAGCTTCTGTGTGCTCCAGTCGATAGTTACATTCTCGCCCCAACTTGAACCCTCTGTGCTTTGGAAGTTCTCCTTAACGGTTACGATAGATGATGTCTCGCCACCGCCGGTAGAACCGCCGCCGTCGAAGCCTTCGTCAACGCCGAAGGTGTACTTCAGCTTATAGTTGGCGTAGAAGTTAGGATTATAAGTTCCCTCAAATGTAGCATAAGCCTTATCACCATTGAACTTAACGAAGAGTTTTGCATTCTTCAATTCTGCGTTATCGCTTCCGCGAAAAGCGTAAGGAGTTACATTAATAGTTGTAACACCATTTGCGTCGGTTGTTCCTTCAACACCTTCACAAATAATTTCGTCCCAATTGCCCAAATCTTTGTCAATTGAAGACAAATCACAACCTGTGGCAGTAACAGTATATTTGCCACCGGCATAAGGTTCGATTTTGAGAGTACCTTGTGCATAGCTTGGACCAGTCAAATCACCATTTCTTGTGGTCAAAATGTAGTCCAACTGACCTTTATAGTCAGTAGCAAATGCCATAACGGTAATCATCAACATCGAAAGAAGAGATAAGATTTTTTTCATACTAAATCCTTTCTTTGTTTGTTAATAAATTGTTATTGAATTAAGTTAATTAAAAAAATTCTGTTTGAATAAATCGGTTTTAAAATCGGTTTCTTTCGGTTTTCAGTTGCCGGGGGATCGTTGCTGCTTGTGTTGGCGTGTATGAGTGACGCGCCGCACTCCGGCACTACGCACTCCCTCTTCGGTGCAAATTTAATAAAAATATGTATAGCAGCAAAAATTTTCACAAATTTTTTAAGTTTTTACACTATTAACTCACACAAAACGCACATTCCCTCCTACGAAAACTCCCACGGATAGCGGATTAGGAGGGTATGGCATCCCTGCCATACCCACGCTGCCACTAAACCATCTTCCCACAGAAGTTTCTGGCGGAGAAGAGCCTCCCACAGATTGCACAGATGTACACAGATTAGGAGAGCCCACTAAACTATTTTCCCACAGAAGCCACAGAACCTTACGCAGCCTAACCATCTGTGAGCATCTGTGAAATCTGTGGGAGAATATACGCAGCCAGAAACTTCTGTGAATTCTGTGAATTCCGTGGGAGAATTGGCAGAGGGTGGCGTGGGTATGGCAGGGATGCCATACCCTCCTAATCTGTGGGCATCTGTGAAATCCGTGAGAGAATATCTTGCGCCAGAAACTTCTGTGAATTCTGTGAATTCCGTGGGAGGATTGGCAGAGGGTGGCGTGGGTATGGCAGGGATGCCATACCCTCCTAATCTGTGAGCATCTGCGAAATCCGTGGGAGAATATTCTCCGCCAGAAATTTCTGTGAATTCTGTGAATTCTGTGGGAGGATTGGCAGAGGGCGGCGTGGGTATGGCAGGTATGCCATACCCTCCTAAGTGTGTTCTGTGGGCAGTACACGCACCCTAAACTTCTGTGGGTTCCGTGCATTCCGTGGGGAGAACACGCACCCCCTGGGGGGAAAACACAAAGAGGGCATGGCGGAATGCCATGCCCTCTTACGTTAGTTATGTGGATGCGTGGGTATGGCAAGGATGCCATACCCTCCTATGATTACTTAACGAGTACCTTCTTAACCTTGCCGTCAGCGGTGCGAACGATGTTCAGACCCTTCTGGAGCTTGTTAAGCTTAATGCCGTTAACTGTGAAGAGCTGTGCCTCACCGTTAGCAACCTCAGCGTTGATTGTGCTGATGCCGTCAACAACCGGCTCTACAACCTTAAGAGTTGCGTCCCAAACGCCACCACCGTCAGAGAGGATACTGCTTGAACCACCAGGGAGGATGCAGTTCCAATCGAGCTTGAAGCGGATGCGATATTCGCCAGCCTTAGCAGGAGCCTTGAACGAAGGTGCAGCATAAGTATTGCGAGCATCTCCTGTAAGTTCATCACCTACTGAGTTGTAACCAGATGTATCGTTCTTTGGATTAGAGTCGAGAGAGTAGAAGCTGTATGCTACCAAATCGGTGCCAGTCTGATCCCACTGTCCCTCCTTATAAGAGAAGTCGCCATCGTTGTCGAAGTCGATGTAAACGAAGCTATGCATCCACTCACCAGTGTAGTCGAATGATGCTGTCAATTCGCTGCCAGCCTCAACTGTGAACGGCTCGTCTGCTGTATGATCCTCGTAAGCAGCCTTTGAAGTCTTAACACTCTTTGTCTGCTTTTCCTTGCCTGCCTGCTGGAGAGAGAAGCTGTTGAGCATACGTCCATGAGCACTTGTATTGAGAGCTGTCTTATCGAAGCTAACAGGATATTTCTCGTCTGGCTGACCTGGGTCAGGTGTCTCAGCCTTCTCGCCGTAAACGAACTGACCGTTCTCTGTTGTGAACTTGCAAACGAAGCCCTCGAAGCCGTTCTCGCCTACCTTTACAGAAGCAGAGAAGTCGGTGAAGTTGAGTTCTGTCTCGTCAGCGTCGTTCCAGAAGCCGCTTGTGTCAGATGTAGTGAAGGTAATGTTACCATCTTCGTCCTTTGTCGGCTTGAGGTTGAGGTTTTCGATCGTGAAGTCTTCGGTCTTAGTGCCTAAAGTGAGTTTCTTAAACTTAACCATATAAACGTCTTCCATGTACTCTGTGAGCACTGCCTGAGCGTCCTCGAAGTTAGTAACCTCATCACCAGCCTTAACATAAGCGTTGCTTGTGAAGTTGTAAATGTTCGGAACGTAAACATCATCACTGAACTCGTAGCTGATCATGTCGCCGTTGCCGACAAGGATAGTGAGCTTAACAGATGCAGAACCCTTGCTGTCTGCATCAGCAGCAGGTGTTGCGTCAATCATACCACCCTTAATAGACATAGACTTGCCATCGTATGGTGAGCCAGGAGCACTAATTGTAATGTTGCTTGTAGGAACATCAATCTCAAGTTTTCCCTCTTTTTCTGTGGCCGTAAGACCTGCGATAACGATATCGCCAAGAGATACACGGTCTTCGCCTACTACTACGTCCTTGAGAGTAGCTGTGTATGTGCCGTCAAGTTCCTTAACGAGCTGAAGTTTTGCGCCCTTAACATACTGGTGGAAATCAAGGTAGTCGTCCGTAGCAATTTCTTTCCAGTAAACAGTCTCTACATTGCTTGTAAACTCGTATGTAGCGGTCTCACCAGGTGTTGTACCGCTCTCTGTTACGAGCTCTACAGACTTGTAGGTAGCGTACGGATGCTCGCCACGCAAAGAACCAAAGTAGAGCTGGTTAGCACCCTCCTTGTAGAGGTTCGGCATAAGAGAAGCCTCGAACACGAGTGTGCCATCAATAGTGACGCCATTCTTGTCCATTACGATTGTGCAGTTAGAAATGTCCTTCACCTCGTAGATACGTTCGGTAGCACCGCTATCGCCTTTATAGCGATACTGTACGAAAAACTTATGAACATCAGTAATTGTAGAACCCCAGGAAGTAAAGTTCTGTCTGTAGAAGAAGTGGAGTGTGCTTCCGCTTTCCTGATCCCAGTTTGCGATATCCGCACTGTTGGTAGAGATAGCGAAGATCTGCTCGTTGGTGCCGGTAAGACAGTTTGTCAAATCTACATTCGCTACAATCTTCTGGGTAGCCCAGTCGACTGTGATTGCTTTAGGTGTTATGGTACCGCCGTTAGGCTGAGTGCCGTCGGGAATAATTTTCTCGCTTGTGGTCGCAGCAAACGCTGTCAACGTCACCACCAACAATGCGATAAGAGATAAAATTTTCTTCATAATAAATCTGGTTTGTTAGTTATTAATGTTAGTAAATTGTATTATTAGCTTTTAATTGGTTGGTGCACCTTAGGGGGTGCAGTTGTCCCAACTGCACCAACAGAGCTATTGGCACTACTACTTGGTTGGTGCACTTGAGACAAGTGCACCCCCTGAGGTTACTTCACGAGCAGCTTCTTTACCTTGCCGTTGGCTGTGCGCACGATGTTGATGCCACGCTGGAGGTGCTGTATGCGTACTCCACCGAGGTTGTATATCTCGACGTAGGTGTTGTCGTCGGCAGTGGTTAGGTTGTTGATGGCAGTGTCGATTTGCTTGCCGAACACCACGCTCACGTCCGAACCCATTGTCATAAAGTTGAGTTCTGCTACAAACTTCGACTTATCGGCAGAGAGTGTAGCCGTAAAAGAAGTGAGTGTAGACTTGCTTCCCTCGGTTACGCCTCCGATGGCAGCTGTAGGAGTAACGTTTACCCATTTGCCCTCGGTGGCCGAAGTGGCAAAGGTAGTAACGCCAGTTTCTGCATCAACCGTAGACATAACGCCATCAATTTCAAAGTCGCCAAACGTCTTGTATTCCATTGGTGCGAGTTTCTTAAATGTCACCGTGTATCTACTGCCACTGCCAGCCACTCGCTTCAGCTCCACTTCCTTCTGAGTGTAGTCGGTAGTTCTGCCTGCTCCACTTGTAACATGCAAATCGTCGGTAAACACCTGACCAAATGTGCAGAGCGTGGTCATCAAGAAGAATACTATAGAAAGAACTTTTTTCATATTAACTTTAGTTTAGATTGCTCAAATATAGCAATATTATTGCAAACGGGGTGCATTAAAACAAGTTTTAACATCATCAAAACTCATTTTAACACACCCCGTATAGTTGTTTGTTGTATCGTGTCTATATTACTTCAACACCTTAACAGTCTTGCCGTCAGCGGTGCGAACGATGTTCAGACCCTTCTGCAAGCCGTTCTGACGTGCGCCAGTAGCGTTAAACACAGCCACCGGAGCGGTCTTGCCTGCTACTACACCGTTGATAGCTGTCTCCGACTTCTTGCCAAATACGCAGTCAACCTTAAGCGTTTCTTCACCCATTGGAACAGAGAGTGAAATCTCAGCATAGAGCTTACCACCTTCTACTACAGAGTGGAGTGTAAGAGGAATTTGGTGTCCGAGAGCTTCCGCAAGCGTTGTGTTGCTCGGCAACTTTGCAGTGCCATCAAAGTCATAAGTTGTAGCGTCGCCATTCTTTACGCCCTTGATACCCTCAACTATTACATCACCTACCTCAAACATTCCGAAAGTGAAGTTCTTGAGCATGAATGTAGATGTACCATCAGCTTGATGCTCAAGCTCAACTGTTGTTCCTTTAACAGGTTCCTGTGGAGCACCATTGAGCGAGATTTCGAGATCGTCGGTGAACTGTTCTTTTGTCTGAGCGTTAGCTGTTGTCGCCATGAATGCTGTCGCAGCAACGGCGAGTGTCATAAAAAACTTCTTCATTTTTTTATTTATTTATTAATGCAATTTACTTCTTCAAAACCTTCAGTGTTCTGCCGTCGGCTGTGCGCACGATGTTCACGCCACGCTGGAGAGATGTAACCTTCGCACCAGTGAGTGTGTAGATGTGCTTAACTGTGCCGTCAGCTGCTACTACTGTGTTCACAGATGTTTCTGTCGGAGTGAAGCTGAATGTGTAAGAAACCGCTTCATCATAGTTATCGACAACAAACTTACCTGTGCAACTTGTCACCTTCTTCTCTGCGTCAAAGCCTACGATAAACTCGAAGTCAGTATAGGGAAGCTCTGTGTACAATGGGTGTGTAGCTGTTGTCTTAGCCTTACCCTTCTTGCTTGTGAAGCTTGCCTCGCTGTCGCTGCCAGTGCGCTGAACGCCTTCGAACGAAACAGTGCCGAGGTCTACGCCTTTAGGAATAGCAACGTTGGTGAGCGAAAGGGTATAAACATCCTTTGCAGTCTCGGTGAATGTGAGTGTAGTTTCTACGTTGTTAGAGAATTCGCCATCGGCTGTGACTGTATAGCCAACGAGTTTGCCCCCTACCGAGAACGGATCAGCCGGAACGAACGGCTCCTGATAGTTGAACCATGCTGTGAGCTTGAACGAAGGCTCGCTCTCGTCTGTGAACACGATTGTAGCATAGAGGTCACCACCTTCGTCAATACGTGCCTCAACCTTAGCCTTGAGGTTTACGTAAGTGTCGTAGAAGTTAGGAAGAGTTTTGATCTCTGGCTCTACAACGCCAGTGTATGTCACTTCGCCGTCAACTGTCTTCTTCTCAAGACCCTTCAAGAGTACGCCTGACATAGCGCCCTTCTCGGTGTCGATGTGCTCAATCTCGATACTCTGCGCACCGTCGCTCCACTCGCAAACCTTTGCCACTACGTTAGGAAACTTAACGTTGCCTGCCTGACCGCCCTCGAATACAGAAACCACATCAGCTGTGAACTGCTCTGTAGCGGTGATTGTCGGTTTGTCGTCGCCACCGGTGCCGCCACCACTGCTTGTGCGTGTGCCTTCAAACACTACGTTTCTGTACTCCTTGGTTGTGTTAACCTGGAAGTATTTGAATGTGATGTAGATCTTCTCGTCGTCGATAGTTGACTTGCCGAGATAGTCAGACAACTCGAAATAGTATTTTGTAGCTGCGCCGAGGTTGCCGCCTTCGTTAGAGAAGGTGAAGCTGCCGCCGCCTGCCCACTTATAGTTCTCGATTCCGGCGAATGTACACTTTCCGAAGTCGTCATTGCCGAAGATTACGCTCTCGAACACGAGTGTGTACTTGCCGCCCTCGCCCTGGGTTACGGCTACAGTTGTTTCACAATCACTAAACTCGTTCAACTTAGAGTGGAATTTTCCTTTGTAATACTGCTGTGCAGACACACAAAGTGTAGTCATCAAAAGGACTAAAAGAGTAAAGATTTTCTTCATAAGCTTGTAATTTTAAAAGGTTTAATTAATTCTTGTTGTTATGGTGAGGTGTGTGGTGGTGTGATGGTGTGATGGTGAGATGGTGAGGTGGTGAGATGGTGAGGTGGTGTGATGGTGAGATGGTGAGATGGTGAGATTTGCCATTAAGCTGTAAACTAATGTCAACATTACAACACATCAACATCTCAACACATCAACATTACAACACATCAACGCATCAACATCTCAACACATCAACACATCAACACATCAACTTACTTGAGCTTATACATCACACCGAGCGTAGCGTACACGGGGTACATGGTCTGCTCGATGGTCTTGAACTCCTTGCGGAACACTCCCGACATACCCCACTGCACGTCGGCATAAGCGCCGAAGCGATGCGAGAAGTACCAGTCGGCACCGAAGTCGAAGCCGAAGTGCCAGTGGCGCATATCGCTTGAGAAGTCGTAGTCGCCACGCTCACCCTCGTTGTGTCCGAGCTCCACCTTCTGTCCGGTTGGGTCGCCCTCGCGCAGATAGCCATCGTAGGCGTAACCCGAGAAGTCGTTGTTGAGCGCGTAAGAGAAGTAAGGTCCGAACTTCAAGCGCACGGCATCCGACACATTGAACGTAGCCTGCAGAGGCAGCGTTACGACGAGTTGTGATGTCTTCGTAACGACATTGCCGGTGAAGAGTCCGCTGAGCGACTCGCCGCCCTGACGCATCTCCATTGAGTAGCTCTTCACGCGAGCGTCGGTCTCCATCGCCTTTGTCTGGAAGTGGAAGCCTGCCATCATACCCCACTTCTTGGTGAGAGGCTTGTAGGCATCGAGCGCGAGAGTGAAGCTTGGCCTCGGCTTATAGCTATCGAGACCACGTATAGAGGCAGGCATACCCATCGGCATTGTGCCACCGATGTTGTAGCCGAGACGTGCTTGATAGTTCAGATTGTCGAATATTCCGAATGCTGACGCACTGTGCGCGCCGAAGAGCAGCGCAAGGGCTGCAGCTATTATTGTTTTCTTCATTTTGCTTGTTTTCTTACTTCTTGTATGCAATGCTTACCTTGTCGATGAGCAGTGTGCTACCCACAGCGCCCTCGAAGGCTGCGCCCTCGATGCTTGAGGTGAATACGACCGCCATACTATAGCCCTTGTTGGCAAGGATGGCAGCGTCGAGTTCGCGAATATAGTTGAAGTCGACTGCGAACTTTTTCCATCCGCCCTCGGTCTTCACCACGTTGGGCACTCGTGCCAATGCTACTATCTGCGGCGAGGTGAGCACGTTGTCGCCCGTGAGATAGAACGCTTTGCCTTCGCTGTCGACGTTGCGAAACACTACGGCGTAGATGTCGCCTCGGTCGATGCGTCCTTCTACCACCTTGGCGTTCTTGTCCTTGAACGTTGCACCCGGTGTGTACTGGTAGTAGCCGGAGAGAGTCACGGGGCGGTAGTTGATCTGGTTGTACGATCCGTCACCGAAGTGTGTAGCCATAAGCGGTTCCTTGGTAGCCGACTTCGAGTCGAACACACCGGTGAAGAGGTTGCCGGCAGCGATGCGCATGTTCACAATAACGCCGAACGGTCCGGTATCGCACGTCTCAAGCTTCACGGCAGCTCCGTCGTAGCCCTCAGCGAGAGGTGTTGTCGGATATTGGTCGGGCTTTGCAGAACCTCTGGCTATACTAAAACCAGGGTTGCCGGTCGCCCAGTTGTATCCATTCTCGTAGTCGCTCCACATGTAGAACTTTGATGTAGCAGGGTCGAGCGAGTAGTTCTCGAAGTTGTAGTGTATGTATGCAAGCTTATCTTCTGGCTGATCGGGGTTTTGGTTAGCCTCTTCAGCCTTGATAAACACGCGGTATGTACGGCTGTACTGACCATCTTCTGACGTTACGACGTATGTCACGGGGCCGTTAGCGAAGTTCTGTGCCGAGCCACTTTCGGGAGAAACTGTCGCTCCAGGGGTTGTCTTGAAGTAGACCGGCAGTGCGGTAACATCACTGTTTGGGCGCAGGTCGGGGAAGATAAGGTCGGTCTTTGTCGACTCGATGCCCAATAGTTCGGCGTTTGACTGCTGAAAGAACACCTCGTCGGGGTTCTCTACCTGGATGCGTGCTTCAACGATATCGCACTCGTTGTTGGGTGCTTCGTCCTTAAAGCATGATGTGAGCGTTGTGGCGAACGCCACGATAGCGATAAGTGAGAATGGTTTTACCATTAATATTCGTTTTTGTTTATTACTACTAAGCCCATATCTAACTGAATTCAAGAGGGCTATAGTCGGCACAAAGTTCGGTAAAAAAAGCGACAAGCGCAAGAAAATACTTGCTTTTTTAACAATGCGCCTTAAAAAACGGTAATTTCTCGAACCTTTTGACAACAACAAAACCCATTAACACCATTTGTTTGTAAAAGAATGAGTAACTTTGCAGTTCGAATTTTATCAGGTAACGAATAATTAATCAGAGACACTATGCTTGGATTACCCAAAGATCCGATGATGCTGCTGAGCGTCATCAACACGTACTTGCGCGACACTTACCCCTCTTTAGACGCTTTATGCGACGACCTAAACGTGGAAAAACAGCAGATAATCAGTCAACTTGCAACAATAGGATATGAATATAATGAAGAGCAGAACAAATTCTGGTAACAGCACTATAAGCATGAGTCAGCACTACCGCACGCTGCTCTCCATCGGCATACCCATTATGATTGGTCAGATGGGCATGATTGTCCTTAGCTTTGCGGACACGATGATGGTGGGACACCACAGCACTACGGAGCTTGGTGCGGCATCGTTCGTGAACAACATCATCAACCTTGCCATCATCACGGGAACGGGTTTCTCCTACGGACTGACGCCAGTGGTGGGTGCTCTGTTCGGTCGTGGCGAGCAGGCTGAAGTAGGTCAGGCATTGCGCTGCTCACTGCTTGCCAACACGCTGGCAGCGGTGGCTATGATGACGGTGCTCTTGGTGCTCTACTTCAACCTCGGCAATCTCGGACAGCCCGTAGAGCTCTTGGGCTATATGCGCCCCTACTACATGGTGCTGTTCGCGTCGCTGCCGTTCGTGATGCTGTTCAACGCCTTCAAGCAGTTCACCGACAGCATCACGCTGACGCGCACATCGATGTGGATTCTGCTCTCGGGCAACCTGCTAAACATCCTCGGCAACTACATCTTTATATATGGCAAGATGGGCGCACCGGAGATGGGCGTTGTGGGTGCCGGCGTGTCGACGCTGCTCTCGCGCATCATCATGGTGGTGATTTTCATCGTTGTCTTCATGCGCTCACGTCGCTTTGCTGCGTACCGCGAGGGTTTCTTCAAGCTCGGCTGGTCGCGTCCGCTGCTGCGCCGCCTAAACTCGTTAGGCACCCCGATTGCGCTGGAGATGGGTATGGAGACAGCGTCGTTCTCGCTCTCCATCATCATGGTGGGCTGGCTCGGCACCATTGCCTTGGCATCGCACCAGGTGATGACAACCATCTCGCAGTTCACGTTCATGGTCTACTACGGACTTGGGGCTGCGGTGGCTGTACGCACAAGCTACTTCCACGGTCAGCGCGACGTGCAGAACGTGCGCCACACGGTGACGGCGGGTCTGCACCTGATGGTGATGCTTGAGGTGGTGCTTGGCGGCACCATCTTCCTGCTGCGCAACCACATAGGTGCGTGGTTCACCGACAGCACGGAGGTGTCGTCGACTGTGCTCACGCTGCTCCTGCCGTTCTTCATCTATCAGTTTGGCGACGGCATGCAGATCAACTACGCCAACGCGCTGCGCGGCATCGCCGATGTGAAGCCACTGATGCTCATTGCGTTCATCGCCTTCTTCGTCATCTCGCTACCCGTGGGCTACCTCTGCGGCTTCGTGCTGGGCTACGGACTGATGGGCGTGTGGATGGCATTCCCGTTCGGACTGACATCGGCGGGCGTGATGATGTGGTGGAGATTCAGAAAGTACAAATAGCACTTGAGCATGTGTGCCTACTATGTCACACATAGTATGGCACATATGTCATAAGTTTCTTTGCCACAATATCAGTATTAGCCACTTTTATAAGACCTGCTTCTTGCGTATCTGCAATAATCCTTGACGCTACAGAAGATTGTGTCTTTTTAAGATTGAAACGTTCCCTAACAGACTGATTATTCATACTCTTTCCATCCTCGTTTACAAGACACGCATGCTGATAACAAGCCTCCACCTTTTCTTCTTTAGTCATATCTTTCAAATCCTTATGCGGATAGAGCGTTACTCTTGTACACATTTCTTCCTTTGCTATTTTTGCAGCAGGCAGGTGCATTTCTTCAATTGCAGCAACGGCTCGATCTATTCCACTACCACGGCGTTCGCAGAAGCCTAACAAGAACATTTGCTCAGCCAACTTCTCATTGCGAGAATTCGGTGGGAGGTCTATGAGACGATTTATATCATTCAGCGGTGCGCCAGGGTTTGTTATCACAATACGATTAGAGAATATCTCTATCGCGATGCTTATACCATAAATATCAAAATCCTGATGCACCAAAGCATTGGCAACAAATTCACGAATAGCAATTCGGGGATAATCGGCAACATCTTTACGTTTTACATCAATATTCTCTATTGATACATTCTTCATTATGAAATCAACCAGTCCCTCGAAGCCTACTGCATAACCGTATTTTCCAAATTGCTCGAAGAGAATATTGCGATTATTAACTCCAATATATTTACGCACAACGACCTTACGACTACCGAGTTCGTCAAAATCATTCAGATTGTTAGCAAACAGAATGGCACCGAGATTTGTAATACTCCACTCATCATCCGAGCCAATGCAGAATCCACACTCAGACATTCTTGCAACAATGCTATCTGCTGACTTTGGAACATCTTTATCTTGAAGTTCAAATAATTTTCTAAAATTCAAAAGCTGCAATACATCACTTTTTGTCAACCCTCTTTTTGCAACACGTTCTTCAAACCGAAGACCTTGCGAGGTTGCAATGATATTACGCACTTGCAAATCTGACATCTTGCGAGTTTGTCCATTCACTCTACAATATGCTTCATGATAGTCTTTTCCACGTAAGAATATCGGTTTTTCCCTTTGTTCTGGCACATACACAAACAATATCGGATGACCTTCATACAATAAAACAGCATGGTCAATATCAATTGCATGTGACAAATTATTATGGGCAATATTACCCAAGGTTCTAACAATCGACTCTATTTGTTCTTTGGAAAGCTCAACAAATGAAGCGTCATCATTTATGCCATAAGCAAACATACCACCGCCATGATGATTGCAAAATGCGCAGATATGTTTTGCCAATCTATCAGACTTTGACGACAGATCACATTTCCAATCGAGTTCGCTCAATTCATGTGGAATCGGACTCAAACTATCTTTTAAAACATCCAAAGCTTTATCTTTCCAACTCATATATCTTCAGGCGTTTCGATTTTACTTTGCAAATAAAAAACCATTGATAATCAAAGCATTACAAAACAAAAGAATTTACTTTGCAAATAAAAATCCGTATCGTTTTATAGTTATTATTTCTTATCACTAATGCAAAGATAGACCTTTAACCGTAGAAAAACAAAACTTTTATGCAAAATAATAACAAGAGAGCAGATTGCGGCTCACCCAATAGCTTGGTTGGTGCAGCAGAGACTGCTGCACCCCCTGACAAAAAAGCCTCGCAAGTGAAGAACTTGCGAGGCTTTTTAAATGGCGCTTCAAGATGGACTTGAACCAACGACCCCCTGATTAACAGTCAGGTGCTCTA
>OGIV01001405.1_pt1 | contig 14209 bp, 12 predicted proteins | sample 1571861 | NCBI WGS metagenome assembly OGIV01 (sample SAMEA2582099, study PRJEB24529) | metagenome | biome: Human gut stool | place: China | collected 2011 | reverse complement strand
CTTTTTATTGGCTGAAATATTGAATTTTCAAGGTTCAGCACACTTTTCAGTATGGGAAGTTTGAGATAGTAATATTTAGATGTTTTTAGTTCTTGTTTTTTATTGAGCAGAACTTCTTATAGAAAGTTCAGTATTATACTGCCCAATGTCGTTGAGTAATACATTATGTATTTCATATAAATTCTTAATTTTACATATATTTTTCTCACATATACTATTTCTATCCACAAGTACACATTTCATTCCAATTTTTTCACATGGCAAAATATCTGTTTTTATATTATCACCAACATATATAACTGAATCAATTTTCTCGCCTGACTGTTTGACCGCCTCATAAAAAATATCAACGGAAGGTTTTGCAAATCCTGTTTCTTCTGAAATAAGAATTATTTCAAAATATTTTTCAATGTTCGTACAACTCAACTTTGCTCTTTGCTGTATAGATCTCCCATTACTTATGATACCTAGTCGATATCCTTCCAATGAATGTAGCATATCAACCACATCATCAAATAAAATCCAACTATTTTCTAATTGTTTTTGATACTCTTCAAACAATTCCATTGCAATCTTTTCATTTTCCACATACCCACAATAACTTAACATTTTAATAAATCGATTTTTTCCTTGCTCTTCGAAAGTTATCTGTTTTGATAAATAATAATCAAAATACTTTCTAGAAATCTTACTCCAATAATCTGTTTGATTATTATTTAATACCAGTCCATATTTTTCTTTAAATATGAACTCTATCGCTTTTCTCTCTGAAGAATTGTAATCAATCAACGTATTATCTAAATCGAAATAAATCATAATAAATGCTCCTCATTCAATTAATTCTCAAGTAACACTTTTTCTTATACTACACTATGCATATTCTTATAGTCCGTATTTGTATTTCCACATACCTACTTTTTTTCTATGTTACTGCCATGTAAAATTTCCTTTTATAACAACAAAGAGAACACGCTCAAGTACATTATAGCCTCAACATGTTCTCATTGTCTATTAAAAGTTACATCGCTTTCAAAGCGCAGGAATAAAAGACACCACCCTGCCAGCAGAAAATACAGCAGTTTGCAAGATTTCTGTTTTCTCATGGCTGCACCTCTATTTTCTGCTGCCAGAGCAACCGGATAGCAGTACACAGCATAGCCACCCGATAGACGGCGCACAGCAGCCACAGCAGCAAAAGCAGCGCATCCATGCGGGAAAAGCTGCCGCCGTTCCACGCCCGCAGCAACTCCAGCCGGGGATATGCGTTGCCGCCAAATAGTAAAGCACTGCCCAGCAAAGCCACAGCCTGCACCGCAAAGCCCCATACCGGCAGCCAGACTGTGCGGCGGGCAGACCGCGCACTGCACAGAAGCGCTCCGGCAAAATATTCTGCATAAACCGGTACGCTCCAGTTTGCTCCAGTCGGCTGTGCCGGGGCAAACAGCCGGTACCAGTGCAGCTGCCCTGCAAGCCCCAACAGGCAGACCAAGCCGCCCACGGCAGCGAACCACCACAGCACCCGCGCCGAGGCGTTCCAGCTTGCGGGACGGACGCCCCACCCTGCCCAGAGCAGCAGCGGCAGAAAGCCCAGCAGTGCCATGGAGGAAAACTCTGCCGTGCACAGCCCTTGTGCCTGCGCGAGGGTGTGCAACAGTTCCATAAAAAGCCCGGCTGTCAGTGCCAGCCGCACCGTAAAGGAGGGCACTTTGTTTTGCAACGCCGCTGCTGCCAGTGCAGAAAGGACACACAGACACACTGTGCTGACTGCGCCCCCCAGCCACAGCGCCCGACGCGCTGGGACGCTTTGCGGGATGCCGTCTGCCAGCGCTGCTGTGACTATACTCAGCGTCAGCGCCGCCGGGGTAAAACGTTCTGCGTGCTGCTTCATGACTGCCGTTTCCTCCTCTCCCGCTTTTGCCAGATATTGAACCCCTGCCGGGACAGCTGCCGGTAGTTGCGGCGCAGAACACCGTCCTCGGAAAGTGGCTGCTGCGGGAACGGGTGCGGCGCAAGATAGGACACGCCCAGTGCTTCGGTGCTGACGATGCTGAGCAGAAAGCCGAAAAACGCCACTGCCAGCCCTACCGGCCCGGCAAGCCCCGCCAGCAGCACCGTGCCGATGCGCAGCAGGGTGGCAGGCTCGTACAGAGCCGGGGTGACAAAGACTGCAATGGCGGTAATACTTGCAACAAAGATGACCGGGGTGCTCATGAGCCCAGTGGCAATGGCGGCATCGCCGATGATGAGCGCCGACACCAGACTGACCGAGTGCCCCAGTGACTGCGGCATCCGCAGCCCGGCTTCCCGGATGATTTCTAAGATCAGGATGACCAGCAGCATCTCGGCAAACAAGGGCAGCGGGGTGGCCTTTTCGGCTGCTTCGATCTTATACAGCAGCTGCGGGGGCAACAGCTCCGGCAGATACACCGCCACGCACACAAAGACCCCCGGTAAGAACACCGTAAGGTAGAAAGAAAAATACTTCAGCACCCGCAAAAAAGAGGAAAATACCGCCGTGGAAGCGTAATCGTCCAGACACTCGAATTGCTCGCTGAACAGTGCGGGCAGCACCAGCGCCGAGGGGCTGCCGTTGACCAAAATTACCAGCTTGCCCTCACAGAGCTTCGCGGCGGCGACCGCCGGGCGCTCGGTGTAGTGCACCGGGGTGAACAGCCGCGCCTTGCCGGGCAGCAGCCACGGCACAAAATAGCTGGAATCCAGCAGCAGCTCCGGCCTTGCACCTTGCAAAATGGCACGCACCCGGCGCACCATAGCGGGGTCGGCACGGTCCTTGCAGTAGCAAAGGGCGTACTCCGTATTACAGCAGGTGTGCGCCTGCGCGGCCTCCTGCACAAGGGTATCAGTGCGGACAAGACGGCGCAGAAGGCTCAGATTTACCCGCAGCAGGTCGGTAAAGCCTTCCCTGCTGCCGCGCAGATTGCCTTCGCCGGAGGGTTCTTCCACCGAGCGGAACTTGAGCCCCTGCACCGAAAAAACAATACCGCTGCTGCACCCCTCTAACAGCAGCACCGCCATGCCGGCGGTCAAACGCGCTATCAGCTGCGGCATATCCTGCACTGGGGTGCTTTCGGCCGGAAACGCCGAGCCATGCAGGATATGCGCATAGGTTTGCGTACCAGTAAGCCGGACAGAGGCAGACTGCCGCCCGGCAGCGTCCAGCAACAGCTCCCAGAGCGAATCCAAGCTTGCCATACCGTCAAACATTACGATGCACCCCGGGCAACCGTACAAAACGATCTTCTTCGCATAATAGTCCGCTGATGTGCCAAACCTAGCATCAAGCGCGGACAGGTTTTCCGCAAGGCTTTGCGAAAGCAACTGCACATCCATCACTCCTTTGTGTGTGCAGTATGCCCGCTTTGCCGCAGCAGAATACGCCGCGCACACCGCACCGGGAGGGTTTGTGCATGAAACTGCTGCTTTGCCGCACCATTATCCTGTATCTCTGCGTTTTGTTTGCCATGCGGCTGATGGGCAAGCGCCAGCTGGGAGAATTGCAGCCGGAGGAACTGGTATCCACCATCCTGATCTCCAATCTGGCGTCCATCTCCATTGAATCCGAGGATGTGCCCATCACCGCCAGCCTGATTCCTCTGTTTCTCATTGCGGCGCTGGAGCTGTTGGGTTCAGTGGTGAGCTTCCGCAGCCAGAAGTTTTTCAATTTTCTCTCCGGGCGTCCCAAAACGGTCATTCTGGACGGAAAGATCGACCAGAATGCTTTGCGGATGCTGCGGTTGACCACCGCCGACCTGATGGAGGCACTGCGCGGCAAGGATATCTTTGACCCGCGCAAGGTATCCTACGCCGTAATCGAAACGAACGGCACGCTGTCGGCAGCGCTGCGCCCGGAGCAGGAAGCGGCTACCCTAGCCGATTTACAGTTGAAGGTACAGCAGACACAGGCCACTATCCCCTTTGTGCTGGATGGGCAGGTATTGGAGGATAATCTGCGCTGGTGCGGCAAGGACCGTGCGTGGCTGGAGCGCACCGCCACGGCAAACACCGTTCTGCCGCAGGAGATCCTGCTGCTCATCGGCAACGAGACCGAGGACTATTTTCTGCTGAAAAAGGAAGGTCGTCAGCCAGGAGGAAAACAATGAAACGGATCTATGCGTGTATCCTGATCGTAGCTGTGCTGCTGGGGGTATCCCTTTACAGCAGCGGACGGGTGCAGGGCTTTGCGCAGGATATCTCAGCCGACTTGGACTGCGCCCTTGAAGCTGTACGGAAAAAGGACTTTCCCACTGCGCGGCAGGCGCTTGTCGAGGGCGCAGAGTTGTGCGACACCATGCGGGAAACTATGAGCCATCTGCTGCGCACTGCCGATTACACGGAACTGGAAGCTGCACTGCGGGCGGCAGACGGATACCTTGAGCAGCAAGCCACCGAGGACGCACTGGGCGAACTGCGCCGCGCACAAGTGGAGGTGGAGCGGCTGGAATGGCTTGCTCGGCGGCTGGTGTAAGCGGCGCAAATTATATTTCACGCTTGTCGCGTCCTGCGAGCTGCGACAAGCAATTTTTTACAACAAAAACAGACCGAGAGACGCCCAAAAGCATCTCTCGGTCTTAAATTACAGTTTACTGATTTTCCTTACGGTCGCCCACAAGCTTTTTCAGTTCCTCAAGGAAGCTTTCCACATCCGCAAACTGGCGGTAGACCGAAGCAAAGCGGATATAGGCCACCTCGTCGATCTTTTTCAGTTCCTGCATGGTCAGCTCGCCGATGCGCACACTGGGGATCTCGCGGTCGTAGGAGCTGAACAGGGACTGCTCGATGCTGCTGACAGCGCGCTCCAGCGTTTCGTAGCTGACAGGGCGCTTGGCGCAGGCGCGCAACATGGCGTTGAACAGCTTCTGCCGGTCAAAGGGTTCGCGGGAGTTATCCTTTTTGATGACCACCAGCGGCACTGTTTCCACCACCTCGTAGGTGGTAAAGCGCATGTGGCAGTTCAGGCACTCGCGGCGGCGGCGGATGCGCTCGTTATCTTCCGTGGGGCGGGAGTCGATCACCTTGGATTCCTCCGCACCGCAATAAGGGCACTTCATCGTTTGTTCCTCCGCCTCAGTTTTTCTTTTTGCTGCGCTCGCTCCACAGCACCCATGCCGAGGTGGAAACGCACAGAGAGGTGTACACACCGCTGATCATACCCATCATCAACGGGAACGCAAAGGTGAAGATGCTGTCCAGACCATAGAGCTTTGCCACGATGCACATCACGCCCAGAGCCATCACGGTGGTGATGGTGGTAATCAGGGTACGGCGGGCAGACTGGTTGACCGACAGGTTGACCAGTTCCTCAAAGCTGCCCTTTTTGCCCATAAGGGTGCGATTCTCGCGGATACGGTCGTACACCACAACGGTATCGTTGATGGAGTAGCCGAGGATAGTCAGCATGGCGGCGATAAAGTTGCCATCCAGTGCGGTGCGCAGCAACACAAAGGTGCCGAACACCACCATCAGGTCGTTGACCAGCGCCAGCACTGCCATCATACCGCCGGTCAGACCGCCGATGTTCTTGAAGCGCAGGGCGATATACAGCAGAATGAGCACCAGCGCAAACAGCACAGCCACCAAGCTCTTCTGCAGGAACTTGGTGCCCATGGCTGCGCTGACGTTGCTCAGGGACAGCTGGGCAAACTGGTTGTCCGGGTAGTTCTCGTTCAGGGAATCCAGCAGGTTCTCCACCTGCTCGGTGGTCACGGTCTCGGTGCCGGGCATGGAGATCTTCAGGGTCTGGTCACCGGTGGCTACGTTCTCGCCGGTCTGCAAAGTCAGGCCGGTGTTTTCCAGCGCCGCAGCAGCGGTCTTTTGCACAGCGGACTGATCAAAACTGCCCTCGTAGGACAGAGTGATCATGGCACCGCCGGTGAACTCGGTATCCAGATGCACACCGAACACTGCGGCGCACAGCAGAATGACCGCCATCAGGCAGGCAGAGAAGGTCAGGAACTTTTTGCGAAGGGATACGAAATCCACCGGCTTCTTTTCGGCCTTTTCCTGCCCGGGCTTTGCAGCACCATACAGCCACGGGTTGCGCAGTGCCTTGATGGCAGCTGCGCCGCGAATCATGACACGGGTAGCGAATACGCCAAACACGAAGTTCAGCAGCACGCCGGTAAGCAGCGTATAGCCGAAGGCATAGATGGTGCCTGCGGTAGAGGGGCCGAAGGCGAAGAACACAAAGTGCAGTGCCTTGGCAAACAGGCCATCCGAGGGGCCGAAGGCACCCATGAGCACGATGGCCACGATGACGATGGTCACATTGCCGTCAATGATGGGGGTCAGGCCGCGGGCAAAGCCGCTCTTCAGTGCGCCGTCCAGCGATTTGCCGTTTTTCAGCTCCTCCTTGATGCGCTCGGCGGTGATGACGTTGGCATCCACGCCCATGCCGATGGCCAGAATGATACCTGCAATACCGGGCAGGGTCAAAGTAAAGCTTTCAAACACCGGGAAGTAGCCGGACACAAAGGCCAGCGTAGCCGCCACCTGACCGGCCAGCGCGATGCATGCCAGAAAGCCCGGCAGACGATACAGCACCGTCATGAACACCACGATGAGGGCAAAAGCGATCAGGCCTGCCAGCACCATGGCACCAAGGCTGTTTTCGCCCAGACTAGGGCTCACGGTGGAGTAGCTGTCCACGCTCAGAGCAAAGGGCAGTGCACCGGAGTTGATCTGGCGCGCCATCTTGACCACGGCATCCTGCGTAAAGGGATTGGAGGCTGAACTGGTGATGATGGCCTGTCCGTCGGTGATAGCGGTGTTGACGGTAGCGGTGCTCACGTTCTCGTCGTCCAGCCAGATGCTGATGCTGCCCTTATCGGCGGCCAGCTTGGTGGTGGCATCGCCAAAGGCCTTGGCACCCTCGGTGGTAAACTTGAGGGCAACGTAATACTCGGAACTGCCGCCGTTGCTCACAGCGCCGTACTGCGCCGAAGCGCTTTCGACCATGGAGCCGTCAAGGATCAGCTCGCCGTCCTTGCTGGCTCCCTCGCGGAAGGTCAGGTAGGCAGTAGTGCCGATCTCCTGAATGGCAGACTCGGGGTCAAAATCCGTCTCGCCGGACTGCCACGGGAACTCCAAAATCAGGCTGTCGGAGTTGTTATCCACATACAGCTCGTAGTCGGTCACGTTCAACGCGACCAGACGGTTCTCAATGACCAGACGGGCGGCATCCAGCTGCTCGTCCGTGGCATCGTAGCCATCCGAGGGCACAAAGGTGACGTTGACGCCGCCCTTGATATCCACGCCAAAGCGGATATCCTTTGCGCCCTTGATGTAGGTGGTGGTCACATCGCCGTATTTTGCCGCCACGCCAAAAAAGGCGGTGTAGACAAACACAACGATCAGCAGCGCGGTAACGACCAGCTGCCATGCTTTGCCTTTTGTTTTCATAAGTCGGGAACCTCCAAAAGCGGCGGCTGTGCAGCCGCAGCCGTTTTTGTTGTGAACCGCAAGTTTTGCCGACGGTTCCTCTCCTCACAGAGCAGCCGTCGTGCCGACCTTTCTGTGATAAAACTCCCCTGCCAGCCCTGCAAAGAGCCCCGCAGAGGAGAATATATAAATTATTTTAAGCCTTAGGCCATGTCAGCCAGCAGCTTTTCCACAACAGCCAGACGCACACAGACGCACAGCAGCTCGGAAGCGGTCTCCACCTCGTCCAGACTGGGATAAGTGGGTGCAATGCGCAGATGGGAATCCTGCGGATCCTTGTGGTACGGATAAGCAGAGCCTGCGCCAGTCAGCACCAGACCTGCATCCTTGCACAGGTCTGCCACGCGCTTTGCGCAGCCGGGCATGACATACAGGCTGATGAAGTAGCCGCCCTTGGGGTTGGTCCAGTGGGCAATATCACCGCAGGGGGTGAGGTTGGCGGCAAAGGCGGTCTTGACGGCATCGAAGCAAGGCACCAGACGGCGGCGGTGCTTTGCCATGTGTGCCAGAACGCCCTCCTTGTTCTTCAGGAAGCGGACGTGGCGCAGCTGGTTCATCTTGTCGTAGCTGATGATCATCACCGAGAAGCGTTTGCACATATACTTCATGCTGTTGTCACTGCATGCAATGGCAGAAACACCGGCACCCGGGAAGGTGATCTTGCTGGTAGAAGTAAACATGAACACGCGATCCTGCGTGCCATACTTCTTGCTCACGTTCAGCAGCACGGGGGTCTCGATGATCTCCTCGGTCAGGTGATGGACGATGTAGGCCTCATCCCAGAAGATCTTGAAATCCGGGGCGGCGGTCTTCATCTTGGCAAAGCGCTCGATGGTCTCATCGCTGTAAGTGTAGCCATCGGGGTTGGAGTACTGCGGCACGCACCAGATACCCTTGATGGTATCGTCCTCAGCCACCAGCTTTTCTACAACGTCCATATCGGGGCCGTTGGGGGTCATGGGCACGCTGATGAGCTCAAAGCCGAACTCTTCAGTAATGGCAAAGTGACGGTCATAGCCGGGCACCGGGCAGAGGAACTTACGCTTTTCCACCTGAGACCACGGACAGGGAGACTCCGGGAAGCCGAACACATAACCGATGTTGACGAGGTTATACATCAGCTGCAGGCTGGAGTTGCCGCCCACGAACACCTCGTTGGGCTTTACGCCGAACACATCTGCAAACAGGGCGCGAGCCTCGTGCAGACCCTCCAGCTCGCCGTAGTTGCGGGCATCGGTGCCTGCATCCGTGGTGTAGTCGGTCATCTTCAGCAGGTCCATTGCCAGATCCATCTGGTGGGGGCCGGGCTTGCCGCGTGCCATGTTCAGCTTCAGGCCCTTTGCCTGAAACTCTTTATAAGCCTGTTCCAGCGCTGCCTTTTCAGCGGTCAGCGCAGCGCGATCCATCTCGTGATAATTTGCCATTGAATACACACTCCTTTATAGTACTTCCTATTACCCAATTCTATGGCTCGTCTTTTGCGGTATGCCCCTGCCAGAGAACACACGCCGCACGATCCACACTTTACTATTATAGTACATTTTCCTGTCAGAAACAAGAATTTGAAAGCAAAAAGCCCTGTCAAAAGCAAAAAGCTTTTGAAACAGGGCCTTGCAAGCGGGTACACTCCCCTACTGTGCGGCGATGCCGTCAGCTGAGAGTGGCCTGATTTTTATAGCGTTTGCGCACAGCGCCGTATTCCAGATGTGCCTCGCCGCCCTCCACGGTGTCCTCGTCCACGGTCACGCGGATGATGGTGGCATCGCTGGGCACCTCGTACATGATAGGCAGCAGGATGCTTTCCATCACGCTGCGCAGACCGCGGGCACCGGTCTTACGCTCGATGGTCTTGCGGGCAATGGCGTGCAGGGCTTCGTCCGTGAAGGTAAGCTCCACATTATCCATGCCCAGCAACTCTTTATACTGCTTGACCAGACTGTTGCGGGGCTCCTTGAGCACGCGCACCAGTGCATCCTCGTCCAGATCATCCAGCACGGTGATGACCGGCAGACGGCCGATCAGCTCCGGAATCAGGCCGAACTTGACCAGATCGTGGGGCTCTACCTTGCGCAGCAGAGCGCGCTCGGCCTCGGTGGAGTTATCCTTCAGCGCACTGCCGAAGCCCAGCGCGGACTTATCGGTGCGGCGCAGGATATACTTGTCCAGACCATCAAAGGCACCGCCGCAGATGAACAGGATGTTGGTGGTGTCGATCTGGATGAACTCCTGCTGCGGGTGCTTACGGCCGCCCTGCGGCGGCACGTTGCTGACAGTGCCCTCCAAGATCTTCAGCAGTGCCTGCTGTACGCCCTCGCCGCCCACGTCGCGGGTGATGGAGGGGTTTTCGCTCTTGCGGGTGATCTTGTCGATCTCATCAATGTAGATGATGCCGATCTGTGCCTTCTGCACATCAAAATCTGCCGCCTGGATCAGCTTGAGCAGAATGTTCTCCACGTCCTCACCCACATAACCGGCCTCGGTAAGGGTGGTGGCATCCGCAATGGCGAAGGGCACGCCCAGCATCTTGGCCAGTGTCTGCGCCAGCAGGGTCTTGCCCACGCCGGAGGGACCCAGCAGCAGCACGTTGGACTTTTGCAGCTCCACATCGCCGCCCTTGCCGCTGAGGATGCGCTTATAGTGGTTGTAGACCGAAACGGACAGCACACGCTTTGCCTCGTCCTGACCGATGACATACTGATCCAGACCTTCCTTGATCTCGGCCGGGGTCATGATGTTGATATCCAGATCTGCGGCAGCGGGCTGGACATGGGCGCGGCTTGCGCTGCCGCGTCCCGGACGGGCACTTTTGGGCTGATCCGGCTTGTCAGAGAGCAGATCGCGGCACAGGCCGATGCACTCGCTGCAGATATTGACCCCGGGGCCAATGATCATGCGCTCAACCTCGTCCTGATGTTTGCCGCAAAAGCTGCAAATCAGATCCTTATCGTTTTTGCCGGAATTGTTATTTGCCATAGCTGTTTTTCCTTATCCTGGATAGATTATAGCGGTTTACCGGTGGGCAATGACCTCATCGATCAGGCCGTACTCCTTTGCCTGCTGCGCGGTCATATAGTTGTCGCGCTCGGTGTCGCGCTGGATTGTTTCCAGCGGCTGGCCGGTGTACTCGCTCAGCAGGGTGTTCATCCGCTCACGGATGCGCACGATGTGGTCAGCGTGGATCTTGATATCGGTGGCCTGGCCGGAGATGCCCTGACCGCCGATGAGCGGCTGATGGATCAGGATCTCGGAGTTGGGCAGCGCAAAGCGCTTACCCTTGGTACCGCTGGCCAGCAGGAAAGAGCCCATGGAGGCCGCCATGCCGACACAGATGGTGGAGACATCGCACTTGATGTAGTTCATCGTGTCGTGGATGGCCATGCCGTCGGAGATGGAGCCGCCGGGGCTGTTGATATAGAAGTAGATGTCCTTCTCGGGGTCCTGACCCTCGAGGTAGAGCAGCTGTGCCACGATCACGCTGGCGGAGGAGGAGTTGACATCCTCGCTCAGCACAATGATGCGGTCGTTCAGCAGGCGGGAGAAGATGTCATAGCTGCGCTCACCGCGCGCAGTCTGTTCGACAACATAAGGTACAAGGCTCATTCAGGTTTCCCTCCTTAATAGCTTGCAGAAAAGCGGTTTTATGATAAAGGGACCGATACGGCGGCAAAGCTGCACAACCGTACCGGCCCTTTTACTCAATGTTTACGGAAAGGTGCGATTACTCGCCCTTCTCCTCTTCCTTCGGCTCCTCGTCCTTCTTGGCGGCAGCCTTCTTGGTGGTCTTGCGGGTGGTCTTCTTGGCAGGCTTCTTCTCCTCGGCAGCGCCCAGAACAATGTTAGCCTTCTCCTTCACGAAGTCGATGGCCTTGTTGACAGCCAGATCCTTCTTGACAGCGGCAGCGTCGACCAGGCTCTTGACCTTGTCAGCCTCCATCTGGTAAGCATCGGCAATGCGCTTGATCTCAGCCTCGAACTCCTCCTCGGTAGCCTCGATAGACTCCTTGGCAACGATGGCCTCCATAGCCAGACGCATCTTGACCTGCTTGTCGGCCTGCTCACGGAACTGCTCCTTGAACTGATCCATGGTCATGCCCATATACTGCAGGTACTGCTCAATCTTGAGGCCCTGCTGGGAGATGCGGTACTGGAAGTCCTGCACCAGCTCCTCGATGCGGCTCTCGATCATAGCATCGGGGATGTCGGCCTTCATGCCGTTCACGACCTGATCGATCAGGTCGTTCTCAACGCTCTGCTCAGCCTGCTTCTCGTGGTTGGCCTGAATGCCCTTGCGGATGGAATCCTTCAGCTCCTCGAGGGTGTCGTACTCGCTGACGTCCTTGGCGAAATCATCGTCCAGCTCGGGCAGCTCCTTGTACTTGACCTCATGCAGCTTGATCTTGAAGGTGGCGTCCTTGCCGGCCAGCTCCTCAGCCTGATACTCCTCGGGGAACTTGACATTGACATCAAACTCCTCGCCAGCCTTGTGGCCGACAACCTGCTCCTCGAAGCCGGGGATGAAGGAGCCGCTGCCCAGCACCAGAGAGTAGTGCTCAGCCTTGCCGCCGTCGAAGGCAACGCCATCAACAAAGCCCTCAAAGTCGATATCCACGGTGTCACCGTTCTGGGCCTCGCCCTCACGGGTCAGCAGACGGCCGTTGCGGTCCTGCATGCGCTTGATCTCAGCGTCAACATCGGCCTCATCAACAGTCTTGACATCTTTGTTGACGGTTAAACCGGTGTACTCGCCCAGCTCGACCTCGGGCTTGACGGCAACCTTGACCTTCAGGGTAGCGCCCTCCTCCTCGGACATGGAGACGACCTCAGGCTCAGGACGGCCAACAACCTCGATACCGGCCTCCTTGACAGCGGCCTCATAGTTCTCAGGGAACAGATCGTTGATGGCGTCATACTGGAACAGGTCCTTGCCATACATCTTCTCGATCATGGCCTTGGGAGCCTTGCCCTTGCGGAAGCCAGGGATGGCGTACTTCTTGCCCTCGCGCTTGAAAGCGGTATTGACAGCAGATTTGAAGGTCTCCGCGTCAATGGAGAACTGCAGTTCGACCATGCTCTTTTCGAGCTTTTCACAGGAAATCAGTTTCATTTATAAATTCCTCCAAAAATAGATGTACATAAAAATACAAGTTATTATACCATGCCCGCAGAGAAAATACCAGCCTTATTTCAAAATTTTAACAGGTTTCGGGCAAAAAAGTCTGGCAATTTTACGCTTTTGTGCGTTTTCACCTTATTTTATACGGGCAGAACGCCAGGCCATCGGCAGAAATGAGCCGGTAGGTGATGCCGTCACGCTCACCCTGCATGGCATAGCGGATGGATTTTCCGTGCAGATGGCCGTAGTAGCACTCTGTCACGCCGAAGTCGTGCAGCACATCCACAAGCTCCTGCGCCGCAGCGCCCGGGTAGATGGGCGGATAGTGCAGGAATGCGATCCTATGCGCGGCATCCCCGGCTGCCTGCAGGCTCATCCGCAGACGACCGGCCTCACGGGCCATCAGCTTTTCACCTTGGGCAGCCAGATCGTCAAACGGCCAGCCGCGGGTGCCGCACAGCGCAGTATCGTCCACAATGCAGGCATTATTGTGCAGGATATGCAGGGTGTCAAAGCCGTTGGCGGTCAGGTATGTCTCCATCTTACGGGTCGTGGTCCACCAGTAGTCATGGTTGCCCTTCAGCAGCCACTTTTGTCCCGGCAGACTTTGGATAAAGGCAAAATCCGCCTTTGTGTCGTTCAGGTTCATGGCCCAGCTGGTGTCGCCTGCCAGAACGACCGTGTCATCCGGGCCTATCAGCTTGCGCCAGTTGGCTTCCAGTCGGGGCAGGTAGCCCTCCCACCCCGGGAAAACATCCATCGGCTTGTCTGTTCTCAGGGAGAGGTGCATGTCCCCGATTGCAAAGATGGCCATACAGCCTCACTTTCTAGTTGTTGTTGCTTATTTCAGAGCTGCGGTGCGGATCTCAGCAGGCTGCAGCACCGTCTTGAACCGTACCTCCTGCTTGTCCAGCTCGCGCAGGGAGGCCGGTGCCTCCGCACCGGTTCTGGCGGTCAGCGCAGCCATGGCAGCGAAATCGCTGGCCGGGGCCTGCTGCCCCAAGGCTGCCAGCACATCGCGCGGGAATTTGAAGGGGCTGGCGGTGGACAGCACCACCATCGGTGCCTCGGTTCGCACGGTCTCAGCCACACGGAAGGCCACGGCGGTGTGCGTATCGCAGAGATAGCGATCCTCATCAAAACGGGCCTTGATCTCAGCGGCCCCCTCGGCGTCATCGGCATAGCCTGCAGCGAAGGTCTGCCGGATTTTTTCCAGCGTCTCGGCGTCCACCGTGTACTTGCCGGTCGTATTCAGTTCATGCATCCAGCCCGCGACCTTTTCACTGCTGCCGCTGACATGGCAGAGCAGACGCTCGAGGTTCGAGGAAATCAGAATGTCCATCGACGGGGAGGTCGTCTTATAGAAGGTGCGGCGGGCATCGTAGGTGCCGGTCGTCAGGAAATCAGTCAGAACATTGTTCTTGTTGGAGGCGCAGACCAGCTTGCCCACGGGCAGGCCCATCTGCTTGGCATAGTAACCGGCCAGAATATCGCCAAAGTTGCCGGTCGGCACACAGAAGTCCACGGGCTTGCCCCATGCCACTGCGCCCTGCTCCGCCAGGCGGAAGTAGGCGTAGAAGTAGTAGACGATCTGCGGCACCAGACGGCCCCAGTTGATGGAGTTGGCGCTGGACAGGC
>OGIV01001401.1_pt1 | contig 14224 bp, 10 predicted proteins | sample 1571861 | NCBI WGS metagenome assembly OGIV01 (sample SAMEA2582099, study PRJEB24529) | metagenome | biome: Human gut stool | place: China | collected 2011 | reverse complement strand
GGAATGCCTCTAACTCCGTTTTTGTCATAATGATCTCCGTTTTCTCCGATTTTTTTACTGCAAATATTTTATCCTGTTCAAAATATATCATTTTGATTATATTTTACTTTTTAATTATTCATTTTTCAATTAATATTTTCTGTGATACACTGATTTCTGTGAAGGTACTGAACCTTCAGATTTGGCACCAGCCGGAGCAGCGCATAGAATTTGGAGTACGCAGTGCGGAACATCCGGTATCAGAAGATTATATTTCAGGAGTACATAACCATGAACCAGACCTCTTTACTTTCCGGCAATATCCGACAGCAGATCTTAACCCTCGCCGTTCCACTGCTGCTTGGAAACATTTTACAACAGCTTTACAACACTGCCGACTCACTGATCGTGGGCAGATTTCTCGGCGCCATCTCCTTCTTCTCCTTCTTTAAAGGCGCAAGTCTTATTCGCCTTTTTATCTTCATCCTCGACGGCTTCTGCGCCGGGATTTGGTTATCGCCGTGCAGAGCGATTTTCGCCGCCACTTCGGCGTCGTTCAGCCCTTCAGGGTGGCTATGGAACGCGCGCCAGATCTCTTGCTCATCCATGGCCGCCACGTCCAGGCAGCGCTTGCCGAGTGAATCCGGGATCGGCGCGCTGGCCAGATTGCGGGCGTCGGGCAGCGGATCGCGCTGGATCAAACGATGTGGTAAATGGCGGCTAAGCTGCGCGAACAGCTGCCGGGTAAAATTTTTCAGCATAAACAGTCCCTCCGCGCTCGCGCGAGCGAACGCAGCGTTGCCAACAGGCGCGGCAAAGCCTTACCTGTCAGGCATTATTTTTATAGGGCAGGGACATCGTGGACGTCACTGCTTTACGCTTTCCGGTAAAGCAGTGCTAAACAGGCTTACCGGAAAGAAAGGTTGCTCCATCGAGGATGAGGAGTGGGATCGGGGTCCATAAAATTCTCCGGTAAGTGACTCAAGACGGCGCGGAGTATACCGCGACCAGGAAACTATTTGTGGCTATTATGGCTATCATACCGCCCGGCAACTAAACCAGACATCAACCAGTCTTTGCTCATTGAGGATTCGTTGAGTAGCATTAGACTCACTCAAATCGGACGATGGCGAGAACCTCGTATGCAAAACCGGCTAACAATCAAAGATATCGCCCGCTTAAGCGGCGTCGGAAAATCGACGGTGTCGCGCGTGCTGAATAACGAAAGCGGCGTCAGCGAGCGCACCCGCGAACGGGTGGAAGCGGTGATGCAGCAGCACGGTTTCTCCCCTTCCCGCTCCGCCCGCGCCATGCGCGGTCAGAGCGATAAGGTGGTGGCGATTATTGTCACCCGTCTGGATTCACTGTCGGAAAATTTAGCGGTGCAGACCATGCTGCCCGCCTTCTATCAGCAGGGCTACGATCCGATCATGATGGAGAGCCAGTTTTCTCCGGCGCTGGTGGAAGAACATCTGGGCATGCTCGCCCGGCGCAATATCGACGGCGTGGTGCTGTTCGGCTTTACCGGTATTAGCGAGGAGATGCTTGCGCCGTGGCGCGAAACGCTGGTGCTGCTGGCGCGCGATGCCCCCGGCTTCGCTTCGGTGTGCTATGACGATCATGGCGCGATCGAGTTACTGATGCAGCGTCTCTATGAGCGCGGACACCGGCATATAAGCTTCCTCGGCGTGCCGCACAGCGACGTCACCACCGGCGAACGCCGTCATCAGGCGTATCTCGATTTCTGCGCGCAAAAGAAGCTCACGCCAACCGCTGCTTTGCCGGGGCTGGCGATGAAGCAGGGTTATGAAAGCGTCGCCAGCGTGCTGACGCCCGAGACCCGCGCGCTGGTCTGCGCCACCGATACTCTCGCTCTCGGCGCCAGTAAATATCTACAGGAACAGCGTATCGACACGCTACAACTCGCCAGCGTCGGCAGCACGCCGCTGATGAAGTTTCTCCACCCGGAAATCTTGACCGTCGATCCGGGCTATGCCGAGTCCGGACGCCGGGCCGCCCGGCAGTTGATCGAGCAGATCGCCGGCAGCGTCGATCCCCGCCAGATCGTGATTCCCGCCGCCCTCAATTAATCTCGCTCGGGCGATTTATGTGATCGTCGCCGGGTTTCGGGAACGTTCCCATTTTGCAAATTAAGCGGAACGGTTAGGATGCCCTCAAGGTAAAAACGGCATCTCTCCCCTCTGTTTTTGAGGCTTCATCATGAGCAAAGTAAACCAGCAGGACATCGATAAACTGATCGAACTGGTGGGCGGGCGCGGTAACATCGCCACCGTCAGCCACTGTATTACCCGTTTGCGCTTTGTGCTGAACGACCCGGCCATCGCCAGACCAAAAGAAATTGAGCAGCTGCGCATGGTGAAGGGATGCTTCACTAACGCCGGCCAGTTCCAGGTGGTCATCGGCACCGAGGTGGGCGATTACTACAAGGCCCTGCTGGCGACCACCGGCCAGACCTCCGCCGACAAAGAGCAGGTCAAGCAGGCCGCGCGGCAAAATATGAAGTGGCATGAACGGTTGATCTCGCACTTTGCCGAGATCTTTTTCCCGCTTCTGCCGGCGCTGATCAGCGGCGGTCTGATCCTCGGTTTCCGTAACGTCATCGGCGATCTGCCAATGAGCAACGGCCAGACGCTGGCGCAAATGCACCCGTCGTTGAAAACGATTTATGACTTCTTGTGGCTGATTGGCGAGGCTATCTTCTTCTATCTGCCGGTGGGGATCTGCTGGTCAGCGGTGAAGAAGATGGGCGGCACGCCGATCCTCGGGATCGTCCTTGGCGTCACCCTCGTCTCCCCGCAGCTGATGAACGCCTATCTCCTCGGCCAGCAGGTGCCGGAAGTGTGGAACTTCGGCCTGTTTACCATTGCCAAAGTCGGCTACCAGGCGCAGGTGATCCCGGCCCTGCTGGCTGGCCTGGCCTTAGGCTTTATCGAGACGCGCCTCAAGCGCATTGTGCCTGACTACCTCTACCTGGTCATTGTCCCGGTCTGCTCGCTGATCCTCGCGGTGTTCCTCGCGCACGCCATTATCGGTCCGTTCGGCCGCCTGATCGGCGACGGCGTGGCCTTCGCGGTACGCCATCTGTTAACCGGCAGCTTCGCGCCGATCGGCGCCGCGCTGTTCGGCTTCCTCTACGCGCCGCTGGTGATTACCGGTGTCCACCAGACCACCCTCGCTATCGATATGCAGATGATCCAGAGCATGGGCGGCACCCCGGTGTGGCCGCTGATTGCGCTGTCAAATATTGCCCAGGCGTCGGCGGTGGTCGGCATTATTATTGCCAGCCGTAAACAGAATGAACGCGAAATCTCGGTACCCGCGGCGATCTCCGCCTATCTCGGGGTCACCGAGCCAGCGATGTACGGTATCAACCTGAAATACCGCTTCCCGATGCTGTGCGCAATGATTGGCTCTGGCCTCGCCGGCCTGCTGTGCGGCCTGAATGGCGTGCTGGCGAACGGCATCGGCGTCGGCGGCCTGCCGGGGATCCTCTCCATCCAGCCTACCTACTGGCAGGTGTACGCCATGGCGATGGCTATCGCGGTGGTGGTGCCGATTATCCTCACCAGCGTGGTGTATCAGCGCAAGTACCGTCAGGGCACCTTGCAGATTATCTAACGTCTTCTTTCGGGGCGCCGCTTGCGCCCCCTTTATTCGCAGGAACGTAATATGAATACCCTTCCCCGCTGGTGGCAAAACGGCGTTATTTATCAAATCTACCCGAAGAGTTTTCAGGACACCACCGGCAGCGGTACCGGCGACCTGCGCGGCGTCACCTCCCGCCTCGACTATCTGCAAAAGCTTGGGGTCGACGCCATCTGGCTGACGCCGTTCTACGTCTCGCCACAGGTGGACAACGGCTATGACGTGGCGAACTATACCGCTATCGATCCCTCATACGGCACGCTGGAGGATTTCGACCAACTGGTCGCCGGAGCGAAAGCGCGCGGTATCCGCATCGTGCTGGATATGGTGCTGAACCACACGTCGACCGAACATGAATGGTTCCGTCAGTCGCTGAATAAGGAGAGTCCCTACCGCCAGTTCTATATCTGGCGCGATGGCGAACCGGACGCCCTGCCGAACAACTGGCGCTCTAAATTTGGCGGTAACGCCTGGCAGTGGCACGCCGACAGCGGGCAGTATTATCTGCACCTGTTCGCCATTGAGCAGGCGGATCTCAACTGGGAGAATCCGGCGGTGCGCGCCGAGCTGAAAAAGGTCTGCGAATTCTGGGCTGACCGCGGCGTCGACGGTCTGCGCCTCGACGTGGTCAACCTGATCTCAAAAGACCAGACCTTTCCCTGCGATCTGGACGGGGATGGCCGCCGCTTCTATACCGACGGCCCGCGGGTGCATGAGTTCCTGCAGGAGATGAGCCGCGATGTCTTCACCCCGCGTAACCTGATGACCGTCGGCGAGATGTCCTCCACCTCGCTGGAGCACTGCCAGCAGTACGCCGCGCTGGACGGCCGCGAGCTGTCGATGACCTTTAACTTCCACCATTTAAAGGTCGATTATCCCGGCGGAGAGAAATGGACCCTCGCCCGCCCGGACTATGTGGCGCTGAAGGCGCTGTTCCGCCACTGGCAGCAGGGAATGCACAATCGGGCGTGGAACGCGCTGTTCTGGTGTAACCACGATCAGCCGCGCATCGTGTCGCGCTTTGGCGACGAAGGCGAGTACCGGGTGACGGCGGCGAAGATGCTGGCGATGGTGCTGCACGGCATGCAGGGCACGCCCTATATCTACCAGGGCGAAGAGATCGGCATGACCAATCCGCACTTCAGCAGCATCAGCGATTACCGTGACGTCGAAAGCCACAATATGTTTATCGAACGTGCGGCGCAGGGGCAAAGCCCGGACGAACTGCTGGCGATCCTCGCCAGCAAGTCGCGCGACAACAGCCGCACGCCGATGCCGTGGCACGCCGGCGAGAACGGTGGCTTCAGCGACGGTGAGCCGTGGATCGGCCTTGGCGATAATTACCAGGAGATCAACGTCGAGGCGGCGCTGGCGGACCCCGATTCGGTGTTTTATACCTATCAGCAGCTGATTATGCTGCGTAAAACCCTGCCGCTACTGACCTGGGGTGATTACGAGGATCTGCTGCCGGAGCATCCGTCGCTGTGGTGCTATCGTCGTCAGTGGCAGGGGCAAACGCTGGTAGTCGCCGCTAACCTGAGCCGCGAGCTGCAGGCCTGGCAGCCCGCTGAGGCCCCGGGCGAGTGGAAGATGATCATCAGCAACTATGCCGAGACCACCCCGCGCCCGACCGGGCTGACGCTGCGGCCGTTCGAAGCGATATGGTGGCTGCAGGGATAACGCTTTTCCCCGGTGGCGCAACGCTCACCGGGGCTACGATTCGTCAGGCTGGAAGTTATGCGCGGTCGGCATCAGCAATCGCAGCGCTCGCTTGTGGTTGCGCCGAGGCGTGCTCTTCTTTTGCCTTTAGCCGATCCCAGGCGCGGAAGAACGGATAGTAAACCACCAGCGAAATAGTTAAATTCACGACCTGCAGTATGGTGCCGGAAATATGGCCGCCGGTCGCCAGATAGCCGCTGATGAAGATCGGCGTAGTGAACGGCAGCGCGATTCCGGCCGGCGGCGCCACCAGCCCGGTCGCCATTGCGGTATAGGACACGATCACCAGCAGCACCGGCGTTAAAATAAACGGCAGGAAGAAGTACGGGTTCATCACCAACGGGATGCCGAACACCATCGGCTCGCTGATGTTAAACAACGCTCCCGGCGCGGCAATTTTCCCCAGCTGCTTCATCTGCTGGCTACGGCTACGCAGCAACATAAAAATCACCAGCCCCAGCAGCGCGCCGGTACCCCCGGGGGCAATCCACAGATCGTAAAACTGCTGAGTAATGATATGCGGGATCGGCTGACCGTTCTGGAAGGCCGTCAGGTTCTCGGACATATTCGACAGCCATACCGGCTGGATAAACACCAGTACGATCGCGTCGCCGTGCAGGCCCAGGGTCCACAAAATACCAATCAAAATGACTGAAATAATCATGCCCGGCAGCGTACCGCCGACGTGGTGCATCGGAATACCAATCAGGGTGGCGATCATACTGTTGATATCGCCGAACGGCGAGGCCTCGACCGCCAGGCGCAGCGCCAGCACCACCGCCAGCACGCAGAAGCCGGGGATCAGGGCAAGGAATGATTTCGCCACTGCCGGCGGCACGCCGTCCGGCATGCGGATAACGAGATTGCGGCTGGCGACCAAACGATAAATCTCCGTCGACAGCAGCGAAATGACAATGGCGACAAACAGCCCCTGGCTGCCGACCATGCTCACCGGGATCACCTCTTTAATCACCTCCGCCGCGCCGTGTACCGGCGTAAACAGCGTGTTCTGCGGGATCGTCATCATGAAGGCCACCAGCGACATCGCCCCAGCGCTCAGCGGATCGAGAGTGCGATACTTCTCCGCCAGCCGGTAGGCGATGCCGAAGCTGGAAATCAGCGCCATAATGTCGTAGGTCGCTTTCACCGGGTACAGCATTTTATCGCGCCAGACCTCGCCAAACAGGCCGCTCATCATGTCGGCATAGCCGGGGATCGGCAGGTAGGCGAAAATCAGGAAGAATGAGCCAATCAACATAAACGGCATATTGAGAATGATGCCGTCGCGCACCGACAGGACGTGCTTTTGCCCGGCGATTCTCAGCGCCGCCGGCATGACGTAACGTTCAATCCAGCTTGTATTCGACATGGTGTGCTCCCGAGGGAAATAGCGGTCAGTTAAATTGCGTCAGCCATTGACGGTTGATGGTTAATACTTCATCCAGCAGCGCCTGGGCATCGGTGACGTTACCGACCAGCGGGTTGGTCACCAGCGCCAGCAGTGCGCTTTCGCGACAGCCGTGTACCGCGGCTTCAATCGTCAACCGCTCGAAGGCTTTCACCTGCTGGGTCAGGCCGTTCATCGCCGGCGGCAGCGGGCCGAACGCCAGCGGCCGCGCCCCTTGCGCATCAATAATGCTGTTGGTTTCCACCACCGCATCATCATCAAGGCCGTGAATCGCGCCGTTGTTGCGGGTGTTTACCACCATCTCCGCGCCCAGGTTGTTGTGAATCGCATTGATAAGCTCAACGGCCACTTCCGAGTAGTAAGCGCCGCCGCGAAAGCTCAGCTGCTCTGGTTTTTCTTCCAGCTGCGGGTCGGCGTACAGCGTAAACAGCTCCTGCTCGACCTTCATCACCTGCTCGGCGCGGGTGCCTTTGGTTTTCGCTGCGGCGATCTCTTCCGCCAGCATCGCCGGCGTCAGCCAGAAATAACGATGATAAGGGCACGGAATCGCCTTTAGCGCGCGGAGGAATTCCGCCGGCCACGGCAGCTCTTTAATGTTGTTCATCGACAGCGCCTTACCGTCGCACAGCATGTCGATCACCTTGCCGGTGACATCCTCACGCCCCTGTAGCACCTTATGCACCCAAACCATATGGTTGAGCCCGGCAAAGCGCAGTTTTACTTCGGACTCCTGGGCGCCCAGCATCCCGACGATCATGTGCTGCATGTTGATCGGCACGTTGCACAGGCCGATGATCTTCGCCTTGCTGTAGCGGCTGACCGCCTCGGTGACGATCCCCGCCGGATTAGTAAAGTTGAGAATGAACGCTTCCGGCGCCAGCTGTTCCACTTTGCGCGCCACCTCAAGGATCACCGGGATCGTCCGCAGCGCCTTGGCAAAACCGCCGACGCCGGTGGTCTCCTGGCCCAGCAGGTGGTACTTGAGACCCAGCCGCTCATCGGCGGCGCGCGCCGCCAGCTGTCCGACCCGCAGTTGGGTCAGCACAAAGCTGGCGCCGCGGATGGCCTCATCGAGCGTAAAGTGGACGCTGACCGCCACCTGCTCCAGCCCTTTATGTTTCAGCATCCGCCGGGTCAGCGCGGCGATGATCTCCACCTTTTCCCGGCCGGATTCGACATCTACCAGCGCCAGCTCTGTGACCGGAAGCTGCTCGTAACGAACGATAATCCCTTCAATAAGCTCCGGCGTGTAGCTGCTGCCGCCGCCGATAACGGCAATTTTCAGTGCTTGCATAGTGTCCTCTTTTCGGATTTTCGGCATACAGAGCGCCGCGCGCGATCGCCAGGACCGCACGTGATGATGATGAAAAACGGGATGAGAAAATTAGTGTTCGAGCAGGGCTAGCGCTTTATCCAACACCGCAGCGCCGCGCATCATGCCGTAGTCAGCCATATCGATCACCGCCACCGCCTTGCCCTGCGGCGCGGCCAGCGCGGTTAGCCGTCCGGCTTCATATTTAACCTGCGGCCCGAGCAGGATGACGTCGGCGTGTGGCAATTCGCGTTCAAATTCCGCCACCGCCACCGCATAGATTTCCAGCGCCAGCGCACGCTGCTGGGCTTCTGCTTTCATTTTGTTCACCAGCATGCTGGTCGACATGCCTGCGGCACAACAGAGTACGATTCGTGGCATTGCGCTTCCCCTTTACGTGTTATCGCTTCAGCCCTCAGGGCCTGGACGACTATATTGTTAATATTGTGTGATAGTGAAGGCTATATGAAAATAATTTTCACCGATGTGATCGAGGCTCAATTTTTGCGCATTTTTATCGCCAGGGCGTCACCCTTTACTGCTCTGACCATAGGAAATATGCGGCGTGAGTGCTATAAAGAGAGACAGTCGATAATTGAAAAATATTTTCAAATGCGGGTTTTGCCAAAGGGAACATGAGGATGGATATCGTAGGTCAGCTGCAGGAAGGAATGCGCCGCTTTAGTGCCCAGGAGTCGCGCGTCGCCACCTTTATTCTACAAAATCTAAGCTTTACCGCCAGCGCCTCTATTGACGAGCTGGCAGCCAGCGCGGGGGTCAGCCCTGCCACCATTACCCGCTTCGCCCGCTCGGTGGGCTGCGATGATATTCGTGATCTGCGTAAACAGCTGGCGCAGGCCAGCGAACGGCGCGCCAGCTGGCTTACGCCGGACAGCGCCGCCCTGCCCGTCGCCTGGCGCGACAAACTTAGCAGCCTTGGCGTTACCCTAACTCGTCAGCTCGGCCATACCGCAGAAGCGGCGGTGGAAAAGTGTAAATCGCGCCTGCTGAGCGCCCGTGCGGTACACTGCTTCGCCCTTGGCGCCCAGGACGTGACGCTGGCCGCGCTGCTCCAGCATCAGCTACTGCCCTCCGGCATCGCGATTAATCTCTGCCAGGATGCGGCGCTGATGCGGCTGACCGCCAGCACCCTCAATGACGATCATCTGCTGCTGGTGCTGGCCACTGCCGAGGCCAACCCTGTGTTGCAAAGCGCCACTTTGCAGGCGCGTACGCAGGGAGTGACCATTATTGCTCTGACGCCGGAACAGCACACCCTTGGCGATATGGCCAGCGCCATCCTGCCGCTGCCCGCTGACCCGCAGCAGGCTCGCTATGCCCTGCTACTGCTGGTCGATCTGCTTAACGATACGTTGATTGCCTGAATATTTGCCCGTTTCATGCGTGAACGGGCTCGATTTTTGCTTATATTTTAAGCGCCTAAATTTACATTTATCGCCAGCGCCCATCATCCGTACTCTCACCTTTTTACCTTGTTCTGGGTCAATAAAATCGCAAACATCTTTGATGCAAATCACTACATATAGAACTTAAAATGCGCCTCGGCCCAACATGTTGTATTAATCGTCTATTATGTCACCATATCTTGTCGATGTCTGGCGGTGATGAGATGTGGATAAAAAGGGCCGGATCCGAAGGCAAACGCCGCTAGTCGTAGCGTGGCGCGCTTTTGGGAGACCTTCCGCCTCTGTGGATAACCTGTTCTATATATGGAGTGATCATGACACCGCATGTGATGAAACGTGATGGCTGTAAAGTGCCGTTCAAGTCAGAGCGCATTAAAGAAGCAATTCTGCGTGCAGCTAAAGCAGCGGGAGTCGATGACGCAGACTATTGCGCCACCGTCGCAGAAGTCGTTAGCCAGCAAATGCAGGGCCGCGCGCAGGTCGATATCAACGACATCCAGACCGCCGTGGAAAACCAGTTGATGTCCGGCCCGTGGAAACAGCTGGCGCGCGCCTATATCGAATATCGCCACGATCGCGATATCGAGCGTGAAAAGCGCGGCCGTCTGAACCAGGAAATTCGTGGTCTGGTCGAGCAAACCAACTCATCGCTGCTCAACGAGAACGCCAACAAAGACAGTAAAGTGATCCCGACCCAGCGCGATCTGCTGGCCGGTATCGTGGCCAAACACTATGCCCGTCAGCACCTGCTGCCTCGCGATGTGGTGCAGGCGCACGAGCGCGGCGAGATCCACTACCACGATCTCGACTATTCGCCGTTCTTCCCGATGTTCAACTGCATGCTGATCGACCTGAAAGGCATGCTGACTCACGGCTTTAAAATGGGCAATGCCGAAATTGAGCCGCCGAAGTCTATCTCTACCGCCACCGCGGTCACGGCGCAGATTATCGCCCAGGTCGCCAGCCATATTTACGGCGGCACCACCATCAACCGCATCGATGAAGTGCTGGCGCCGTTCGTCACCGAGAGCTTCAAAAAGCATCGTAAAATTGCCGAAGAGTGGCAGATCCCGGATGCCGAAGGCTATGCCCGTACGCGGACCGAAAAAGAGTGCTACGACGCGTTCCAGTCGCTGGAGTATGAGGTCAACACGCTGCATACCGCCAACGGCCAGACGCCGTTCGTCACCTTCGGGTTCGGCCTTGGCACCAGCTGGGAATCGCGGCTGATCCAGCAGTCGATTCTTCGCAACCGCATTGCCGGCCTCGGTAAAAATCGCAAAACCGCGGTGTTCCCGAAACTGGTGTTCGCGATCCGCGACGGCCTGAACCATAAGTTCGGCGACCCGAACTACGACATCAAACAGCTGGCGCTGGAGTGCGCCAGCAAGCGCATGTACCCGGATATCCTCAACTACGATCAGGTGGTGAAAGTCACCGGGTCGTTTAAAACGCCGATGGGCTGCCGCAGCTTCCTCGGAGTATGGGAAAACGAGAACGGCGAGCAGGTGCATGATGGACGCAATAACCTCGGCGTGATCAGTCTCAACCTGCCGCGCATCGCCCTGGAAGCGAAAGGCGATGAAGCCGCCTTCTGGACGCTGCTGGACGAGCGCCTGCAGCTGGCGCGCAAAGCGCTGATGACCCGTATCGCCCGTCTGGAAGGGGTGAAAGCCCGCGTCGCGCCAATTCTGTATATGGAAGGCGCCTGCGGCGTGCGTCTGAAAGCCGACGATGACGTCGCGGAAATTTTCAAGAATGGCCGCGCGTCCATTTCCCTGGGCTACATCGGGATTCACGAGACCATCAACGCGCTGTACAACAATCAGCATATGTACGATAGCGAAGCGCTGCGTGAAAAAGGCATCGCCATCGTTCAGCGTCTGCGCGACGCCGTTGAACAATGGAAGGAAGAGACCGGCTACGGCTTCAGCCTGTACAGCACGCCGAGCGAAAACCTGTGCGATCGCTTCTGCCGCCTCGATACCGCTGAATTCGGCGTGGTACCGGGCGTGACCGAAAAAGGCTACTACACCAATAGCTTCCATCTCGACGTCGAGAAGAAGGTTAACCCGTACGACAAGATCGATTTTGAAGCGCCGTATCCGCCGCTGGCCAACGGCGGCTTCATTTGCTACGGCGAATATCCGAATATCCAGCATAACCTCAAGGCGCTGGAAGACGTGTGGGATTACAGCTATCAGCACGTGCCGTACTACGGGACCAATACGCCGATCGATGAGTGCTACGAGTGCGGTTTTACCGGCGAGTTCGAGTGCACCAGCAAGGGCTTTACCTGCCCGAAATGCGGCAATCACGACGCCGCCCGCGTATCGGTGACCCGCCGGGTATGCGGTTATCTCGGCAGCCCGGACGCGCGTCCGTTCAACGCCGGCAAGCAGGAAGAAGTGAAGCGCCGCGTGAAGCACCTGGGCAATGGGCAGATTGGTTAATTCCAGCTGGTTTAGCCCCTCACCCTCTCCCCAACGGGGAGAAGGGACCGGCCCCGTAGCCGTTTGGCCACTAAGGAGCCGTTCCCGGATCGCGGCGCGCAGCGCCTTATCCGGGCTACCACTACCACTGTTGTAGCTCGGCCGAGCGCAGCGACGCCAGGAAATGGCCGCACTCCTTCGTTTTCGCAAAGCAATTAGCGTCAGAGCAAGGCGGCAAACGAGGGAATCCCCGGGAGCGTACATTCAGTACGTGACTGGGGTGAGCGAGCGCAGCCAACGCGGCTATGGCGTTAATTGAGAAGCGAAAAATGAATTACCATCAGTACTACCCGGTAGATATTGTCAACGGCCCCGGCACCCGCTGCACCCTGTTTGTCTCCGGCTGCGTCCACGAGTGCCCCGGCTGCTACAACAAAAGCACCTGGCGGGTGAACTCCGGTATGCCGTTTACCGCTGAGATGGCCGACCGTATCATCGCCGACCTCAACGACACCCGCATCAAACGCCAGGGGCTTTCGCTCTCCGGCGGCGATCCGCTGCATCCGCAGAACATCGCGGATATTTTAAAGCTGGTTCAGCGCGTACGCGCCGAATGCCCCGGCAAAGATATCTGGGTCTGGACGGGCTATAAGATTGACGAACTGAACGCCGAGCAGATGGAAGTCGTGAACCTGATTAACGTGCTGGTTGACGGTAAGTTTGTGCAGGATTTGAAAGATCCGGCGCTGATCTGGCGCGGCAGCAGCAACCAGGTCGTACATCATTTGCGATAGCGTTTAGAGCCGTTTATTCGCCTGATGATAAACGGCCGCTTTCTCTCTTTTGCCAATAGCAATAACGTAAACCACCACCACACTATCTCGTACTTGATACACCAACCGATAACCTGACGCCTTAAGCTTGATTTTGTAGCAATCCGGTAAATCGCTCAGCCTGGTCGACTCAATTCGCGGATTCTGCACAATCTGCTGGAGCTTATTTTTGAACTGTTTTTTGACCGTCTAGCCAGGCTTCTGCCATTCGCGCCAGGCTCGTGGATCAAACTCCAGTTCATAGGTCATCCAGACTCACCTTAACCCCCGGCCGTGGGTTTTCCAGCCGTTCGCGAACGGTGCGTAATAACGCCGCTTCGCCATCACTGATGGTCATACTTTTCACCGGCATGCGGCCATTTTCCGCAATGTATTGAAACAGCAGGCGTACCGCCTCCGTTGGTGTCATATCGAGTTTCTCCAGCACGGCATAAGCCTCTTTTTTGAGTTTATCGTCCAGTCGAACATTGAGCGTGGCCATTATGCCTCCGGAAAGGGGAATTTTGTAATGCAGTATAGCATTACATTTGAATTACACTCGAATCTGGAAAACGCCTCTCAAAACCGGCTGACGCACTCCATCGCCACCGTTTTAAACTCATCGAAGCTACGGGTCGCGGCAAGGCGGCTCATGGCGCGCTCGCGCAGGAAAGTCACGAAAATATCGTAGATCGCCATCGCCTCTTCATACTCGCGCTTGCTGATAGCGAGCAGGAAGATGAGATGGGCGGTTTCGTCGCCCCAGGCGATGCCCTGCGGGGCGATAACGGTATAAACCACCGTCTTTTTCGCCAGCAGCCCCAGGGAGTGCGGCAGCGCAATGCCATCCCCCAGCATGGTGCTGACAATCGCTTCACGTTCCACTACCGAAGCATGAAACTCCGCATCGACAAAGCCTTCCTCCAGCAGCTGCTGGCACAGCTCGGCGAACAGCGTTTGCTGATCTATCGGCTTATCGATCACCCGGAAGTGGGCGGCATCGAAGTACTTATTCAGCATCCACGGACGGGTACGGTCCACCAGCACCAGCTTGCCGATTTGATCCAGCTGATAGTCGGTGGGGAACGGCGCGATGGTCACCACCGGTTTGTCTTTTTCGCCGATCCGTACCGTTGAGATGACAAAATCCTCATCGATCGCCTCCCGCTGCTCATATTCACGCTGGGAAATGGTAGCGGCGATCGCCAACTGCGGATATTTACGCTGCAGGATCGCTTCGATCATCCGCACCATCGCATTACTGGTATCGCACACCAGCAGTACGTGCGGCTGGCGCTGGTAGCCGATGTTGTAGTGGCGTTCCAGCCCGACGCCAATATGCAGCACCAGAAAGCCGATTTCGTTTTCGCTGATGGTATAAGGCGTGTATTTGCCCCAGCTCGATACCGCGGCGAGTGTCATATCCCATGCCATCGGATAGTGCTGTTTGATGTTATCGAGCAGCGGAT